>Ga0265295_1001078_pt1 | contig 50460 bp, 49 predicted proteins | sample Munlansysbiofilm_FD_192503 | JGI IMG/M metagenome (GOLD analysis project Ga0265295, IMG submission 192503) | Leachate microbial communities from a municipal landfill in Southern Ontario, Canada - Methane capture system biofilm | ecosystem: Engineered > Solid waste > Landfill > Unclassified ...
CACATACAACAATTCCATGTTTTTGGAAAAAGTGTTTTTGGTAAAATCATTGTAATTGGATAGCATAAGCTTTGCAGTTTGTAAAAAGAGCAGTTAATCGGAACTAAGGTCATTCGGAACTACTGAGTTATATAGAAAAAGACTGAAATATTTTATACAGAGGACCTTATAAAATAATGAAGCTGCCAATTTCCATGATTTCAACATCTGCATCAGACAACCGATTTACATAGCTCTTAAAAACATTAGGATCTTGAGATATAGCATCGAATGTATTGTAATGCATTGGAATTGCAATTCGAGGATCTATTATCTCAACTGCAAGTGCGGCATCCTTTGAATCCATAGTAAACCTGCCACCTATTGGAAGAATAGCAACATCCGGATGGTAAAGTTTTGCTATAAGCTCCATATCCCCAAAAAGACCTGTATCCCCTGCATGGTAAATAGAAGTCTTTCCAGAATTGATCACAAAACCTGCTGCTCTTCCACCATCAAAGCCCCAGCCAGATTCATCAATGGATGAAGAATGATGTGCATCTGTCATCGTAAAAAGGATACCTTCAAGCTCAACAGTTCCTCCAATATTCATTCCTGCAGTCTTTATTCCTTTTTGATTCAGGTATTTGGATATCTCATGGATACAGACAACTGTACAGTCTGTCCTCTTTGCTATGCTAACAGTATCTCCAAGATGATCAGCATGACCATGTGTAACTGCAATGATATCAGGTTCAAGGTCTTCAGCTTGGACCGTAGCAAGCGGATTACCTGTTATGAAAGGATCTATAAGAACTGTAATATCTGCAGCATCTATCTGGAAACATGAATGTCCAAGCCAGGTTAATCGAATACCAGTCATATATCCCATCATATGTCTGTCAGGATAATAAATTATCGGCAGGAAAGCATAACTGTAAAAATCTAAAATAGAAATATATGAAATATTCACACTAATAAACATATCAATAATTTTCAACACAGATTATTAATTATTAAGTGTTTTTATTTTGCGCATATATAACTTTAAATATAATAATGACATAGTATGAAGTAGAGCTCATTAGAGCAAAACATAAAAACAAGGGGTTATTATGAAAGATTTCGAAGTAAAAATACTGGACGATACGGACTATAGGTTCATCGATGCATTGAAAAGCCTAGGAATGTCAAGAAACGTCGCAACCACACTTACATACCTTTCAAACGTGGATGAGGCTTCATCTCAGGAAATAGAAATGAGCACCGGGCTAAGACAGCCAGAGGTCAGCGTTGCCATGCGGCACATGCGTGAAAGAAGCTGGATCGATATCCACAACAAAAAAGCGGTGGGAAAAGGCAGACCTACAAAGATCTACAAACTCTCCGCGCCTGTTGAAGATATCATCAAACACTATGAACAGAAGATTATAGAAGACACAAAAACAACAATGGATGCCATCACTAAACTGAAGGACATTACAAAAAAAATGTAAACTTTGTGACTGTGTCCGGTTGGAATCTATCCTTGTGATGCAATGCACATGATAGTTAATTTACCGGGCACCACTATTCCATCGATTGGAATAGCTTTTTTCCCTTTTAAAATAAGGACAGTTTCCTGGTTTATACCAAGAATGTCCAATACGTCTTCATAAGTGCTTCTATTTGGAACATTAAGTTGTTTATCTTGAAGTTCCGAATTGATTAATTCAATATCGATTTTGATTTTTATAGTCAATCTGTGGCCTCACCATCCGTGGACTTTAGATCATTGAGGTTGTCCTGCAACAGTTTTGCATCGAGTTCTTCGTTTTTCTTTTCACCTTTACGTTCATAATTTCTTTTATGGAACTTTGACATACGAAACACCTCGAAATTAATCTGCTGCAATAGGTATTAACCTTTTCGGGAATCAATTCTTGAAAATACTGCTTAAGTGAGAATAACAAAATATTGAACCTATTGATATGTACAGGGTTATTGGCTCAGTAGAAAACCTACCAAAATCAACATCTTTCGACGCAATTTAATATTTGCTATCAGTATCGGGCAGTACATTTTAAATAATCACATGTTGTTTTTAACGATATAATTTAGAGGATTTCTACAGAGCCAAAAATCAGATAATTATTTATGCCAATATGTTTGTTAGAACATAACTATAAAAAATGACACCGTTAGGTGGTTTATCAATGAATAGAATAATGTTCCCTATATGTGCAATAGTTCTTCTGCTTGTGGTCATACCGATTAGCGGGTGTGCAGACCAGACTGAATTGTCTGTTACACAACAAACAGATGTAGTTCAAACAATGGATATGCTGGGCAGGAATCTAACTATCTCCTCTGAAATAGATTGTGTGGTTGCCACGTCTCCTCCTTCTACTATTCTTGTCTATATGATTGCACCTGAAAAGCTTGGAGGCTGGAATTTTGTCAAAACTTATAATCACACTCTTATGAATGAAGATTACTTTTCGCTTCCGGTAATAGGTGGGTGGTTTGGTACTCAGACAGGTAACTACGAAACAGTAATTGGAATTGAACCTGATATCGTAATTGAAGGATACACGACCGATGGTCAGCTCAATGAAGCAATACAACGTCGTCAGGAGTCTTTTGGTAGTATACCTGTGGTTGCTATTGATGGTTCTATCATCTTTGTCGAGGATTCTGACCCGACCATCAAATATGTGGGGAAACTACTTGGATGCGAGGATCAGGCAGAAGCACTCATTGCTTTCAGGTCATCAATTCTGAATGATATTGACATCAAAGTGTCTGATATTCCAGAAGAAGAAAAAGTCCGTGTGTATTATGCCAAAGGACCTGGTGGTCTTAAGACTGATCCTTCAGGTTCACAGCATTCTCAGGTAATAGACATATGTGGCGGCATAAATGTTGCCGACTGTCCTCTTACACCTGGAAGTGGTATGATCGAAGTGTCGATCGAACAAGTAATGGATTGGAACCCGGAAGTTATAATGACTTCCAATACTCAGTTCTATGAGTCCGTGTGTTCGGATTCTTTGTGGGCAAGTGTGGATGCCGTGGTAAATGAACGTGTGTATCTTTCTCCTCAGAATCCTTTCTGCTGGATAGACCTTCCCCAGGGCCCCCACCTGATAATAGGTACTGCATGGACAGCGACTGTGTTGTATCCTGAACTCTTTGAGGACATGGATATGGAACAACTTACTCGTGATTTCTATTCTCAGTTCCTGCACTATGAACTCACAGATGAGGAACTAAACAATTTATTGTGTCCTGAACTGGAGTCTTAGGTATGAGTACGGATGAGAAATCACATAATTTTCAGGATATTGCAGAGAATGTATTTGCTCCAATCTATCCTGTGATAGCATCCCATATCATAGATTCAAGTGGCATAAAGAAAGGTATATGTCTTGACCTGGGGTGCGGGATTGCTTCACTGGGTATTGCTATTGCAGAACAAACAGATCTCATAGTCTATGCTGTGGATATATCTGAGAAAATGTATGAGCTCTCAACAGAAAAGGCATCCAGGCATTCTGTATCAGACAGGATAAAGTCGGTACTTGCTGATGTGCACAAGCTTCCATTTGGGGATGGATTTGCAAATCTGGTAGTAAGCCGTGGTTCCGTGTTTTTCTGGGATGACTTGCCTGTAGCCTTCAGGGAAATTTCCCGAGTTCTTGTTTTTGGAGGAGAAGCCTGGATAGGTGGGGGATTTGGCACGGCAGAACTCCGTCAGCAAATAAATGAGATAATGATATCAAGGGATCCGGACTGGCAGGAAGATTCCAAGAAAAGGCTTAGTCCTGAAAACAAGCAGGCTATACAAAATGCTTGCAGCAAGACCGGATTGCCATATAGGGTAGTGAATGATGATTCGGGTTTCTGGGTAGTACTGAATAAGGGGGAATCAAAAAAGGAGGAATTAAAGTGCAATGCAATATATGTGAGTTAGGATGCGATATTAGCGACAATAGTAGTGGCAAGTGTGGCACCTATATATACAATAATGGTGTGCTATCCCAAGACCCTTCTGTAGGATATCTTGGTGGATATCCTATATCCATTGAAACCATTCCTGTTTTACACTTTTCTCCATCAGCCAAGCTATTGCAGGTGTTCAGTAAAGGGTGCAATTTCCAGTGCCCTGGCTGTGTATCTCGATTACTGGCATCACGCAAGGATTTTGATCTTCCTTCCATGGGCACAACGGAAGTTATTGAAAAAGCTCTCAAAGAACAATGCATGGGGGTAGTTTCAATTCTGAATGAACCTGCTGCCAATCACTATCTTTTCCATGACCTGGCACAGAAGGCAAAAAACGAAGGACTTTTTGTGGGCTGCTCTACAAATTGTTATTACACGCCGGAAACACTTGAAGAGTTTGGCAGTTTAGTCGATTTTGTGAATGTGGGTGTCAAAGGATTCTCAAACAAAAGTTATCGCATGTGTGGGGTTCCATCTTCGAAGCCGGTATTCAGAAATATCTCTGATCTTCTGGATATGGGTGTACACGTTGAGACTTCTGTGGTATATTCCAGGGGAAATGAGGCTGATGTACTCAAAGTTGCATCTGTCTTATCGGAAATATCTCCTTCCATTCCCCTGCAGGTCATGCGTTTTATCCCTTTTGGAACTGCACCCCTAAAGCTTGAGCCGTCTATCGGTGAAGCTGAAAGTCTATGTAACAATTTGAGAAAATACATGGAACACGTTTATCTTTTCAATTCTCCGGGGACTGAAATGCTCAACACGCTCTGTCCGGATTGCGATAAAATCCTGGCAGAAAGAGAATTCTATGGTCCCATGGGCTCCAGGCTAATAAAACCCTGGAGGGATTACTCATGTGAATGTGGCGGCTCTGTTCCTGTGGTGCAGGGCTCCATGTCTCATGACAGATTTGAAGAATCAGGTTTCATGGGCGGTTACAGGATTAGCACGGCCTTTAGTATGGTACATGGTGTCCTTAGTTGTCTTGGAAAGGGGGATGATGCTGATCTTCTGGAAGTATGGAAATTACTTTCCAGTGGCGATTCTCTTTCGAATATGCATTGTATGATACAGAATCCATATCCCTATCTTGAATTTGTCAGGATGGTTGCAAAAAGCGCAGGACTTTCGGAAAAGGGCGAGGAACTTATTGCTTTCATGGGCGAGCGACTGGAGCTTGTGAACATGCTGGCAGAAGAAAATCTAGGTCATAGGACTTACTATTGCATGGGTTCCCCTCTGTTTGCTTTGAATCCGGGCAGGATGGAGAACAATCTTGTGGAATTTGCCGGTGGCATCAGTATTAATAAATTACTTGACAAAGAGGGCAAACCTGGATTTAACATTCCTTCTTCCTTCCTGAACGAGCAGAATCCTCATAGCATCTTTATCTCTGGTTTTCTTCCACGTCCTCTCTATGAATTTTCAGGTCTTTGCAGGAAATACGGGATTGATGTTGATGCTTTAGGAAAACACAGAGTATATGCCCTCCCTCCTTCATGGGACTTTGGAAACCCTAGGTGGATTTTAGGGCTGTTATTCATTGCAGATAAATTTCATCCCGGAAAAATAAATATCGGCCAGGAAGCAGAGGAATTCTATGAACGCTTCTATGGCATGTCATGCAAGGAGGCCGTTCCTAATAGGTCTTTCCACAGGCCAACATCTGGAAAGTGGCCTGTTGACTCAGGTGGCATACATGTCTGATAAACAAGCGGTATATTTAGATAACAGGTCTTATGCTGTCATTTTATTATATACATTACCATTTGTATTGATGTTACTCTCTCTTTTTGTAGGTAGGTACCATATACCTGTCTCATCGGTGATTAGTGAGTTGTTCTTGTCTTCGCGTGCTTTTCTTTTAGGGATCAGTTTACCTATGTCAACGAACCATACGGTTCTGTTCAGTATTCGTCTTCCCCGGATAATAGCAGCTTTGCTAGTAGGTTCTGCGCTTTCAGTCGCAGGTGCATCTTTTCAGGGAGTGTTCCAGAATCCTCTTGTGTCTCCTTACATCCTTGGTGTAGGTGCAGGTGCAGGCTTTGGTGCATGTTTGGGCATACTCCTGTCTGATAGCTACATGTTTGTTCAATTGCTCGCATTCATTTTCGGACTTCTGGCGATGTTTTCTGCTATCCTTATGGGTAAAGTCAGTAAAGGTGCGGGTAATCTTGTATTTGTTCTTTCGGGTATAATCGTGGGTTCCATATTTACATCCTTGATATCGCTGGCAAAATATATTGCAGATCCTTATGATGATCTTCCTGAGATAGTTTTCTGGCTTATGGGTAGTCTTTCCTCTGTCAGGTATGTTGATGTCTTATGGTTGGCAATACCGTTGATTATAGGTATAACTATACTGTTACTACTCAGGTGGCGTATTAACGTCCTTACCCTTGGTGATGAAGAGGCAAAATCACTTGGTGTTGACATTGATAAAATGCGTTTGGTAATCATAATCTGTGCAACACTTGTAACCTCAGCAGCTGTCAGCCTCAGTGGAATTATTGGATGGGTAGGACTGGTGGTTCCGCATATCGCACGGATGTTGGTTGGTCCTAACTACGTAAAACTGCTACCTGCATCCATTGCCATTGGTGCATCGTTCCTGCTTTTGGTGGATGACCTTGCAAGGACAATGACAGCAACTGAGATTCCCCTAGGTATTATCACTTCTCTTGTCGGAGCCCCGTTGTTTGCATATCTTATAAAGAGGGGGCGATTGGGGTGGAATTGATACTTGATGTAAAATCTCTTTCTTTTACCTATGGCACCGGTGCTGTCTTTGAGGATGTGTCTTTTTCAATTGAAAAAGGTAAAGTGATGTGTATACTTGGTCCTAATGGGGCGGGGAAGTCCACTCTCATTAAGTGTATTGCTGGTATATTACAACCATCGGGAGGGTCCATAAGTATTTTGGGCAGGGATACATCCTTGTTAAATCAAAGTGAGATTGCCAAGGGCATAGGTTATGTTCCTCAGCAGAATGATACGGTTTTTCCTTTTACAGTTCTGGATTTTGTCGCCATGGGCAGGACTCCTCATCTGTCAATGTTCTCTTCTCCAAAGGAAGACGACATAATGATAACCAGAGAGTCCCTCAAAATGGTTGGGATATCCGAACTTGAAGGTAGTATCTTCAGCAAGCTTAGTGGTGGTCAACGCCAGCTTGTTATGATAGCAAGGGCACTTACTCAGAAGCCATCCTTACTTTTGCTGGATGAGCCAACATCACATCTTGATTTTGGTAATCAGGTAAAGGTACTTGAGATCATCAAGAAGCTGGCAGTATCGGGTATGTCCATTCTGATGAACACTCATATGCCTGATCATGCATTTCTTGTAGGTGACAATGCTGCTGTATTGTCGGGTAACAGAATGATGTCAGTAGGAAAAGTAGCAGATGTTGTGAACAATATTAATATGTCTTCAGCCTATGGTATTGATGTTGTAGTGAGGGAAATAGAGGAAATGGACCGAAAAGTGTGCATACCATGTAATCCGAGCGAATATTGAAAGCTTTCAATATACGCCAGGGGCTTTTCCGTGTTTCTATAGTTATCATTTTTGGGCTCTGTAGAAATCCTCTGTTTTTTGGTGATAATTAAGGTCAACAATTATTATGGATGTGCTGCATGACATTGATTAAATTTGCAAATTTAATTCTATTGATGTTGATTTCAATAGGTTTTCTACGAGCCGGGATTATTCAGAAAGCTATAAATCCTACCCATGACAGTAATATTATACATAGCTATTAATAAAATGACTGTGACAAAGATTGAAATGGGCACTAATAATCATAATCAAACATTGGTAAATTTTCTCTCCCTAATTGAGGAAACAAACTCTATTTTTTGCTATGACAATGATTCAGAAGGATCAAAACTTACAGAAAAAGTCATACAAGAGATGAAAAGGAAGGAACCTTTACCGGTTATCAGAATCTACTGGAATGAATACGAAAAAGATAACTTTGCAGATTTAGATAGCATTGCTTCTCTTCATGTATTCAGGAATTTTACCAGTGCCCTGATCAAAATTGAAAAATTAATTTCAAAGAGCAGACATCTGATATTTATTGAAGACCTGACTAAGTTAAAGCATGAACAAAACAAACCATATATTAATTTTCTTTCAGTACTACTTCGCAAAAGTAGAGAAAACAAGAGTCCTGCAATAAGTATGATCAGTGCAGATGAAAGGAGTTCTCTAATAAAAAATGAAACCATGCCATTGTTTGAAAACACATTTGTACTGAAGAACAAAAGAATTAGAAAAACAACAGATGATTCCATTGACATAAAGTATTGTCTAAATGAAAAGGGACTATATCTTGAGCCTTACATGCAAAATGATATAAGTAAAATAAAAGAAATATTCAGCCTGAGCCAGGAAGAAAAAAAAGAACTGGACAAAATAGTGGGTCAGAGCATTGAAGAGTACAGAAGCTCTATGTAATCAGATACGTAATTCCCTATGTAATTAGAGGCTTTGTTCTCTATTTAATTAATTTTTCTGCCAGCTTTTTTAATTGGGTGCAATATTCGCAATCAGGATTATCCTTCATAGGTATTTTTCGTGACCATGTTCTTGCTACGGATTCATCATAGGGGATAATTCCTAAAAGCTCTGTGCCAAGCTTCTTACTAAAGTCAGCAACTATCTCATTTATATCATCTCTTTTTTCCAGTGGGATCCTGTTAAAAAGAAGAGCTGCCTGAGTATCCAGTTTAGCCGACATGCCTGATAACAGGTAAGTACCTCTGATATCCTGAATATCAATTGTCGATACAATTGTCGCCTTGTCAACTATATTCATAGTAAGAAGACTGGACTTATTGATACCTGGACTGCAGTCGAACAGGAAATGATCGATATCAAGTTTTTTAGCTATTTTCTTGATAAGTTTCAGCAATTTATCCCGGGCTTCACCAGGAGTCTTGAACATTGCAGAGATATCCTCCTCACACGCTTTGGAAGGAACAATATAAACTTTAGTATCATCATACCTGTAAACAACATCTTCAGCACTGCAAACACCCTGAAGAAAATCAATTAGCGTCATATCATACCTGATATTAAACAACGAATGTATACCCGGTCCGTTTACATCAGTGTCGATAATACACACTTTCTTACCCTGCTGAGCCAGCATAATCCCAAGGTTCCCAACAAAAGTAGTCTTGCCGGTACCGCCTTTATAAGAATGAAAACTTAATAACATTGAACTCACTCAAGTAATCTGCCAAGTTTATTTTCGATTTCCTCTACTGCAGACCAATGCTCATTATTTGTACTGTCTGTTTTATTACTTAGTGAATAGTATATTTTTTTACCTTTTCGTTCTCTTTCAAGCCATCCAGCTCTGTAAAGCTCATTAAGATACTTATTTTCTATTGAACGGTGTCTTCCTGTTATAGCACTAACCTCGTCTGCTGTACAAGATTTTAATTTAGAAACAGCAAATAAAGATTTGCGGATAGAATCAGGAACTGTGAGAAAAACAGCCATTTTATCATCGATCTGCGGAAAATTACGAGATTCAAGCTCAATTATACGTAATTCAAGCGATTTCAAACGCTCATTCATATCATCAAGATATGTTAAAATTCTGTTGTGATTATGCAGGTCAGACATGATTATCAACATAAGGAAAGCAATTTTTATTTATACTAATTGAATTGAACTGATAATATATAAGGTTGCTCAAATATGTTTGGCAAGACTAGTTAAGAAATATTCAATATTTTTTAGATTTACGACAAATTTATAAAATATCAAAGCGTATACAAATCAATGGAAAATGAGAGAACCCCATCATATATCAAAAAGCTTGATGAGCTTCTCCATGGGGGATATATAAAACCATCATCGGTCCTCATTGCAGGCTCATGTGGAACAGGCAAGACAAACATATGTATGCAATCGTTGTTCAATGCAGCAGAACAGGGGGAAAAATGTGCTTATGTATCTTTGCACTCAGAATCAGAAGATAAAATTATCCAGGCTTTATCCTCGTTTTCATTTTATGATGAAGATCTGATAACTGATAAAATGAAGATATGTTCCATTAGTTCAGATGTGATTGCTAAAGGAGATTTTGCCATATTTGAATACTTAAATGAGAAAATACTGAAACATGAAATATCACGAGTCGTCATAGACACCATAAATATTCTGGAAGAGATTGAAAGTACATTTGATGAGAGACCATTCCATAAATATGAATTAAGGTCTTTTGTCCTGAACCTATTTCATGAATTCAATGAAAAGAACATGCTGCTAATAGCCACCGCCGAGATACCTGCATCAAGCATAAACTCCAGTGTATGGCCATACATGTTTGATACAGTAATTTCGCTTGATACTGTAAGTGAAGAAGAAAAGGCACAACGATATCTTGAGATCATCAAGGAGAGAGGAAGTGATTTTTCTATGGGAAAGCATAAATTCAGCATCACGGAAAATGGAATTATTCTTTAAAATTATTAGGATAAGCAAATAATTCAAAGCAGTGATCTTCAAATTAAAGCTCAATATCCATGGCCTTAAGTTCATGTTGGCTATGGTCTTTTATAATATTATTAAGTTTCATTCGTACGTTTTTTATTCCTTCGTCACTGGTAAAGTGAGAAAGGATCTCTGTAAGTTGCTCAATCATAAACTGATAATCACGTTCGGTTCCTGAATCTCTTAATTTCTGCATTGCTGATTCAGCTGTTTCAGAAGTCCACTCGTTATTTTTATAGTATAACTTGTCATCGACTTCAAGTTTTTTCCTGGCAACATCATTATTGACCCTGGCAAAGATCAGCTCCACAGTATGAGAATCTCCAACAAATTCATTCATGAATTGCATGATGTCCATTACAACTTCAAAATAAGGAATTTGGGGGTTCTCACACTCCTTGAACATCTGCGATAATTCCAGGCGTATATTCCTTTCTGTAGGCTTAAGAATATGCTTTGTAATATCATCTATAGCAGCAACGCAGTTTTCAATATCCATATCATCAGATAGCTCATAAGTATTGCCTGGCAACACATTATATTTACCATAATATTTTAATAAATTCTTACGCAAACGTTGAACATCTAAATTTGCCAAAATATCACCTGATAATAGTACCATTAATTAGTTATCAAATACTTTAATAAATAAATCTATTTCATGCATTAGTTTATTATCCAGAAGTTCTCTTGAATTTTCAAAAAGAATCTGGAACTCGCTGACATCTTCCTTTGATATAGATTTACCCATATTGAATTTAAACTTCAATGACTCATATCTGCCTATGAGTTCAGGCATAACCACTCGAGGATAATTGACAGCCATGGTCTTTAACATATTCTTAGCACGCGGATATGGAAGTATCAGATAATCCTTGTATCTGGAAGAAAGACCATTGTTACCTGGATTTAGTAGCTGGAATTTGAGTTTTTCTTTAAAGAAATGAGCTGCTCCAGAGTTATCAGGCAGTGTTATAACATTGGTTTTCAAGTGTTTAACAGCAACAGAGAACAACAAACGTCCTATACCCACATGCCGATGACCCGGATGGACCTCTATACTCCTGAGCAAATGAACAGAATAATTGACAATGTTAGTTTTACCCTTGTAGGTCTTCTGCGTTTCTTCTGATATTTTTTCAAATCGTGCAAAACCCACAAGTTTATCTGAACCATGAACAGCAACAAAAAGAGAGTGACTGGAGTTTATTGAACTTTTCAACAGAAAGTCATAGGGTATCCCAAACTTATTGTGGAAATAATTGAAACCGACATTATTAGATTGTCCAATATCTATATTGAGCTGATCTACCGATGAGCCACTTTCTAATACACCATAGCTGATACTTCCAGCCATGTGCAGCATATTCAAACCTTCAACTGACATTTTTTATCATCTGATTTATCAAACATTCATGATTTCTGTAACAGAATAGAAAGTATGTCGTCCCTTTTTCGTTGAACTAACAAGTTCTTCCTGTTCCAGATATGCTATTACAAGGGCTAGCTTTTCAAAATCAACCGAAAATCCATTTTTATTCATTTGTTTTTCAAGTTGCTTGAGGGTTGCAGAACCAAGAAGGGATAGTTGGCCGGTAATTGCATCCTCTATCGGGATTTCTGAAAGTTTTATGGGTTTTGCTTCTTCTGTACAATTTATCGATTTTAATTCTTCTACATCATTTATAAATTTAGACTCTTCTACAATATTTATGGATTTTAATTCTTCTTCAACATTTGTGGATTTTGGCTCTTCTACAACATTAAGAGTCTGAAGTTCTTCCTGTACTTCTGATAGTTCAGCCTCTATTCCATTTAATTTTTGGGAGCTTATCATGCTCTCCTGAACTTGTTGTTGGATTGTAGAGAACATATTTTCCACATTGGCTTTGAAAGATTCCATCTCACCGGATATTGTCAGTATTTCATCCCTGCTTGCCTTTGTGACCAGCATTTCATCTATTCTGGATAGATCAGGAACATCAGTGAGTTCCAAAACACGGTTTTTAGTAGTAGCTAGATCCTGAAATTCAGCAAGGGTTTTATTCAGTTTATTTATTGCCTTGGTGTGCAGATTGACAGCTTTTGCTACACTCTTCATTTGTTCCCTTATCGCACTGATTTCCTGGGAATTAGAACTTGTTTCTTCAAGCTGGTTATTTTGTAATTCAGCTATAAAACTAACATTTTCCGTGATATTAGATACTTCATCCCTGAAGCTGTCAATTTCAGAAATGATCTTATCAATACGTCCTTCATGAACTACTACTTTTTTAATTGTGTATTCCCGGCTACCAGTTTCAACAAATGAGCGGAAATCCTGTGAATTATAATTAGGAACATACTGGAAAAGAATTTTAAATAATTCTATATAGGTCCCATGTATCTGTTTTACAGAAACTATCTTGGAAGCTATAGCTTCAGAAAGACCTCTTATTACGAAAGATTCATCCTCAAACCTGAAAAAATCAATACCTGCACTGAACTGGCGTACACTGTCCCTGGCCTTTTCCACCATCTCAGCAGCTTCGCTGTCACCATATATACCAAGCATGGCAGCATAGAGGTCATTCAGAGTTTTTGCATAAGTGATTTCAAGAACGTCCGGAGGCACTTTTGTTGCATCAAGAGATTCCGCATTTACTGAATCTTCTGCTTGAACAACACGTTTTAACCTTTTAGAGAATAATTTAAAATTATTTTTCAATTCTTTCAGATCAGCCTCATCTGCTCTTGTTTGAAGCTCATTCTCTATAGAAGATAATAAACTTTCATTCGAATTGAGGGTTTCATCTATTCTTGTTTGAAGCTCAGTGAATCTGTCCTCGAATGCAAATAATCGGGATTCCATTTCAGCATTATGCATTCCAGCTTCTTTTAACCTGGATAACATAGCCTTATCCGTTTCCTGAAAAGAAGCTTCATGACTAATCTCTGAAGTTCTTTCCCGGCTTAAATCTTCAGCCGAAACTGAAATATCTGAATTTTCAGTAATGACTGGCAAAGAATTGGAATTTTCATACTTTAATTCATCTTCATTATCAGAATCATGTATGTGATCTGGATCATCCCTTTTGTCTTCAGCATCAAGCAGCAGCTGATCCATGTCTGTGTCAGGAACCTCTTCAGGAATTACAACTGCATAATTGTCTGTTTCAATCACCCCTTCATCAATCACCCCTTCATCAATCACCCCTTCATCATCATAAATCGGACTTTCCGAATTGCAGGTTCCAGAGTTACATATTTCATCGTCCATAGCAGATCACCATATCATACGAAAGACTCAAGTTTGTGATTTATATCCGGTATCCATTCAGCTTCACAGATATCTGCCACATAATCACCATGTAACGGACGTATCTGGTCATTGATTATCATTTCAACAAGCAAAGGCCACAGATCTTCGGTCATCCATTTTGGAGATGAGGCAATCTCATTGAAAGCCATTGCAAGCACTTGTTCAACCTCTCCTCTGCCCATGACACCCGTGATCTTTTCTTTAATATCTGCAAGAATCTGCATATTCTTTTTATACTCAGAGGATTGAGTATACATTTCATTGAACACTATCTTGGACAATATACGCAACTCTGCAGCCACTTCTTCAGAATAGGTTGCCAACTGTTCTTCTGTCATAGGACGCTGTTCAAAGATATGCAGCATCACACTTTTAGCGACATCTATCTTGTCCATGTTCTCTGATAGATCGACCTTTCCTGTAAACAAAGATATTAAAAGTGCTCCACGACCGACTGAAGAGAAAATAACAGTACCAAACTCGTATTCAATGACCGATTGTTTAAGTCCCATTGCAAGCTGCTGACTCACATGTAGCAGATTATGGGTGATAAGGTTTGTAAGCTCAAATATTTTCGGCCCGATACTTTCGGGTATGTAGGATGCATATATCTTTCCGTCTGCACCTGCAAACAAAAGGACATCCACATCACTGGATTGATGTGTCCTTTTTAGCTGTGCGACCAGAGCAAACTTCAGAAGGGAAACATCCTCAAGGTCATCTTTTGATTTTTTCACTGCCACGTCAACCCACCTCAGGCTATCATTTGATCAATTCTTCCAGTTCACTAAGACTGTCAATTTCTATTAGCCCTTCATCATCTGAGGGTAGCACATCCTCTGACATAACGACATCCTCAACTTGTAGAGTTCCACCGGATAGTTCACCGATATCTAATGGGACTTCCGCAGAACTTTCTTCCTCTCCTTTTCTTCTTGCAAGATCATCTTTGGTCAATGTATCATTGAGACCCTGGGATTCGAAGAATATCTGCAGCGTTTCCTTTGGAGAGAACGGATATGACCAGTTCTCCTTAACGTAAACAAGACGTTCAAGTATTTTCTCGTTAACTCTAAGGTCTGCAGCAGTTCTTATAGCTTTATCAAAGACATCATCATACTTGCGTACATCTTCCGCAGACATCAGCGGAGTGGTCCTTACAACAACTCCAACACCACGAACAAATATGTATGGATAGACCTCTTCACCATGTCTTGTCGCACGCATCTTTATAATTTCAAGAGCCCTGTTAAAAGCACCCCCGATTGGCCTGTAACTAAGGTGTACAGCACCATCAGACATGTAAATAGGGATCAAGACATCCTCACCGACAGTCTCCCCGGGAGAGGCGTGTTCTTCAGTTGTGATAAGAACAGGACCAAGCTGCTTTAAAGTATAGAACAATTTAGTGATAACCTCACGCTGCTCCTGTTTATCCTGTATAGCCCATGTAAGAGGAGTCAATGGATCAATTACAACACGGGTCTTTACTGCATAATTTTGATTAGCTGCCACAAGTGCAGGAAGTTGTTCATCTACAAGTTTTACGAAATCCTTACCTTTTGAGTGGAAAAAGAAAAGCTCCTTTTCATAATACTCATCAAGATTGAAACCCAGCATCTTTGCTTCACGCATGATCTGCTCAGGGGGCTCTTCCATACTAATATAGAGAGCATTCTCACCATGTTCAAGGCCATAATTCAGATACTGCATAGCAAAGGTAGATTTACCGGTACCACTTGAACCAACTACCAGAAGAGTTGTGTTGTCACGCACTCCACCTTCGATCACTCTGTCAAGACCTGCAATTCCTGTTGGTATTCTTTTCTCAATGCTCATACCTGTTCCTCCGAACATTCTAATTCATTTAAGCTGTCCAATTCTTTTGTAACTGGATTTGAATCCGATTGTAATGAACCATCTTCAATAGCGAGTATTAATGATTCATTACTATCAAAAGGAAAACTCTTTTCTATGTAGACTGACTCGATGGCATGTCCCATCACCAGCAGGTAATCACTAAGATCAATCCACCCAGCATCGTTTTTTATCACAACATCCTTCAAAAGGACATTGTTACTGTTTCGGTCTATCTTTGCACATTCACCTCTGTAATGTGAATTATTCGTAATAACCCTTACAAATTCACCTACAAAATCCCGTAGATGATCATTCAATGAAACTGACCCGTAACCTGACATTCATATCCCTACTGATCTTTTTTCATTTTTGCAAGAAGCTCGGCAAAACTATCTGTTTTTTTGGCTTCTTCCTGCAATTTTTGGGTTTCTTCAGATACAACTGGTTGAGGAGCTGCAGTTTCATCTTTTTGCTGTTCAAGCACTGTTTTGGTCATTGCACCAAAGGCACCACCAAAAGTACTATGCTTATCAGCAATTGAAGAGAGTTCTTCCTTGAGTTTCCACGGTGGATCGAATATCTTCTCCTCGACCTTCATGTTACTTGCAAATTGCATGTAAGCACTGCCAATTTCTGATAAACGGCCATTTTCCAATAATTTGTATACTGTCAATGCCCTCACCTTGTCCTTCAATTCATTTTCATCAATAGGTGGTTTGAAGCCCGAGAGTATCATTTTATCGTGTTCATCGAGCATTATCTGGTATGCTGATATTGGCTGGAGGTCTACTTTGAACTTGCATATTTCGTTGCCATTTTTGATACACTCGATCTCTTCAACGGAACATTCAAGTTCCAGATCCTCCCGGAAGAACCTGTGAAGAGCATCTGTTGTAGCCACGCATACTTTCTGATTATTCAATGCCGGATAAAAATTACATACAGGATTATTGGGAACTGCATAAATATAGTGCATTGGAGCATATGAGATCAATTGCATGTTGCCAAGACCTATTTCCTGGAAGAAATCCATGTGGAAACGGTAAAGTGGAGTAGCTCTTATCATCTCAATAGTGCTTGCCTTGAGGAAGTCTCTGGTTTCATTCCACGGAACCTTTGCTTTTGGGAATCTATCACTGATATTTTGCTGTAATTTAAGCAATGCTCCAAAAGCACCCATTGACTGTCCAAAACTGCCATCTGACACAGGAGGACCTCCAGCAGAAGCAGTCATGAATGGGGGAAGACCTGGGTCAGTCACTCAAAATACCTCCTTTTTGGTGATTAAGTTCATTTCACATCATCTCCATAATTTGTTTTTGACCCTCTTCTGTAAGTGCACCTGAAGTATCACACATATTTTGCTCCCTCAAACTCTTGAAACTGTTTGCAAGTGTATCGTTGTCAACTCCTATGAAGAAAATGAGCTTCTGCGGGTCATTCACACCTGTAGAAAGCATGTAAAGAAGCTTTTTATCAATATCAGAAAGCGACTGTTTCTTTGGAGGGGTGCCACACATTGGTTGTAAATAAGCCTTCAATGTATTGATCATCGCTTCATTGCCTGCCAGTAATGCAGTAGCTGAAGCTGCTGCTCCTTCTACAACCGATGATGGCTGGAGATAATCGATTATTAATACATGTGAAGTTCCAATTGTTCGCTGTGCTTTTACACGAATAGGATCGGCAACCTCTCTTCCTACCATACTGATGTTTTTCAAAGGTATTGTTATCCATCCACCTCCCTCTGAGAACCATAAGTTCAGGTTGGTAAGATAGAGAACCCCTTTTTCCCAATTATCGGAATAAAGGGAATTACCCATCATCACTGCCTTATAAATATAAGTAAGATCAACTTTTGCTATACCCTGCTCTTGAGCCATATGGGAGAACCCCGTAGTAATCATTTATATGTTCAATATTATATTTATAATTAATATTGTATTTACCATATTAATAACCTTCTGTTGAGCACAGGAAATGAAAACACTCTGTTTTAAAAATGGAACTTTTGCACTCTGATAAAAAAATAAGGTCAGTAAGAGTCCAACAAAAAATGACACTTTATGGTTTTAAAATATGGATGTTAAAATAATGGTCTTAGCATAGAAGAATAAGTTTTTATCTGTAGCACTTAAATTATGGTTATGGTTCAAAATATTTACCTGTATTCCTTTGCTGTCTGGGTGATGCTGGTCTTTCTTGCAATGATCAATGGTATATCAAGAGGTCTTTATGCACCTTATACAGGCGAACTTCTTGCTCATCAGATAAGTTCGGTGATCTTCAGTGCGGTCATATTTACAATGACCTATATTTTTCTGAAATATTCCGGGGTTTCGGGAACATCTGTCCAATTTATTTATGTCGGTCTGTTGTGGGTGTTGCTGACAGTATCCTTTGAATTTCTCTTCGGATATTTTATTGCAGGTCACACGTGGGAACACCTGTTGAATGATTATAATATCTTCAAAGGACGCATCTGGCTACTCGTGCTAATTGTAACAGCAATATCTCCTTGGCTTGCTAACAGGATACTAACTAGTTAAGTTGAACAATTACGGCTTTGTAGAAAAACAATCATTGTTCATCTGTCCCTTTTTCAGTCCGAATTTCTCCTATTTGTGAACGCACTTTCATAAAATAAGTAAGTGCTATTATAGGTAAGCCATAGCCTATTCCGTAAATAGCCAGGTTGATATCCTGGTTATCAAAGACCATGCCCATGAAGTTGACGGCAAGCACAACAATTGTGAGTCCCACAAGATTTATTTCAAGTTCTTCAATGCTTTTGGTCCTCAGCCACGGTGGTAGGGGAAGAGAATCAATAAACAATTCGTAGATTCCCAGTGAAGTGATGAAGAGCACTGTTCCGACTAAAAACAAATGGACAATTTCCACAATATCTACAATGATGTTCCCTTGTGGGTCCATCCCTCCACCTCCGAAAATAAGTTCCCAGAGGAAATGAACAAGATCGATGCCACCTTTAACGAACAAAACATCAGCTGCGATTGTCAACCCGATAAACGGAATTAAGGCAAAAAAGCGCATTCCTGCGATAATTTTTACGGTCCTGACCATTATATTCCTTTTTACTTTTTTGCTGCTTCTATTAGCAACACCCTATAATATATTATCCCTGATATGCCGACGCTGCGTTTGCTGGTTTTCTGAAAAGCGTACCTCAAATGGACCCTGGAGAAAAACTCTCATATTCAGTTATTGTGCTTTAGTTTATTGACTTTGGGTGACTTAGGTATATTTGTGGTTCACAGTGGCATCAGTTATATTTCAGAAATCATATAAGATGATTTATGAAGGTATAGAACTAAGATTTAAACGGAGTGGAAGATCCATTGCCATCTGAGATTGGAAAAAATGAAAATGATGAACTTTTTGAGCTGATAAGTTCCTACTTTCCTAAACTTGATGAAAATGATGTTTCTTCTATCTTAAATGGTTTTAAACACCTATCCAAAATTGAACTTAAAACCCCGCTTGAACCCGGAACAAAGGTTTTAAAAAAAGGAACACGGGTTCTTATGGCCTATCTGAGGGTAGCACCATCGGTATATTCCCTGATAAAAGATGATGCCTACACAAAATGGTTTTCCATATCAATGGAAGTATTAGAATTGAATATTTTCTCTTTTGAGGGTTTTCTGGATGCCTCACCAACAATTATCAAAAAAGGTGGTCTCCAGCTTCTTGAGAAATGGGCCTGTATAGGATCCTCAATTGCACAGGACAATAAACGGATTGCAATGGCCTATTTTAAAAACTGCGGTTCGGTGATTGTTTCCACCGAATTGGAGAAGTTCTGGGAATTGGTTTTGATTGGAAAAGACCTTGCAAAATTAGATATAAGGGTTGGTGAATCATACTTTGAATATCTTCCAGGCTTGGCGGATTTACTCTCACCTGAGGAATTCAGGTCATTTTTCCTCGTCCTTAAAAATATCCATCATAAAGACTGGACAGTTGCCGTTGAGATACTGGCCAAAAGCAAAACGGTATTTTCAGCGATCCCGCCAGGTCAAAAAAAGACAGTTCTAAATTCAATGAACTTAACTTTACAACACAGTGAGAAACTTACACTGGCATTGTTTATAAATTTCCCAGAAGCAATGACCATCCTTAAAGACAGAGATCTTGATGAATGGACGATCATTGCTTCTAAAATCGCTAAAATTGACAAGACTGCTGCAATTTCATTCCTGGACCATAGTACGGAAGTTCTTGATAGCATTGAAATGAAAGAGATAGAGGAATGGGTAGACAAAAGCATCCATATCTTTGGGACTGACAGGCAGGCTTTTCAGGCATTTATTCACAGTTCGTTTAAAGGACTGGGCAAACATGCAACAAAAACACTCAAAGAAGAACGTTCATATCTGCTTGATATGGGATCAAGACTTACAGATATAAATCCGGATTGTGTGGAAAGTTATTTTGAGCATTCCCCAGAAGCTTTAAAAATACTTAGCAGGGACAAATTCAATGACTGGATCTATGTAGGAGAAGAAATATCACGTAATGTTTCTGGTTTTGGTTCCGGCTATTATAGGAATTCGGTCTTTGTTTTCAAAAGGATCAACGCCACATTTCACGGAGATATACTCAAAACAGCAGATATGCTACTTGAAAAAGACTGGCTCCTTGCAGGTATTTTCTTTAATACTCTACCTTCTGTGATTGAAAAACTGGATATTTCCCAAATAAAGGAATGGGCAGAAATTGGAGCAAAAGTATGCGAGCAGGATGTAAAACTGGCAGTTGATTTTTTTTCCAGTTCACCCCTGCTAATGTCTGATCTGGATATCAGCGAACTGGAGCAATGGGCCTTGAACGGTATACTCATCTCAGAAGATAATCTGCCCCTTGGAAGGTCCTACTTTTCCCTTAGCTCAAGGAGTTCTAAAGATACCATAGCAAAACTTAGCGGCTCTGTGGCACTCAAAAAAGTATCAAATGTCCTGCGTTACTATGGACTGGGACTTTCAGGTGTTAATTTCAGCATACGCTCCCGTAAGGCCCTTTCGATCAAGGATGAAAAGGATGACATTTATCCGATAATTGAAGGAAAAAAAATATATTTAGCACCAAAGATGAGTGTATATAACGACTTTGAAGATAATTTCAAGATATACAAATTGAGCGTCATGCACGAAGTGGGACACGCTAAGTTCAGTTCTACAGTATTTTCAGTGAATGATTCATCCGAGCTTATGAAAAAAATGAAGCAGAGCTATCCGCAGGAACAATATGCCAAAATGTCGGATGTATCACAGGACATAATCGATGTCTCATATCTTATAAGCATGTTCCCAAATCCGATTCTTGCATCAACCCTGTTTGGTCTGCTGGAGGATGCCCGGGTAGAGTACATGATAATGGACCAATACAAAGGCGTACACAGGCAACTTGAAAGAATACGACATGAAATGCTTTTGGCAAGACCTGTACCTGAAGATGATCTTGAAAAGTTCATGGATGCACTCCTGTGGATCTCAGCCGGTAATAAACCTGATTTTAAGATCATGGGAACGAATATGTCAATTCTCGATAAAGCAAGCATGCTGTTGCGTGAGAGGCTATTCAGGCATGGATCCCAGACCCTGGATTCCCTGGATGTCGCTTTTGAGATATACGAAATGCTTGATGAGAATTTTGGACCATTAAAAGCAAGAAAATATAAGATGCTGAAGAACTTAGATTATCGTGGGGTTGGCATTGGTGTTTATAGGCCAAAAGCTGTGACGTCTTCTCCTGCAAGCAGCTCAATTGACACGCTGATCAGAAACTTCATCCCTGAAACCCAGCCTGAAATAAGATCAGAGGAGAAAAAAACTCATAAAGAGGAGAAAGAGCCATCAACCTATACAATGGAGAAGGACTTGAAGATACTTGGCAGTTACAAGTATGATGAGTGGGACTTTGCGATCAATGACTATAAGTCGGACTGGTGCACTGTGAACGAGATCGAACCAACTGGTGGCAATGATGATTATTATGTAGCTGCAAGCAAACGTTACAGCAATGAAATAGCTCTTATAAAAAGTATTTTCAGTATCATGAAACCTAAAGAATTCTACAAGCAGAAACAACAGACAGATGGTACTGAGATAGATATCGATGCTTTGATAGATTCAATTATACAGAAAAAGTGTGGTATCAATCCCGATGACGGAATCTATGTAAGATGGGACAAAAAGGAAAGGGACGTTGCAACACTTTTTCTTGTTGATGTGAGTGCTTCTACCAAAAAAGTACTGGGTAATGAAGGAAGGACCATAATGGATGTAGAAAAGGATGCACTCATAATCATGATCCAGGCCCTTGAGAGCATCGGGGACAAATATGCGATCAATGCATTTTCCGGTCATAAGCGCGAGGGTGTTGAATATTTTATCATTAAAGACTTTGAAGAGGAAATTTCCCATAAGGTTGCACGCAGGATAGGTTTGCTGGAACCAACATCCAATACCCGGCTTGGTCCTGCTATCCGCCATTCCATCACTAAACTTGAAAAGATCAAAGCTCAGACCAGGATGATCATACTGTTATCAGATGGAGAACCATATGATACCTGCAAAGGTGAAGGGGCTTACCAGGGTCAGCTTGCCGAGGAAGATACAAGAATGGCCATAAAGGAAGGAGATGCAAAAGGCATGCATTTTTTCTGCATTACTGTTGATTCAAACCCGGGAGAATATCTGGACAGGATATTTTCAGATGGCGCTTATACAATAATAGATGATGCCCAAATGTTGCCGGAAACCCTTCCTGTACTGTACAAAAAGATCACAACATGAAATAGAGAAAGAGACTTCTTGGCTTGGAATATAAAATTTTAACCTCCAAAAAATAAGTCCAATACATTTGAAGCTGTAGAAGTTTCTTTGTTATATAGTTCTGAGTATCCACAGTTTTTGCAATATACAACTAAAAATCGATTGTGCTGTACATCGAATATTTTAGAAAATCCAGTACCATTAGCTGTTATTTCTTTAGTTCCTGCCTCCATACTGCCACATTTTATACAACCTTTTTTTTCTATAAAATCCCTCCTATTTACTTGAGCTTTATCCAGCTGATATTATATAAGACTAGATTTTGAAGCTTTTCTGCCTGAATTTCCAAATAATTTATGTTAAAAAACCATAAAAAACTTATTATTATATACCAAAATGCTAAAATAGAAAGATTATCTGTTATGTTATCCCATAAATTTTTAGAAGTAAAAAATATCCCCAAGCCATTGATACAAGCAAATAAGTAACAGGTACAACTGTATGTATTAAAGCATATGAATATTTTTTGATTTTATACTTACTCAAAACCTAATCTTCCTTTAAATATTTCACCTTAACCAAATTTAATAAATATAATCGAAGATTTGATGGGAGCCTCATTTAGAATAAATGAAACCGGTGGATGAATTACGTCCCCTACTGGAACTAGCATCAGTATATTTCTTAGCAGATACATGACATGAGTAGCAATATAATAGCTTGGTGAGCACAGTTGTTTTCCCCAAAATTCTTAATCGTGCTCTAGGGACTACAGTTCAAGCTTGGGGAATTGAGCCGTTGGTCGATAATGAAACAAGAAGCCACCCTATAAATAGGGTGGCAGTTCACCTCATATCTATTTTTTCAAATATTCCCTTAGATAAGGCTATAAATAACAAACTAATCAATGTATTATACAAAATTAGTACTAAGTATGTAGCTTGACCAGCAGTATACTCATTTATAAAGAATCCAATAAAAAAAGATAGAATTAGTCCTGGAATTAATACCACAGCTATAATTAAAAATCTAATCAATCTTTCAGCAAATACACTTAACCCCACTCCTAGAATTCTTCTGATTATTAAATCTGAAAATAAAATTACACAAGTAAAACTACCATAAGTTATACCTAATATGAGTCCTTCTATTAAACCTATGTCATAGATAAATGTGGCTATTATGAAGGTTATTAAGCCAGTTATTAACGCTTTAATGTTCTCTAGCAAGGTAGCATATACAATCTTTTTGATGGAGCTTTCTGGAATTAAATATATATAGTGTTTTTCTAGTTCCTTATACCATTGATTAGACTGGGAAAATATAATATTAATGTATATCATCATATACAATAAAGAGTTTACTCCAGCATTCTGCATAATATATGCAAAGATCAAGCTAAAACCTGAAATAAAAAGAGTTGATTTATCTATAAAAATTAATCCTATCTTTCTTGCTTCTAAAATTTGCTTAGAAAGAATAGCTCTTCCCCTAGTATAATTAATCTTGCCTGTAGTTTTTCTAATTTTGGTATCAAATTGATTCCAAACTACCTTACCACTTTTAGCTTTAGATAATCGTTCTTCTTTAGTAATACTATTATTTAAAGCATCTTCATAATAATCTAAGTCTAAATTATAAATGATAAATAAGAATCCGATTCCAGATAGTATTATTAAACAAATATATATTACTGTGGTAAAGTTAAATCCTAAAACAGCTGATATGTATATATTGAGCAACCAACCTATAATTGGAATATAATTAAAAAAACTCATGTTTAAGAAGTCTACAGTACCTTGCAAAGGTTCCCCACTCTTAATAACATTATATATTAACCCAGAAAGGATTAATCCTGTAAGACCATATACTGCATAACTAACAACATTTTTATATTTTTCTTTAATGTTTCCTACAGAATAGACTAAAACCCCCATTATAGATGCCAATAAGGCTAATAGAAAAGTACCTAATAATATTATTGCCCATCCATAATTTTTTATAGGAAAGTTGTTATAAAGATGTGGCATTAGAAATGCTAATAAAATAAAAAATATAAAATTATTTCCCATCTGTTTTGCGAACCCATAAAAAAGTATTAATTGGGGTTTTATAGGTGCTGTAAATAAAAAGTTAGCATCCGATAATCTAAAGAAAGTATTTCCCTTTTCTATACCGACTTTTAAAGCTATAAATAAAAACATTAAAATAAAGCCTAAAAATATAGATTTATATATATGGATATTTGTATCTGATAATTGAGTACTAACTTTTATAGATAGTATTAAACTAAATGTTATAAATAATGCCACGCCTATATCGAGAATTAACTTCAAGGGTCTTTTTCTAAGTTCTTTTAGGGAGTTGATTATGTTTTTTTGAAGTAAATATATTATAGATCTCATGTTATATCCCCGTCGCCCTAAAAAAGACTTCCTCTAAAGTTTCATCGCTTTCTGTTAGTTCTTCCTTACTTCTTTCATAAATTATATTCCCATCTTTCATTATAAGTGCTTTATCCCATAATCCAATTATAGAATCTATTATATGGGTGCTTATTATAATGCCAACACCTGCATCTCTTAATTCAAGAAATAAACTTTTTAACTCTTTAATAGCTTTAGGGTCTAATCCCATCATTGGTTCATCAAACAAAATCAGCTTAGGATTAGTTATAAGTCCACAGATTATACTGACCTTTTGTTGCATACCTTTAGAAAGTTCTTTTCCTAATTTATTCTTTTTATCCAATAAATCAAATCTCTCATATAATTCCTCTGCTCTATTTTCATAATCCTTAATATTATAAGCCTTAGCTACGAAATCCACGTGTTCACTTACAGTTAACAACTCGTATAAGGAAGGTGTTTCTGGTATGTAACTTAATATCCTTTTAGCCTCTAAAGTCTTGTTCTTTAAACTATTTATCCAAATATCCCCCTCATATCTCAATAGTCCTGCTATGCATTTAATGACCGTGCTTTTTCCTGCTCCATTAGGTCCAAGGATAATGACTATTTCTCCCGTTGAGACTTTAAAACTAATACCTTTTACAGCCTCTACTTTGTGATAACTCTTTTTTAAATCTGATACATCTAACATAATCCTCACCTCTGTAGTTAATACAACTTTTTTAATTTCAATAAATAGTTTGTTGCTATTTATTTTCTTTGTGTTTTACTCATTCTTTATTGTGACAAACTCAATTTATTATTATTATTATTATTATTATTATTATTATTATTATTATTATTATAAATCGATCTATACTCTATCTATCTTCATTTCCTTTTAAAATGTATCAAATTACTTAGGTTCTCTTCTTTGTTTAGTTCAACATTTTTCTTTGTTATGATTCTTATCTAAATTAACTTCTAGTTTAACTTCTAGTTCTTTAACTTTTTCAAGTTATAAATCTAATATTTTAATTTAATTCTTATCATTATGACTTAATTATAGTTATTGATCAAGTAATTTATATAAATTTTCTTTCACTGGGGAATAATTCCAGTAATAGCTGCAAGATCGAATTGTGTAGGAAATATTCTAAAAACTGATAGTTGTAAGCATTTTAGAGCAGTTTTTATTCCAAGAAAATATCACCTATTTATTTAAAAGATATATGACATAAGGACTACAGTCAAACGTAAAAAACTCATTTGAAGTTGTTATATAATCGCTCAAAAATGTTGAGCAAGGACATAGAAGCTGCTAGGATATGTTTATGAGCATAGCTAACATTACTGCGTTATTGATGGCATTGAATGTTTTCAAAGTAAAAAGAAATGACCTTATAAGAGCACAAAAGAGATCTAAAAAGAGATCTATTATCAAACTAAAGAATACAGAGCATTAATGCTTAAGGCTCATTTACAATGGTTCATTTACAATTATTCAGTCTGTCAAGAATCTAATTGAGTAAAACAGAGTAAAACTCAAGAACAAGAAATGAAATTATTGATATCAGCCGATAAAGTAAACTTATTTAACTCGCTTATTTGAGGTTCATTGATTTAGAATGCAATGTAAGAGGTGTTTTTTTGGAAATGCTTGGGATTGAAACTTCGGTATTGAAGATAGTTTTAGCTTTGATCACGGGTTTGATTTTGGGATTAGAGAGAGAAGGTAAACATAAGTCACTTGGATTAAAAACGTGCGTTATTATTTCGATTACAAGTTGCTTATTGACTATTGTTTCGATCGAGTTTGCATTAACTACCTATAATGATACTGTTTTCAATAATGCAGATCCAATGCGTTTAGCAGCACAAATTGTTAGTGGTATAGGTTTTCTTGGTGCCGGGGTCATTTTTCGAAGAAGAGATGACGATGTTATCTCTGGACTGACCACCGCTGCCATTGTTTGGACAGCTGCTGGCTTTGGGATTGCTATTGGAGCAGGTTATTATTTTGAGGTTGTGCTAGGTATTGTATTAGTTCATATTGCAGTGAACTTTCTTCCTTCCATTATGCGAAAGATCGGTCCATCTTCTTTAAAAGAGAAAAAAATTTACTTGGCAGTTAATGCTGATTCTACTGCTCAGATTGATACAGTAGTTAAAGAAATCGAGGGTTTTATGCTTAGGATCGAAAATGTGAGAATAAAAGGTGATAGTGATGGTCATCGGATTGTGATGTATTGTTTTATTGATGATAAGGAAGATAGTATTTTTTTCAAGTATGATAAGATCAAAAATATCAATGGTGTTAATCAGATAGAAATTACGATTGTTTAATAGGTTTGATTGTTTAATAAATTTATAATTTTATCATCATCGAAGCACTTCATGCCTAGGCATGAAGATCCTTAGAAGTAACTACGATTTGTAGCTCTGCTTGCAAAAAAGCAGGTTTTTAAGGATCTACACTAAAAAAGATCACATGGCATCTTTTGATGCCTTTGTGAAATACTCTACGGCCTGTGCAAGTTCCTCATGGTCTTTGGCATATTCTTCAATATTTACATCCTTAAGATATGCATCACATGCCTGAACCAGAGCCTGAGCACCTGCCTTTGTGCCACCTGGGTGAGCATGAACACCAGAGCCCATGGTTGTTATGAAATCCACATTCTTCATTACATCGATAAAAGGCTTCAGCCTTACAGGGTTCAAGCCACCTGAAACGATAGGACAGCATTTTTTCATGCCTCTCCAGCTATCATCCTCAAGGATCACACGGTTTGCCATATCCTCATTCACAAGAGCTATGGCGTCTTTATCTGTCTCGGGAATCTTTGACCAGCTTTGATGGAAGAAATGACCTTTTGAACTCATGTACTGTATCCCATGTGCAGCCACAATATCATCTTCAGGGGTTCCTTTCATCTTACCCACACCTGCAGTTCCGGTATGGATTCCCGAAGCACCTGCAAGCCTTGCAAACTTGGACAGGACCAATACTGAGAATCCAAGTGGGTTCTCCGGTCTTGTGAAAGCACCATGTCCCGCTCTGTGGAAATGAATGAACACATTAGGGTACCTTCGCCTAAGCGTCTGTACAGCCATCCAGCCAGCAGTGATGCCATCAATGAGAAATGCATAACTTCCAGGTTCAAAGCCAGCATCGATTATCATTTCACATCTTTGGATCATGGTGTCAAAATCTGCAGCTGAAACGTTAAAAGAATGAACTTTTTTCTGCCCAGTCTCCCTGACCACTTTATCCATGGCCTCCTTTACATATTTTACCATCTTATCATACGGACAGAAATCCTGGTTTGCCTGTGGCTCATCATTCTTGACAAAATCCCCGCCACCTGCCCAGAAATCATAACAGATCTCTGCATACTCTGCTGAAGTGAGCCCCATCTTTGGTTTTATAATGGTCCCAAGAATAGGACGATCATATACGTTGAGGTATTTTCTCATATCATCCAAAGTATAGCCTGGGCCATCATACTGCTCTAGCATGGAAGGTGGGAACCAGACATCCAGTAGTTTCAAAGCTGCCACTTCCTTAATTCCAAGGACATTACCCACAACATAGGTCAGTATGTTCTGAACATTGCCTCCCCTATCAAAAAGTCTCCATGGATAGGCTATACATATAAGTTCCTTTTCCAGATCGATCTTATAGACCAGTGCATTCATTGTTCTGGAAAATGAAGTTTCGGTACTAACTTTGAAATTAGTACCTGTGGACGACTCAGCAGCGATCTCTGCTGCAGTCTGAAGAACATTGAACTTTCCTCCTGGAACCATGTGGAATGCACAAAGAAGATACTCCCCGTTGTAGGGGTCGGGTAATTCCAGATTCACATATGCTTTCTGTTTAGAATTTAACGACTTGACCAGATCACTTTGAATTAAACTCATGCAATAAAAAAGCCTCAATCTATTATTAACCTTTGGCAGCTTAAGCAAGTATTTCTATTTGAGTCCATATTACAGATAGAATAAATGCAATGTTTTAAAATTTCTTTTCTGCCGGATCTGTTAAGTTTTGCAAAAACATTTAATCATGGAGTGAGTATTGTCAGTTATGGATGGAGAGGTTAGTTGGTATAGGGCAACTATTGAGGAAACCTTCAGCCTTCTTGGAACAGGGAAGGAAGGGATTAGCAAAGATGAGGCGTCTGCGCGTCTTTTAAAACATGGTTATAATGAAGTTGAAAGCAAGAAAAAGCATGGGCCGGTCTATAAATTTTTAAAACAGTTTGCTAATCCTCTTATCTATGTGCTCATAGCAGCAGCCATAGTAACCTTCTTCCTGAATGAATACGCAGATTCCGCTGTTATTACGGCTGTTGTTTTTGCCAATGCGATAATTGGTTTTATCCAGGAACGCAAGGCAGAAAATGCCCTTGAGTCGCTTGCCAGGATGATGGAATCCGAAGCCACGGTGTTAAGAGGGGGGTTGAGAGAGCGGATCGCCAGCAGAGAACTGGTTGTAGGGGACGTTGTACTTCTGGAAGCAGGCGCAAGGGTACCGGCTGATCTGCGTCTTTTCCAGGTCAAGAATCTCCGTATTGATGAATCGGCACTTACCGGTGAATCCATTGCTGTTGAAAAGAACATCGGCACAATTTCAGGTGAGGATAAAGCTCTTGGCGATCAGAAGAATATGGTATTCTCGGCCACACTCATCACACAGGGTGTGGGCATGGGAGTAGTGACGGCAACGGGTGCAAGGACCGAAATAGGCAGAATATCAGAACTCATAAAGGAATCCGAGGCCATCGTCACACCTTTGACACGTACCGTTAACCGTCTTGGAAAGTTGCTTTTCATAGTTATCATCTTTGTTGCGTTTATCACATATGTTATAGGCAAGCTGAGGGGATTTGAAAATCTGGAATTGTTTTTAGCAGCTGTAAGCTTGGCAGTTGCGGCCATACCTGAAGGACTCCCCGCCCTGATCACCATATCCCTTGCCATTGGTGTCAAGTCAATGGCCTCAAAAAATGCCATAATAAGAAACCTGCCTTCTGTAGAGACCCTTGGTTCGGCAACAGTGATCTGTTCAGATAAAACGGGTACACTCACAATGAATCAGATGACGGTGACCTCCATCTACACCCTGGAAGGTCAGTTTGATGTCACCGGGGACGGGTATTCCACGCAGGGTGAGTTCTTGCTGGATAAAAAGCAGATCGATACTCAGAAATACAAATCCCTGCTGGCTACTCTCAAAGCAGGAGCTCTGTGTAATGACGCTTATATGAGGGAAGAGGGGGCTATAGATGGTGATCCCACCGAAGGTGCACTGCTAGTATCGGCCATGAAGGTGGCTCCTTCTCATCTTCCAAGAATTGATTCTATACCCTTTGAGTCTGAAAAGAGGCTCATGGTCACTCTTCATGAAGAAAACAGCAGTTCTAACGTAATATATGTAAAAGGTTCACCTGAGAAGATCATCGACATGTCCGCTTTCCAGTATGACGGAAATAAGAAAACTGAGCTCGAAGCTGAAAAGATACTTGAAGCGGCCTCCAAGATGGCATCAAGTGGGTTGCGTGTTATCGCAATGGCATGCAGGCATGTAGGACCGGATAAAAAAGAAGTGTCACTGGATGATGTGCATGATCTGACCTTCCTTGGTTTACAGGGGATGATGGACCCGCCAAGGGAAGAAGCCAGGGAAGCCATTCAAAAATGTAATACTGCTGGTGTCAGGGTAATAATGATAACGGGTGACCATACACTTACAGCCAACAGTATTGCCAGGCAACTTGGCATCACAACAGAAGGCACCCTCTCTGGAGCAGATATTGATGCCATGTCCGATGAACATCTTCAGGAGAATCTGAAAAAAATATCTGTCTTTGCACGCACATCCCCTGAGAACAAATCCCGCATTGTGCGCCTGCTACAGGAAAAAGGAGATGTTGTGGCGGTCACCGGAGATGGGATCAATGATGCACCGGCTCTTAAAAAAGCGGATATCGGAATCGCCATGGGTAAATCCGGTACAGAAGTTGCCAAGGAAGCCTCGGACATGGTGCTTGCAGATGATAATTTCGCATCCATTGTGAACGCCATCGAGGAAGGAAGGGATGTCTATAATAAGATACAGAAGGTCATTCTCTGGACATTGCCCACCAATGCGGCGGAGGGTCTTATCATAATGGCAGCAATACTGCTGGGAATGTCAGATCCTGCACTCCTTCCTCTTCATATACTATGGATCAATACTGTAACAGCCATAGGGCTGGGCGTACCCATCGTATTTGAACAAAAAGAAAAGGATCTTCTGATGAGAAAACCACGTCCTCAAAATGAGCCGATTCTGCTGCCGGTCATAAAACGCAGAATAGTGATGGTGGCCCTTCTAATGGTAATTGCAAGTTTCCTGTTGTTCTTCTTTGAAATGAATAATCGCCATGTGAATATATCAAAGGCTCAGACAATAGTATTGAATACTATTGTGTTTTTTGAGATCTTTTATCTGTTCAGCTCTAAATCCATTTATGGAAGCGTTATTGGACGCCTGTTCTCAAATAAGATCATGCTGGGCGGAGTAGGCCTGGTCATTCTACTACAGCTTTTTATCACCTACAGCCCCTTCATGAATGATATAATGCGTACAGCTCCCCTGGAGATCATTGACTGGATAGCTATAGTGCTAATATCAAGTACAGTGTTCTTCTTAGTAGAAGCAGAAAAGCTTGTGCACAGGAAACGTAGTAAAGAAGAATGAGCATATATTCCACTACCCTGAGTGAACATATTGAGAGTATAAAAGCAATAAATATGTAAAAAGGGTAGTGGAAAATTGTCATAAATTACATGAATGGATACCCAGAAATGCTGTTATTGAACAGAACAACAGTTCATCTCACTGAGCATTCCACATCTGGACAACTCCCCCGGTGTCCATGTCAACAAGTGCGGATAACGAATGATCCAGCCAGGTCACGCTGATTAAGGTCTTTCCAGTATGGAACTTCTCTGATGTTTCAGGTAATATTTGTTTTACGGATGAAACTCCGTAAGCATTCGTAGCAGGACCCAGAACACTGGCAACGTTTTCATTTTGCATAGCTATGCCAATAGCTTCAGAGCGGACAGATTCAGGAATGGCTTCAAGGACATATCCAACCCGTATCAAGTCGTTGTCACGGTATCTGAAGTCATATCTATCAGAATACCTGGAATCTGACGAATCAGCAATCGCATGTATGCGGAGTTTATCATTTTCTCTTGATGCACTAAGCGTGATATTATCGTATTCTATACCAGGATACGGACTAATTTGCTGCTTGATCTTTGTCTCGACCATGTCCATCTCTGCCGGTGCTGTGCTCACCCATATGAATTCATAACTGGATGATGATTTTTCAGAAGCATTGATGGATACAGCAGCTGCAAAGAGTAATATTACGATCAATGCAGCTATGAATAATTTTGATAGATAGCCCATAAATTTCACCTGACAAAAAAAGACCGGGCTTAATAAGCCCTTATCTATGTATTCATTCTACAGCTCCAATAGTTATCGAATAGTCGAAGCGTTCTGTATTTACTGGGAGAATGCCAAGCGTCCATTCTCCTATAGCACCGGGTGCCTCATAGGTCTGAACGTAGACTTCAGCAGCATCATTATAGATCCCTACACCATCGATCTCCCATGGAGGAAATTCAGAGGCTCCAAGAGTGACAGTACCACTGTAAGTAGTTTTGATAAGATCCAGTTCAACCTTACCTGATACATCTTCCAGTTCTACATCAAAGGATGCTTCTGCTTTCTCGTTCTGGCTGCCTGCACCCATCCACCTACCATAATTGAACTCATTGGATGACACTTCAATGGTAATGGTGCCTTCGGTGCTGGTGATGAACTTCTTTATGTACGGCTCGTCTGGCTGAGTCCATACATTGAAATTCAATTGGACCTGACCTTCCCATTCATTAATAGATGGATCATCGATATTCAGATTAATGGCTCCATTGTATGCACCCTTTGCGTCATCAGGTACTTCAATATGCACATTAACAACGGCTGTATCACCTGCTTTAACTGTTGAAGGTCCAGTGATCGTGATCGCATCATCTTCAAATGCAGGACCTGCCATATTGTATGGACCATAATAATTCCATTGATTATCACTTATTTTAGGGTCGATAGCAATATCCATGTCAGCTACGTTCTTGAGCTTGATCTCATAATCATATTCTTCCCCTGCTTCAACACGATCACTAAGATATGGCGTCTGGATCTGGACCTTTGGAGGGGTCCAGACATCGATATAAAGATGCATGCTATTGATATATTGAGGATAAGGCGCTGGATAAGGTGTTGCCAGCACATCATCGGTAAATGTGATTTCAATTCCATAGTCTCCAATATCAGCATGCTCTGGAATATTCACCTTGATAGTGAACTCCTGTTTGGCATCTGGTTCGATGTCTTTGCTTGCAGGTGTTATACTGATCCATCTTTGGTCGAAGATATTCTCTTCGTATGGAGAGGCTACAGCCTTAGGTTCTAATGTAATGGTTTTGTTATCTTTGTTTATAACAGTTACAGTTATTTCATCACTGCTTCCCGGTTTTAACTGCATACGTGAATGACGTGGATTAATATTGAGTTTTGCAAAATCCATATCCGGATCTAAGACTATTTCAGTATCATCCACGATCATCTTCTCTTCTGAAATTGAATATAACTCAACTTCAGCACTAACGGCGGATATAAACGCCATACTTACAAACAGTATTGTAAGGATTAACCCACTAATCTGTATCCCTTTGCTTTTAATCATACTTTCTTTTCTCCTGAATGTTTTCCAAAAGTAAAACCAGTGATCTTTAAGCATTGTTAAGATCAACTTGATTTTGCTTTTTGGACCCAGAGGTCCAAGCTTAGTTAACACTTTAAATTTGAACCCCACCCCATATTATTACAATATGGATAAGTACAGATATGTTAGCTTCTATAAAATAAATTTGGTCATTAATCAAAATATACATAAGTATTATGAAAATAGATAGAGTCTTCAATATGAAATTGAAAAATGAAATGAAGTGAAATGAAAGAAACTAAGATAGGTTATTAAATCGTAACTATTCAGCCTGATAAAAACGCTATCAACATCAATCTTGACAAAAAGTTGAAATGTAAATTTCATTATGAACATTTATTTTGATTGTTATTATTGATTGCTTTTTTGATTCTTAGATTATTAGTGAGCAGATATCTCAATTTCGATGAAATCAGTACCAATAGGCAGATTGTGCTAGGCTGAATAGTTACATTAAATCTAAAATATAAGATATTTAGTTGAAATTTTCTATATCCAGTTATACACAGAAACATGACTAAATCTTAAATAACGACTAATTGAACGAAATCCTAACCCTTCAAGATAAAGTTGTAAAGCCTGCCGTTTAACTGATTCAGGCTTGGCAGTTGATTTAGCCCCACTGAAAAGTTATATCCACAATCATGATATTTGTAGCATTGGTGACCAGCAGCCATACCATTCTTTTTATGGCTGGAACTCATACATTTGAGTCAGTTCATACATAAAGTTGGGCTCTCATGACATGTAACAAGAGGGTGTCTAATTAGAATTTTAGCTTAAAAGTCTATTCTTTTTTTCATAGCTCCACCACCTTTTTTTTTGATAGGAGCAATTCTTTTAAGAAAATGTTGTCTAATTAGAAAAGGAATCATTGGAGCTAATTAGATAACCTCTTCTACAATTCAAAACAAAATAGACCCCTTTATACTTGAAAAATAGCAGATGGCGAAAATACACCAGACAACTAACTCTTAAGTGGAAGGAAATACCTTTCAATATTACAATTAGCACAAATAAAAGCAGTACCTTTCTTCGTACTTGTGACCTGATATTTATGTACTAAGTAATGGCCACATTTGCAGGGAGACATCATTTTTTGCTCCCCTATGAGTTTGCCGTCAAAAATAAAAGATTCCTGCGAATCAAAGGTTCCTTTATCATCTGATCCAAGTAATACATCTACTTCATTTTCAGTAGTTACAGTATTATCCTCGATTAAAGTCCATCTGGCTGATGATGATGAATCAGCTTCTTTTTTTGCAGCTTCAAGGCAGATCTCTTTTGGGAACAATTTACGCTTACAGGACATTATGTTCTCATCAAGCAAAGAAATGCCATCATAAGAAAGTGCTTCTTTCTTGTCTTCTGTAAGTATCATATAACCGGGATGATCACTAAGGTTTAGCAGGGAATTACCAGATGGATCAATAAAGCCGAGGGATTCGAAGAATAATTTTGCAGTTTTATTTACAGGCTTTGTAATAACATGTCCAAGGAGTAAATTGGATATCAGGAAAAACATATTCTTTCCCATACCTCTTCTTGCAAGCTGTGGAGATATCTCAATACCACGTAAAACATAAACAGGCCTCCCATCTTTTGAAGGAGAACTCCATTTTTCATTCATGGACCATCCAATAACAGTGTTACCTGATATTGCCAGTACTAATGCTACAGTAGGTCTTTTAAGCCAACTTTGGAAATTTGCGAAATAATCAGCCATGCCAAGATATTTTCTGAAGTAACTGAATTCCCCTATATTTAACTTGTCAAGCTCAAAAGCATGCTCAAGTTTATAAAAGGATATACCATCATCAGTTCTTGCAAGTTCAAACATTTAATCAACTACCTTTTTAAGTACAGGCTCACAAACTCCAGTATGGCCCTAATCTTGTTTTCAAAATGGACAAGTTATTGTTGAAATCTTTCCTGGTTTTCACATGCCTCGAAGCAAGCAGATCTATTAGGTTCACATCATCCTGAATATTGTTTTCACCAGCCATTGCCCTCAGAACTACTGATGTGAGCAGATCAAGATCATCATGGTACCCACCTTCCAGCAAAGATACAATGCTCCATTTTCTTGCTAATTTAAATATAATTTGGTAGTAGCCATCAATTGTAAGATTCAGTTTTGTCAGAGCCTCTTTATGATAAGCATCAAAACCACATTCGAGTATAACTATTTGCGGATCAAAATTTGTTAGTACTTTTTCCATCACTTCATCATAGAATACATTATATTCGGGATTGCTTGCTCCAGGCGGCATCTCCATATTAATACAATAACCAAGTGCAGGCCTAACACCAATATCCCGGATAAAACCCTTGTAGGGATAAAGGGTTGAAGGGTCCTGGTGAATAGATATGCAAAGGACACTGGGATCGGCTTCAAATACCGACTGAGTACCATCAGAAGCATGGGCATCAATATTTACTATTGCAATTCGCTCAAGTCCATGCACTTCCTGAAGATACCGGGCAAGTACTCCCGAATTATTGAAAATACAGAATCCGCTGGAAGTATCAGGGCCGGCATGATGGCCAGGCGGACGTATCAGAGCGAAAGAATGTTTGCACTTGCCAGTAACAACAAGGTCACCTGCACTTAGAACACATCCTGTAGCATCTAAAAGCACCTCAAAAGAAGAAGAACATAAATATACATCTTTACCCGGACTTAGCTGAGAATCTTTTGTACATGCCTTTACAAATTCAATATATTCTTTTGTGTGAACGCGTAAAAGATCCCTGATTATTGCAGGCTCTGATTCATATATATGACACCTTTCACCATCAAGTAGATCTGTTGATTCCAGATATTTCAGAATATCCTTTAAGCGGGATGGGCTTTCAGGACAGGGAAAACCATTAAGCAATGAATCGTGCAAGTAATGACTCTCATTAATAGTAAGACCAACATGAACCATCATGGCACCTGCAAAGAAAGAATAGGGCTATGTTTTTTCGATTCTTCTACCTTTTTTTGTGTGGCAGCAAATATTTGTTTTTGCTGATTTATCTTATAGCTTGAGATTTCCTGACGATCATTTACAGGATTGGGTTTCCTATGAAGGGAACTAAGAACACTATGGCATAGCTGGCCATTGAAATTATGATAGCCACCTTCCATCAGAAAGACCATTGGACCAGAAAACACTGAACTTACCTTTCTTGTCATCTGATGATAAGCATCTGAATCCAGCATCAAACCAATATTCTTTTCCTTATAATATGCATCGAAGCCACAGCTGAATATAATGATCTCAGGAGCAAAATGACTGATCATGGGTACAATAATCTCATCGAATGCCAGCATATATTCATCATTACCGGAACCTTCTGGTATTTCAACATTCAAAGTGTACCCTTTACCTGCATTTTCCCCATTCTGTGTACTAAATCCTTTACGTGGATAAAAACCATGAGGATCCCGATGAATTGACAGGAACATGACAGTCGGATCATCATAGAATATCTCCATAGTACCGTCACCTGCATGGGCATCCCAGTCAAGTATCAGTATTTTCCCCATATTTCTGCGCTTTTGCAGGTATCTTGCAAGAATTGCTGCATTATTGAAAAGACAAAAACCTCCATACTTCTGGGAACTTGCATGATGACCAGGTGGGCGCGTTAGTACAAAAGCATGAGAGAACTTATTATCCATAAGCAGATCACCTGCTTTTATGGCTGCGCCAGCCGCCATCTTTGCAATATCGTATGATGTAGATGTTATGTAAGTACTATCACCTAAAAAACCTCCGCCTGCGCTTGCATAGGAACGGACGAATGAGATATATGATTCATCGTGTACCCTCAATAGATCAGATTCATCGGCCATCCCGAATTCATCAATTAATGTACATGTGCCATCCTCGAAAACCTTGTTCTTTTCTAGATACCACATAGCTTTAATCAGACGCTCGGGCTTCTCAGGAGTATTAATAGATAAAGAGGCAGCGTCGTGACTTGTATGATCCTTGTTGTAAAGGAAAGCAATAGTTGTAGGATTATCAGGCACATTTTCCTTTGGCTTTCCTGAAGCCCTGTGTGTTTTTACATCTTCTGAAATATCTGAAGAAGATGGGATCGGCAAAGCACTCCTAGGCTTTTGCACTTTCGATTTACCAATGGTCATAGCTTCTTTTGGTTTAGAGGATATGATAAAGGAAGGAACTGAATCTGATGACACAATTCTAGTGTGATTGTTCATGATGCGTGGGTCTTCTGATCCCAATCCGGGTTTGACAGCTTGTTCCTGTGGTTTTTTTGTAGTAGCAGCAGATAAATCTGTCTTTTCAGAATCAGGCGCCTTAGATCGTTTGGGTTCAGATTTATTCGAATCAGGTTTATCGTGCGCATACAATGGGGTATCAGATGAACTGGTATTTTTAAGCATAGAAAATGAAGTATTGAAACCCTTTGGAGTCTTTTTCCAAATATCGAAAACAACTTCAGAGTAGCGGGATTCCCCATCATCCTCTGCATTGTCATCTGTTTCATTTAATTCAATCTCAACAGATTGGTACTGAACATCATCAAAAACACCGGAAAGAACATCTGGTATTTGCGTGTTGACATTAATGTTATCAGGTTCATCATCTTCTGGAAAAAACGATATTTCACATTCATTATTAACAATCTCTTTTGCAGGGATGCCCTCAGCGACTTCCCCGTGCTCAGACTCTTCAACATGACTTTGTTTTTCAGCTATACAAGAACGCAACAATTCCAGAAGAGAATTCTTTTCTGATGCATCATTATCTTTTGCTGTTGATCCAGTTCCATCAAAATGAGAGGAAAATGCATCATTTAATTTTTTCATAATATCCGGAGAAATTTTCTTTGAGGAATCTCCTGCTTCATTATTATTTGATGACATCAATATAATCTCCAATTATCATTGGACCTGTATCCATACAGGGTCAAGTACACCGATATATTTTGTATCCAAGTACTCAAATATCACAGTTGGCTCTTCGATGGACACCCAGCCAGCAAGTTTAGGTTTTACTATCCATGTCCTTTTTGCAGTTTCACCTGGTGCAATGGTATCAAAAAAGAGATCCACTTTCTCCGGTTCAAGAGAATTTCCAAATTTAGCTTTCATTGCAAAATTAACATAGGATTTTTGAGTAAAATTCTTGACCCAGACATCAATACTTGTGACATTGCCAACAGTAATCTGTTGTGCCGGAACAAACCTTACATGTTGCGCAATAGCCTCTTTTTGAATAGGAACTGCACCTGAAACATCTATTGTACGGCTATTTTCCTTTTTCTTAGCTTTGTCCTTTTTGTCCAGATAAACTCCTGACCCAAGCATGGCAAAGGCAAGTACAGTTATAAGGGGAGCATTATCAACAATTACATCAATAGATGTACTTTCAGCTTCAATGGTCATAATCTCAGAATTTTCAAGAGTCAATGGTACTATGAAAGAAACCCGTGTTATTACCCAGCCTACTTCACTGTCCTGTAACCTGAAATAAATAGGGACGATATTAGCACCTCTCGCATTTCCTGAAAGGTCAAGTGCAGATACGGAACATTCAACCTTCACAATAGCAAGATTGTCAACGATATCCTGAGAAACAATGTTAACCTCTGCAAGACTTCCCGGTTCCATGCCCTTATTCTCGAAACTCATCTTAATACTTGCTGTTGCGAGAAAATCCTTACCTTGGTACATATTATAAGCGGTATTGTAATCACCTTCATTGATAGCACTTAAGAAGCCAAGAACTTTCGAAGGCACTTCTTCGTCAGGTGATTTGCTGACACAACCGCTACTATATATGCTAATCAGAATAACAAACAATAAGGCTATAGAACAATACTTGTGTTTCATTTAAGCACCTGAGCTAATCGAGTATTATTATCAACTTATTATAATATACACATAGTACTTAATTATATCCATCTTATAAATATATAATATGTCTTAGAAAAGTGGACAACAAAAACAACATTTTCTTAAAAGAATCGCTCCTACCAAAAAAAGGTGGTGGAGTTATGAAAAAAAGAATAGACTTTTAAGTTAAAATTCTATTTGACAAACTCAAATAAAGATAAGTCTGCAATAAAAGCAGACTTATAAGTATCAATTAAAACAGCATACTCGAACGTCTGGCGTTCTTTTGCCATAAAAGAGCGTATTCCACTACGACCTTCAAGTAGCACCCGGCCATTATTCCTGCTTTGTTCGAGGTAATCCAACCCGTCAACATTTAAGATTTGTGTACCTTGTGGAATGGAAATTGACATGCGTTCTATAGATGGATGCCCAAGTACCCATACGCTATGTTTACCTGTTGCCAAAGAACTTGAGAAGTTATAGCGTATATTAGTCTGAACGTGTATTTCAGAACTGTTCTCAGAACCTTCAGCACCCATCACTTCAAGGTTAAAAGAGCTTATTGACAGAGGTATATCACCATCGTCAATAATAATATACCCGAGGTATTGGGCATTATTATTTGTTGCAAACTCATTTACGAACATATCTACTTCAAGAGTGCTGACTTCACCATTTTCGTCAATATCCAGACTATTCCTGAAAGCATCTGCATCAACACCAGTGTAGAATTCATTGATGACAAAATCGATTGAAGCATCCTGAATATTTAAGTCGTTTGTAAATGAGGCTTCAGCCGCTGCATTTGAAATAAAAAATAATGAAACCACAATACAGAGTGTTAAAATAATTTTTTCTGACATACTAACCCTCAAAAAGTAAAGATTATAGAATCACCTTATGGATATAATTGTATGGTTTCTCTGGTACCATATGAAGACGGAGTAATAAATTCCGCAATCGTCATAGCTCCAGCTTCCGGAGTCATCACTATGCTAACAGAAGCACGAGGTGCAATATCAAGATTAGAATCTTTCTGCTCACCAGAAGTAGATATATCACCTATTGTTTTGTAAGAAAGGTCAGCATCAGAAACAACTGATATATATATTGTCACCAGATCCCCTGTGTTCATTATCGGATTGCCCTGAGAGAATGAAAGGTCTTCATCCCTTATCTTTTTAGCAGTGAAAAAATACTTAGCATTAGCACCAGGATTTTCCTGAGTGTCATTTAACAGATAAGCCAGATTCGTATTTGCTGACGCAGATGATGAAAAGTTAGCCATGGGTCTACCATATGTTTTATCGTTATTAGCATATAGAAGATCATTAGTGTTTGAACCATCTGACAAAGTTACTATCAACTGATTCAGATCAACTGGAGAGCTACCCACATTCAATCCAACTTTTACCTTTAAAAGCGAGATATTAGAAGCCATGACTGTTGGCGAGTCCTTTGCACGTACACCCTCTATACTTTTTACAATAAGATTTGATGATACTTCCTGCGTTGCCTGCTTACCGGTAGATTGAGCCTGTTGTTGCAGTACACCAGAAGTCTGGATAAGTACCGATGCAGCAACTGCAGCAATCAGAACCATCGCTATGAAAATAATAAGAGTACCAATGCCCACCTGGGCAGTGTTATTCTTAAAAAGCTTTACATCAGAATTCATGAGAACTCCTAAATATAAAAATATGCAATGAGACATCACTGCATATCTGAAATACATTATGGATAAAGCTGTACTGTTTCCTTCACACCATAGGATGACGGAGTAACGAAATCAGCCGTAGTTGCAGCACCGGATTCAGGTGTAAGGACGATATTGACAGTTGTCCTTGGAACAAGCTGAAGACCTGATGGTTTAAGCTCAGCATCCACAGTTGAACTTCCCACTTTATTATAAGTTGTACCACTTGCTTCATCGGACGTTGTTGCAATATAGAGAGTGATCAAGTCTCCTGTATTCATTACAGGATTGACCTGAGAGAATGATGAATCTTCATCACGGATCTTCTCTACTGTATAGAAGTGGTCTGAATTGTTTTGGCTACTACTATTGTTGGTCATAAGTTGTTTCAGATTATCACTTGCAGAATCAGAAGTGAAACCAGGCATTCCAGGAACATCAGTATAAGATTTATCATTGGCTGCATAAACAAGGTTATTTGCAGTAGTACCATCAGTAATTGAAACAACTACCTGATTAACATCTACAGGAGCACTTCCTACGTTAAGACCAACTTTAAGTTTCAGGAGGTCGATTGTGTTTGACATGTTGTCTGTACCGTTTACTGCACGCACACCTTCAATATTCTTGACCATCAGGTTAGATGAAACTTCCTGAGTTGCCTGTTTTCCTGTGGACTGGGCTTTTTGCTGGAGTACACCAGATGTTTGAATAAGAACTGCAGCAGCAACCGCTGCAACAAGCACCATTGCGATGAATATGATAAGAGTACCTATACCCACCTGGGCATGTGTATCTTTTTTCATTATTAATCTTTTGTTTGCTTTCATGTAATATCCTCCTATAAATCCACATGTATGGATGCTTTATTATAAAATTTAATAATATATATATCAATTGGTTGGAAATATTAAACAGCAAGTTGAGAAGTTACATGATTAGCAAACATTATATATTAATGATGTCTAAATAAAAGAATACGAGGGATTAAATGAATGCCGGCTTATTACTAAATGCAACTATATGTTTTGCAATTACAATATCATCATTTACTTTTGCATGGGTACTGGCACGCAGCGAGCAGGAACATTCAAAAAAAAGCAACCCTGCACTTTGGGCATTGGTCATCTTATGGTCGCTTGTGGGGCTTACATACCTGCCCACCACAATAAGAATGATTGCTGCATATCTGGATATGCCTGCACTTGATTTTATGATGTATAACCTGGCAGCTATACCATTCTCATTTGTCACTGTGCCCCTGGTATTTTTCATAATGTATGTAATAGTAGGGGACAAAAAAATAAGTGCTTACACATCATTATTTTTTGTTTTTTTCGGATTTGCATACCTGACCTTTTTGTACACAAAAGGAGTTATCGGGCCTGATGTTTCAAGTCTAGCATCCATTTTTGTGATCAACAGTGATACTGCAATAAACATCTACCTGGCAGGGCTTTTTGTAATTCCAACTGCAATGATACTTGGTCTTTTGTTATTGATATTCCTTCAGCGTATGCCTAAAAGGATCAGATACCGAACTGCATTGCCACTTGTAGCAATATCATTTGTTTTTGATTTTATGCTTACGGATATGATAACTTTGACAGATGTCATGCAACTAGGTGCAAGGATGTTTGTGCTTATTGGAACAGTTCAGGCATTTTTAGCATATTTTCCACCATTGACATTACAGGAAAAGCTGGGGATAAAAAAGTACTCATCTGAATTATATGAAAGTGAAGAAGACATCGATGGTAACTATGAAGAGGAGGAGCTCGATGTCTGAAGAGATAAATGTTGCACTGGAGCAGGAAGTAGCCGAGTTTTACCAGTCATTGGGAATACACCAGGGACCTGGCGACATACAGTACAGAATAATACTGAAAGTCCTTGGAAAGAATGAAGGCAAGATAACAGAATTTGCAGAAATCAGAAAGTATACTGACCAATTCGCAGATAAGGGAAGTATCGGAAGCAAAATGAAAACCGTATTCCAGCTTGAAAATCTGGCTGAAAAGGTCAAAAGAGGTGGATATATCATTACAGATAAAGGAGTTACAGCAGCCAACTTCCTCAAAGACAGCACTGCATTCTACAAAAAGAACAAAAGAATGGTCGAGATCATAGAACTCACATTCCGCAGGTCGACAATAAAAGTTCATCATTTTGCTTGGTAATGATTTTGATTATATGCTCTGGAAAATATGTTCTGCTTGTTCAATAAGAATGCAACCAAAACAAGCTTTTCCTGAATATATAAAAATAAGATTGATATTAATTATGTTTGAAAAACGCTATCATGCAAAATTGTTCAAAATGGAATTATACCTGCGGAATGTGAGATAGAAAGAATGCCTTGAAAAAGGCACTCTTTTTAGCATACTGTTTTGACCTGAAATGACTTATAATAATTACTTTTTTTGTAACTATTCAGCCTTATTCATTTCCACTAACCCGATTTCTTCATCCCTGATCAATTTTGCATCTTTGGAACAATTAGCTTCATAAGCTGCAAGTATTTCTTCGCATTCTTATAATAAATCAATAAGATTATATCTGTTTGTAGCGTTTTGTACAATGGGACTTATACAAAGATTTTTTAACGAGCATTTGTTATTTATTCATGGGGTGGTATGAGTGAAGAAAGAGTTGCTTGATGTTATGCTAATGTCAGAGAGGAGAAAAAGAGTTCTCCTATTGCTAAAAGATGGAGCAAAGGAAATGGGGGATATTCTCAAAATCTTATGCACTACCAGACAGGCACTACTTCCTCAGATAAGGATGCTTGAAAAACACTTTCTTGTTTCTCATTATGAAGATACTTACGAATTGACAAGTATAGGAGAAATATTAGTCGATGATGCAGCGCCCCTTTTAAACACTCTTGAAGTTTTGGATTCGAATATTGCTTTTTGGGGGACCCATAATCTAGATTTTATCCCACTTCATCTCTTGAAAAGAATTAGTGAACTGCAAAAGTGTGAGATGAAAAAACCTTCTTATGCAGATATATACGACCTTAATAAAACAGTTATTAAATCATCCTTCATGTCAAATTTTCACCGTGCGCTTTGTACGTTTTATCATCCAAATTTTCCCGAGTTCTTCTCAGGCTTGATGCAGAATAATGCAAATGTATACTTTGTTACAACTCCGGAAGTATTTGATAAATTAAAAAAACAGCACATAGAAGACTTTGAAAATCTTCTAAAAAATGAATTGTTCCACTTTTATGTCTGCTCTGTAAAAATGAATTTTTTAGCTATGGTATATAATGACTACCATCTCCTCCTGCGCCTACTAAAAAATAACGGAGAGGTTGATAGTAGCTATGTTCTATGTTCAAATCCAGATTCGTTTGTGTGGGGTAAGGATCTCTTTGAATATTACATAAAGGATTCAATCCATATAACTGAGATCTGATTGCTATTTACTTTTTAGTTTTAGTCCTCTTGACGCCGGAACATAAATGCCGATCCAATATAACAGCGATTAGAAGAGTGATTGTTGGGAATTCGACACTTTTCATTTGAAAAGTCTATTCAATTTTCCTCCTCTTCATTTTTAAAGTTTATTTTAAGAGCCTCTCCATATCCTCTTCTACGGTGGTGCTCGGCGCTATGTTGAACTTCTCCACCAGGACATTGAGGACATTGGGTGAAACAAATGCTGGCAGCGTTGGACCAAGGGTAATATTCTGTATTTCAAGCCTCAGGAGGGTGAGCAACACAAGAACTGCCTTTTGTTCGTACCAGGCGATGTTGTAAGAAATAGGGGCTTCGTTAACATCTGTAAATCCAAGTCTGGCCATAAGTCCTTGTGCAATAACTATCAGCGAAAAGGAATCATTGCACTGTCCTGCATCAAGTACCCTTGGAATTCCATCGATCTCTCCAAGCTTAAGTTTATTGTAGCGATATTTTGCACACCCAGCGGTAAGTATGACAGTATCTTTGGGTAATGCCTCTGCAAAATACGTGTAGTACTGCCTGTTCTTATGGCGTCCGTCACAGCCTGCCATGACAATGAACTTCTTTATCTTGCCTGTTTTTACAGCATTAACTATCTTGTCTGCATTAGATAGCACGGAGTTGTAAGCAAAGCCGCCCATGATGCTACCTTCTTCCAGTTGTACCGGAGGTTCACAGGTCTTTGCCTGCTCGATGATAGCCGAGAAATCTTTCTTACCGTCCTTAGCTACGATGTGTGTGACATCGTCATAACCTACGGAACCGGTGGTGTACAATCTGTCAATATAGCTCTTCTTTGGAGGGACTATACAGTTGCTCGTCAGTAATATTGGTCCGTTGAAGCTCTCGAACTCCTGCTTCTGGCGCCACCATGAACCACCGTAGTTGCCTGCCAGATGTTCGTACTCCTTAAACACCGGATATGAATTTGCAGGCAGCATCTCACCGTGAGTATAGACATCAACACCGCTTCCTTCTGTCTGGTCAAGAAGCTGTTTCATGTCATTTAGATCATGTCCGCTTATGAGGATTCCTGGCTTGTCCCTTGTTCCGATATTGACCTCTGTGGGTTCAGGATTTCCAAATGTTGCAGTATTTACCCTATCAAGGTCTGCCATTACATCGAAACCTTTTTCCCCACATTTGAGAACCAACGAGATCAGGTTCTTATCAGTCAGGCTGTCATCTGTGGTCGCCACAAGGCCTTCTTCTATAAATGAATTAACTTTTTTATTGACATTTCCAAGCATCATGGAATGGTGTGCATATGCTGCAATTCCTTTGATACCATAGATCAACAGTTCTCTTAATGACCTGATATCTTCGTTCTCTGTTGCAAGTATGCTGGTATCCCTGTCCCTGAGGTTTTCCGGGCTCAGAGTTGCTATCTCAGGCAAATCGCTTTCATCAAGTGCATTGTTATCCAGAAGTTTCTGTTTGATCTGGCTTTGAATCCTGAATCCCTTATCAATGCGCTCCTGAATTCCGGTCACTCTGAAATCGGTATTCGTTATGGTTGCGAACAGCGCATCGAGCATAAAATCATCTGTGCTCTCTTCAGAAATCTTTGCTTCTCTTGCTTTCTGGTTGTAGAATGCAACGCTTTTAAGCACATAGATGAGATCATCCTGAATATCTGCAACTTCCCCTTTCTTTCCGCACATACCGCTCTTTGTGCAGCCTTCTCCGTTCATTGTTTCTTCACATTGGTAGCAGAACATATTGTCACCTTCATTTTATAGGTATGATGATAGGTATGTCTATTTGCACTCTATTCTTATATCCTTTTTTTGCATGCGAAGGCAATAGCTAAGGAAAGCAAATAGCTTAATAGTATAAAAATATCAGAAAAGATAGTTTACCGGCCTGAACACTCTTGTTCAGAATAAAACCAATAGTTATATAGATAGTATAAACAAAAAATTACAAAGAAAAAATAGCATTATTGAGAATGAAAAAGGAAAACCAATAAATTGGTCTTCCGATTAGATGCTCAATTAGTTAGTAACTGTGAGATTAAGCAAGTTCGCCAAATGCGAATTTACTCATTACTTTTGTTACTTTAATGCTTACTTCGTCACCGACCTTTGTTTCGGGGACAAATACTACGAATCCGCTGACTCTTGCGATTCCGTCGCCTTCTCTTGCGATATCTTCAATGGTTACATCATAAGATTCTCCAGCTTCTACCGGAGCGTCTGACTGCATATTATTAAACAAATATTTCACGTCCTTATTAATTAGCTTTAAAAGAAATACAACCATTTGGGTAAAAGTATGAAAAAGCAGTAAATTCGATTAAAAAATACTATCTAAATCTATAATTTATCAAACCGGTTTAAACCTCTAAAAGCAGATGTACTACACAAGGATAGTATATATAGCTATGTTTTGCTGCCAGAGAATTTTGAATAGAAGAGATAATGGGTGCTGATGGGGGAGTTGTTGGGACTCTAAAAAGGAGACGCCTGAAGCCTACTAGATGTGTATCGGCAAGGAAGCAAACAATAATGATGAACAGGAATTGAATGTAAAGCAAGCTCAAGAGTTCAGGGATAAAGAGAAGGAGATGCAAAGGATTCTCAATATATCTGTATCTGAAGCTAAAGAGTTAGGATTTCCAAAGACTACATTATGGGATATGCAGAAAAGAATAAGGGAAACAGGGGATTTGAATCTAAATACTCCGGCGGCTAGGAGACTTACAACAATATTTTAAATACGAGTGTTTGATTGTGAGGTAAATGAACTACATAAATTTAGATGAGATTAAATTTGTATAAGTGGCCTATAGACACAAAATCTATGTTTTTGGGAGTATTGCTCACACGTCCTGAACCATAAGCACATCATACTATTTTTTATTTAATATATGAATGCAGCATACTATCAACAAACACGTAATTGTAAATATGGCTTGAAATCCGGACAAATCCCTTTCCTGAGTAGACGCATCATCTATTTGATTAGTATCGTTTTTAGCTGTTTCATTAATCACAATTATAGAATTAAACTTCGGCTCAAAATAAGAAGGGTTCCATCCAGTTTCATTTGGAATCAAGAATGCCGTTCCTCTCACTTTTATGTATTTTGTTTCATTGCCTGAGAAATATTGGATTATTTTACTATCTGAGATTCTTTGTTCACCACTATAAACAAAGGTATCCATTGGCTCAATTATCTCATTACAAGAAAAGATACCTCTGGGTAAAGTGCTATTAAGCTTTAGTTTTTCATCTTTTTTGTGCATTGCGAATACTTCATATTCTAATTCAGAAATGATAAGAGCTACATTGTTTGGATTATGAATTGAAATATTGGTGGTGGTGATAATCTCTACTACTTCCCCTTCTTCATCAAATAATCTATGTATATAATAATCACTAGCAGTTACATTAGGGCTTGTTGTATGCTTGCCCTCTTCCGTATTAAGAATTAATGTTATTTCTTTATGGAATGGGACCTCAAAAGCACGTGTTCCTTCTTCAAGAAAAAGTGATCCGGTGACTGTGATGTTTGCTGAACCTGTCTGGTAAAATCTTAACAGAGGGTCACCCCCTATGAGGGAGTGTTTATTCCTGTACTTAGTGGATTCATTTGCTTTGAGAAGCAGAGGTGTTTTCCACTTTGATGAAAGGTCTGCCCCTACGGGATCTGAAATTGACAGATCGAGACCTGTTAAATATAACTCTGTTTGACTTGGATTATTGATTATAATATCCAAATATATGGAGTCGAGTTCAGCCATGGTGGCATTAATCTCCACGGTTGGATTCTCTGCAGCTACACAATAAGGTGTGACCATAACCATGCAGATCATAGTCACAAATAAAATTGAAATACAGTTCAAGTATATTACCACCTTTTCATAGTGCCATTTGTTCTTCATCGATCACAAATGAATTAATCGAGGTTTCTAACATATCTCCATACTGATCGTAATTATTGGTGAAAGCTATTACTTGATAATAATAATCATCTACATCGAACACAATAAACCACACAGTACTTTCATCTGGACCTTCATAACTCCCTTTACTTAGCAACTTCCAAGGATCATATATTGTTTCAAAGCCCTCTCTGCCATTTATAGTAACGTTTTCAAATTTATATAATGCACCACTTTCTTTCAGACTTTCAATATCATACATCTCAGGATCTTGTAGCCACCATTTTGCATTTTTTTCATTTGAAAAGACTGTCACACCCAGGGTGGCCATAGACCCTACTTCATTCTGACTGGGAGCGGAGAATGCTACACCGCCTACAACCGTATTTCCACCTGCTCCACCTAATTTCCAATCATCTGGATAATCAATCAAAAATCCGAGGACATCATCTGAATAGCGTGTATATCCTTCTTTCAGCGGCACTTCCATTATAGCTGTCTCATCTATATTTGATTCATCAGTATCGTTGACAGAAATGTTTTCCTCTGGAGAAAATGTATCTTCATCAACACATCCTGACATAAAGACAATACATAATATCAAAGAATAAACGATCCAATTCTGCTTTTTTTGCATATTTACTTCCCCTATTATTTTTAAAAAACACTCCCAATTTATATGTATATAGCATTTTGTTTTTTACTATATACATGTTTTGAAACAATAGTTGCTTTTTAACAGTGTTAACCGATATCTAAGGACATTTGAAGGAGATGTTGGGATTCTACAAAGAATACCTCTCAAGCCTAAAGGATGCGTGTATATTGGCAAGGAAGCAAATAAGGTTGAAATGCAGGAGTTGGAGAGCAATAGGATTGAGACGTATCATGATAGAGAAATGAATGAATTTGATGTTTTGGCTTTGGACTTAATTAATTCCAAAGCTTATCTCTGTGAAGTCAGCACTCATCTTAATGGGTTCAATTATGGAAAAGGGAATAAAAATACAATTGAGAAACTAACTAATAAATTTATAAACCTTCAAGAATATGCCAAAATTACTCTATCAGATTTTGAAATTCACTATATGTTTTGGGCTCCCTGTGTTCCAAAAGGTTATTTGACTCAAGAAATTGAACAGCTTGAAGCACAAGGCCTTGAAGCAATAATTAATTCGAGGTACACAGATTGTGTTAAACAGCTAAGAGAAGAAGCTGAAACCTCAACTAAAGATTACGATAATCCATTTAACTTATCACTTCATATATAGAGTCATTTAAAGAAACGAAATGTTTATGGATGCTTAGTAAGGTAGGTTGGAAGTTGATTTCAGCTTAATAGTAAACAATGTATTAAATCATAAGTTTATTTTGCCAATCATCCTTTAATACTTGAATTTCATCATTTGCCATTTGCAAATTTTCGTTAATGCTTTGAACATTTTCTTTAATTTCTCTGTACTTAATTAGGCATTGAGGTATATTAATAACAATATTTTGTAAATCGGAGAATGAATTTTCAATAAATATAATTATAGTTACACCCTCAATCAATTACACTTCCAAGACAAGATTTGAATTTTTCTATCCATCTCTTTGCAAATGATAATGATCTTGCTAATTTTGTAAATTCGTCTCTGATTATGTTTCTCAAATGGTAACTATTCAGCCTAGCACAATATGCCTATTGGTGCTGATTTCATCGAAATTGAGATATCTGCCCACTAACAATCTAAGAATCAAAAAAGCAATCAATAATAACAATCAAAATAAATGTTCATAATGAAATTTACATTTCAACTTTTTGTCAAGATTGTTATAGATAGCGTTTTTATCAGGCTGAATAGTTAC
>Ga0265295_1001079_pt1 | contig 50456 bp, 37 predicted proteins | sample Munlansysbiofilm_FD_192503 | JGI IMG/M metagenome (GOLD analysis project Ga0265295, IMG submission 192503) | Leachate microbial communities from a municipal landfill in Southern Ontario, Canada - Methane capture system biofilm | ecosystem: Engineered > Solid waste > Landfill > Unclassified ...
AGAGATAACTCAATTATTGTGCCAAGTTTATCACCTTCCACAAATTCCAGTTCGCCAGGCAGATTTATGCCTCCGCCAATTGAAATAAAATCCTTGATGGCTGGAACAAAAACGACATCGCCATCTTTCAGCAAAGGATTCTGACTGATATCTCCCAAGCGGTAAAACTTCAACAAATCGTAGGTCTCTATTTTCCCGGCACGAGTTATTCTAATTCTGCGCAGACCCTGATTATTCTCCAAAGTTATTATTTCTTCCTTTTCTTTTTCAGGAGTTGGAGGACTCAATAATTCAGCCGGTTTAGGAACTTCAACACTTTTTTCCCGTAAAACCTGTGTTTTTTCAATGCGCTCCAGCGTAGCTGTTTTATTAAGCAATAAAAGGTCGGAAAGACGGTTTACAGGAGTCATTTGATAGACCCCGGGGTTTTCCACAAAACCCGTTAAGCTCACAGAAATAGGGATTATATCTCCCGTTGGGGTAGGTGTTAGAGCCGAAAGCAAGCTCAAGCTCATTAAAAGAATCAGCAAAAACCTACTTTTCATAGTAATCAATTATCCTACTTATGATATGGTCCAATTTATGTTTTGGCTCCCAGCCAATAAAATTTTTAATTTTTGTTAAATCCGGTTGCCTATGCATCATATCTTCAAAACCTTCTTCAAAAGCATCCTCATATCTCATATATTCAATACGGGATTTGCTGTGGCACATATCTTTAACCTTTTGTGCCAAATCAGTTATAGAAATGGATTCCGTTGTTCCTACATTAAAAATTTCACCGGCACATTCAGGAGTGTTCATCAGCTTTATAAAGGCATCCACTACATCTGAAACATCAGCAAAACAACGCGTTTGTTCTCCTGTGCCATAAATCACCAGCGGTTGATTTAAAAGAGCGGCTTTAATAAATTTGGGCAAAACCATCCCATATTGTCCTGTCTGCCTAGGACCTACGGTATTAAAACAACGCACAATTACTACCGGCAACTTCTTTTCCCGAAAATAAGCTAATGCCAGAAATTCATCTATGGCTTTACTGCAACCATAACCCCAACGACTAATATGAGTTGAACCCAGTAATCTGTCATCTGTTTCCGAAAAGGGTATCTGTTCATTTTTACCGTAAATTTCACTGGTGGAAGCGATAAGTGCTTTGGCTTTATACTTATTACAGAATTCCAACACATTATCTGTCCCCATAATATTTGTTTTAAGCGATAAAAGAGGATTTTCAATAATATATTTAACCCCAACCGCAGCAGCTAAATGATACACTTGTTCTACATTACTAATCAGTTTATCCAAAAGTTCACGATTCAGCACACTGCCAATATTTAAGTGAAAATTGGGTTTATCTTTAAAGGATTCTATGTTTTCCAGACGGCCTGTGGAAAGGTTATCTATCACATAAACTTCGTTTCCTTCCTGCAATAGCCTTTCCGCTAAATGGGAACCGATAAATCCGGCTCCGCCTGTGATCAGAATTTTCATATTTTCTCCATTCTGTAAAAGCCCATTATAACACCAATAATGAACTATCAGGTATAAGGTTTTCAGCTAAGAATTTTGTCAATGAGAAAGTGGGAATTTCACAAAGAGAGAAAGATTAGACATCAAAAACATTGTGAACACCGAGATTTATTTTACAAAGAGAAAAAGAGTAAGATGTGACAGCAAAATAGTTATATCGTTTTTGAATGATAAGCTATTTCCCATTCCTGTGAAAGCAGAAATCCAGACATTTTTAACCTATCTGACTGAATTTTCATTATGTAACTTATATCAGTATGTCCCAAATAAGGCAGGAATGAAAAAATTATAAATTATTTCGGTGTTTTCGGTGTCCTCGGTGTAAAAAAACCATTAACAGGAATGTTATTTGCTTTTTTATCGTATATAGATATCCAAAAGGAGATACAGATGAAGAAGTTTTTCCTTCTAATTTTTGCCCTGCTATCTTTAAGTATTTTATGTGCTGTCCCCCAATATCTAATCGGTTTGCCCGTATCGGAACTTTCTTTAGATAAGGAAGATAAAACACTGCGCAGAGCAGTTCAAGACCTTGCTGAGACCGATTTGGAAATATATTATTACAACGATTCTTATGTTATTGCTGGAACAGACAGGAATAATTACCCCGGAGCCATAAATCTGGGAACACCAAAAAGCGGAAAGTTCTATCTAATAACAATTGGTGAAAGATACTCCAAGTTTGATTTTTCCACCGTAGGAGAGGTCTTATTGGAAATGGGCTCGGTAGTGTTAATAAAAACGGATAGAGATGAAATTCAGCTTCGGCAGAAGATTCAAAATCCTTTTGTCCCTTTACTTCTGGAACCAATGCGGTTTTCTGAAACTCTTTCTTTGCAAACAGCAATAAGTTCTACGCGGAATGAAATAAAAAATTTGATTAATACTGTTTCGGAAGATAGCGTTTTATATTTCCTTCAGTGCCTGCAGAATTTTTCTACGCGTTATGCTTTAGCTAATAACCATTTAACAGTTGCCAACTGGATTAAATCCCAATTTCAGCGTTTTGGCATTAACAATTCCGTTTTGCATAGTTTTCAGTGGTATGGCACTATGCAATATAATGTTGTAGCTACAATTACAGGAACTGTCTATCCCGATACCTATATTATTGTAGGTGGACATCATGATTCCATCACTAACGATAATCCAATGATTTTTGCTCCCGGAGCGGATGATAATGCCAGTGGAACAGTTGCTGCCTTAGAAATGGCAAGAGTGATGATGGCAACTAATTATCAGCCCAAATGTTCTATTCGTTTTGTAACTTTTGCCGCAGAAGAGGTTGGGCTTTGTGGTTCAAGTAATTATGCAAATATGGCAGATCAAACCAATATGAATATCCGAGTGATGATAAATCACGATATGATAGCAAATACAAGTCCCAATTTCTGGGACCCGAGGGTTTTGCTAATGCCCTATGATGGTTTTATTTCCCATACGGATTATGCTGCAATGATTACATCCCAATACACTGCTTTGCAACCTGTTTATGGTTATCTTAATTCATCCAGTAGTGACAGTCATTCTTTCTGGCAGCACGGTTTTCCGGTTGTTTATTTCTTTGAATATAACTTTTCTTCTGTCTATCACAGCAATGATGATACTGTTACCAATCTTGATCCTGTTTATTGTGCATCCGTAATTCGTGCTTCAACTGCCGTAACTGCCAGTTTTGCCAATATGCCATCTCCGCCTGCAAATATTACGGCTCAGGATGAAGGAACGGGAAATAGTATTCACCTTTCCTGGAATCCTGTTCCCGATCCTGATTTTTCTCATTTTCATATTTCCTGGGGACTTTCGCAGAATAACCTTATTTATTCCCAAACTACAACCAATAATGAAATCAGTATTACTGGCTTAAATACGGATCAACTTTACTTTTTTGCTGTATCTTCAGTAGATTTTTCCGGTTTTGAAAGCTACTCTGTGGCAACACAGTGTATTCCCAGGTTAATACCTCAAACACCTGTTAGCTTTATAGATCAGCCCTTACCAGAAATAGTTAAGCTTTCCTGGCAGTCAAATACCGAGCTTGATTTAGCCGGTTATAAACTATATCGTTCTCTAAATAGCTCAGAAACTGGAGCGCTTATTGCCACTTTACCTCCAACTTTATGCAGTTATTCAGATTCTAATGTTCAGGGAGGTGAATTTTACTATTACTATCGTCTTTGTGCCTTTGATAATGATAATAATAGCAGTCCCTTTACTCCAGTGCTTAAAACCAGACCTCTCAGTATGAACTGCGGACTTTTAATTATTGATGAAACGGCAGATTTTGGCGGAAGCAGTCCTTTTCAGCCAACGGATGAGGCAGTAGATAACTTTTACGATTTGTTAATTGACGGCTTGTGGAACACTGCACATTTTGATTTGGCTGATTTTACAGAGACATTGCGTTTATGCGATATCGGTATTTATTCCGTCATTATTTGGCACGGTAACGATTTTTCTAATATGATTTATCCCAATCAAGTTAAAGATGTTTTAAAGAACTATATTTATTATGGAGGCAAAGTTCTTTTCAGTGTTTTCCATCCGGGATTGGCTTTTGAACTGAATGCCGATTATCCTACCGTTTTTTCTACAGATTCATTTATCAATGAAGTTTTAGGTATCAGCGGAACTGATTACACTATTCAAGCCCGATTCAATAGGGCAGAAAGTGTTTATTCCGGCTATCCGGATATCAATGTTGACCCCAATAAAGTTCCCGCTTCTTTTAATGGACACCTTTATCAAGTAGAAGCATTAACCGCAAATTCACAGGCAACTCCTATTTATCATTACGCTTCTGCTTACGACAATAATTCATCTCAGGGTATTCTTAACGGAGGAGTAGTAGGTGTTCAAAACACTTATTTTTCGGGTAAAACAGTAACCTTCAGCTTTCCTCTTTACTTTATGGATTTCAACCAAAGCCGTCAAGTTGTTCATTACATTATAGAGAATTATTTTGGTTTTCCTGTTGCAGTTGAGGATGAGGTTCATATTCCTGTTACGGAAATTTCTATTTTACCTAATCAACCCAATCCTTTTTCTGTTTCTACCCAAATAAATATCCTCTGTAAAAACAGCAACGCTCCTTTACAGGTTCAGGTCTATAACCTGAAAGGACAGCTAATCAAAATCCTTTTTCAGGGAAAACCAGAAGGAAAAATTACCCTTTCATGGGAGGGTAACGATAATAATGGCAAGAAAGTAAGCTCCGGAATCTATTTTCTTAAAGCACAGCAAGGTAATAAGGTGCAAACCCGAAAGATACTTCTGCTGAAGTAAAAATAATAAAAAGAATAAATAGTTAGGGGACGAACAGGATTAAAAGGATTTTTTCTTGTTTTGGCTTACAATTTTCACCTGCCTTCCCGGAAACCACAACCCACTAACTATTTCACTTACAACCGAGTTTTTACTGATTTCCCAATCTAAAAAATTGTGAGCTAAAACGGAAACAAAAATCTTTTGCAGTAATTGAAGATTGTTTGTTCAAATCAATACTGGAGTAAAAATGAGTAAAAAGCTTGAGAACAACTCAACAAGCATTGGTAGAATTATTAATCTACTTTACCGTTACTTAATGATTGCGTCTTTCATTACTATAATAGCAGTGGACTTGCACTCCGAGTTGAATGCCAATAATATAGTTCGTGAACCCAATTCTCAGCTGAATGTCTTTCAGGAAGATTTCAATTACTTTTATAGAATATTACTTGATTCTCATCCTGGCATAGAAACTGATAATACTAGTTTCAATCAGAAAGTTGAAGCATTCATGGAATGTCTCGCCACTGTAACTGATACTCTGCAATTTGAAGCCAGATTGAGAGCTTTTACCCATGATTTACATGACGGACATACAAGAGTATCATCATTTTCCAATCAGGGATCACCAATTTACCCTATAGGATTGTGGTGGCATGAATCTAGATGGTATGTTGAAATGATTTCTACCGAGTTCAAAGATTTAATTGGAAGTAAAGTAATAAGTATTAATGGGATAGATGCTGAGACCTTTATGACAAAATTAATGCAACTAACTACGGGGGAGAATGTCTACTGGTTACGAGACCAAGTGTCTTTTTTCCTCAGGAACTCAGCGAACTTACGTGCCTTGAATCTGGATAGACCCGACGGTGTTTTACAGTTGATAATTAAACAGAATGGAACCTTTTCCGAAGTCAATTTATACGAAGTTGAAAGACCTTCTCTTTGGGGCAACCAGAAAACCGGTATTACGGCTTTACATGATAATAACTATTGGGGACAAGCCCTTCCAGAAGACAATGTATACTACATCCAATTCAATGCAATGTCAGATCCAGTAGGGACATCCGATACTCCATTTTCAGGGTGGATCTCATTCCTTAAAGAGAGCTTTGCTTTAATAGACAGCTTAGGGATAGATAATCTGGTTATTGATTTAAGAAACAATAGCGGTGGCAATTCTACTATGGGTGATATACTCCTTTCTTTTTGCTCACTACCTGATTCTATTTACTATTTCGGTGGGAAGATGAAGATAAGTGATTTGGTGCTCAATCATTATCAAATGGATCTGACTTCAATGAATAAGGCATTATCCTCTGACTTGGGTTATGAAGTATTGGAAACTGAATTGCCCTTTACCGTGATTTTTTATGATGGTAAATCTCCATACCTTAGACCTCGGACTCTTGGTGAAATAGTTCCCAATGTTATGAGTAATGATTCAATAAAAAAGTATAATGGAAAATTGATCCTGCTTACTGGAAGTCAAACATACAGCTCGGCAATTATGTTTGCTACTCTTTGTCAGGATAATGGACTGGCTATAGTGTACGGAAGTCCTACCGGAGGAAAACCATCTTCTTATGGAGAGGGACTAAACTTCAGATTGCCTAATACGGGCATAATGTGCAGTGTATCTGTTAAATACTTTCAACGGCCTGATACAAGCAGAGACCCTTCTGACAGTCTATACCCAGATGTTGATGTACTGATCACCCCGGAAGAATATTTTTCACCCATTGATACACTCTGGGAAAGGGTTCTAAATGACATACGCAACTCCGATCTATATAAATAATCTTTGCCACAGAACCAAATTCAGAGAGAATGATTGTGGGTTACATTATATTTTGGGGAAATACCTAAGAAGTGCAGGAAAGTACTGCTTGATGTTAACACCCCTTTTCTCTCTTGCCATTTCGTATTGATCAAGGGCTTTAATGAACTGCCTCACATACACAAATCCCTGTTCTTCATCCCATTTTAGAATTCCCTCCGCTTCATAGCTACCATAATACATAGAGACCAGTTTATAGGTAACAGCACGGATGAAGCACTCATGGGTGTTTTCTACAGGATATTTCTCCAACTCAATATTCATACTTCTGATGTACTTTTCTAATCCTTACCATTCTAATATGTTCTGGGAAATACTTTGGTTGGAATAGGTCTATCTATATGGGACTGAAGAAAACTGCCGATTATTTGGTAATGGGAGCCATTGCCTTTAATTTTAAAACGCTGCGTAAAAATTTTAACGAGAATAATGGAGGAGAGCTGTGCCCAGATTATGAGAAAAGGTAAAAAAATAAACGAAAAAGAGGGTTTTAGGAAGGTAAAAAAGTAAATATCAGGTAAAAATACTTCATTTTTTTTGAATATTTCTTCCATTTAGTCAGAAATTATCAAGATAATGTCCTTGTCCCTAATCGTTCAATGGTCTTGTAATATTATGTCTTATCTCAAAAAGAATTATCTTTTATCTTTTGGTGGGCAGGGATCGTTACCGAATGATCTTTTATCCTGGATTTTACCATCTGACGAATGAATCACTAACTCTGCTTTTTGGTTTTTAGCCAATTTTCTGGCATATTGTAAAGCAGAATATTTTGTGGAAAACACTTTAACGGCTTTTTGTGCATTAGCTTTTTTAACTTTACATCCCTGCTTATTTATAGTTAAATGATATTCTTTATAAGGCATTTTGTCCTCCACTTAAATAATTCTTAATATCAATATAAGCATTGATATCTATATTTTTTGTCGGTAAACCATAAAACCCTTTGGCAATCATTTCTTTGTAACAGTCACAAACTTGATTATAAGTTAGCAAAGCCGGTTTTCTTTGATAGAGCAATTGCAAAAGATTTATTGTCCATAGGCATTTAATATTGAACTTTTCCAGAACTTTATGAGTAGCTTTATCATCTGTGCATAAAATCCTGTCAGTTTTGTTTTCCAATAAATAGACAACTGAAAATAATTCGCCTCCATCCAGATTTATAAGCTGAGGAACACTATTAATGGTCAATTTACTATCGTCAATAACCTTAATTGTGGTATATAGGTGTTTGTTAAAAAGAGTAAGATTACAGCGATCCGGGTATATTTTACTGCCTTTTATGTATTCATTATGAACAGTTTCCACAATTTCCATTTCCAAAGGATATTCGGAAAGTTTCTGAATTAAGTCCACTGAAGAGCATCTATCAATACAGTTTAAGAGAACAGTGTTATCTAATATTAAAATCATTTTAACTATAGCCCTTACCCAGAATTTTGCCTATTTTACGGAATTCATCATTGACGGACTGAATATCAGATAATAAATATTTAGCAGCTTTGGAGATAGAAATTTCCCCTTTTGCCAAGGCAAAATAGACCAGTAAATGATAAATAGAGGGGAAATCGTTAATAGCTATTTTATATTCATATTCTTTAATCGGTTCTTTCAATCTGGCTATTTCATCTTTGCCATAATTCAATATATTTGCCTTCACCAGATTATAGGCAATGCATTCGTAAGAAACATTAAAGTATTTTGCCAATTCCCTGATTTGTTCAGCTGTTATCATTTCCGAAGAGGATCTTTCATTTACATTGTCAATTAGCAATGCATAAGAAACAGTAAAGCGTGAAGCAAAATCATTTGCCTCTTTTTCTTTAAGGTCTCTGGAACTAATACGAGAAATAATAAATTCATCAGTTTCCAAATGCATCAATATATGCCCCAGTTCATGAGCTAAAGAAAAGAAGTTTCTTTCTAAGGTGTGCCCTTTATTAATAAAAACACAATAAACACCATCTCGTTTTATAGTAATTGCCGATAGATTTTTATTTTTGAATGGTAGGGCGAAGACAACAACTCTCCATTTTAACCACAGAGCTTCAACCAAGCTATTATAATCAGTTATAACAGGCAGTTCAAGATTAGCTTTGATAATACCTATTTGCTGATCAGATATAGTTTTACCCCTAAATTCATCTGGTCCGTGATAAACCAAATTAAAATTATTAATATCAGCTACATATATCAAATTATCAACTATTTCCTGGAATAATGCCACTTCTTCCTTTTCTTCTTTTGTTATTCTGCCTTTACCACGATAAGCAGAGTAAGCAATATATTCTTTATCAGTAACCAAGTATTCCAGAGGAACCTTAATAATTTCCGATATTTGCATTAGTGTTTTCAAGGGAACTTGTCTTTTACCCTGTTCATAATAGGATATCAAAGCTGGTGTAACACCCAATTTTTGGGCAAGTTCTTTACCGGAAATGTTTAGTCGCTTTCTATATTTTTTAATCTTTTCTCCGACATTCATTGTTCTCTCCTTTCTTATTAACTATATGTTAATATAATCAAGTTTAGGATTTTGTCAAGTGAATAATTATTAACATTACCCATCTCTAAAATAACCCTAATTTTTTTTAATCTTTTCAGATATATGTAACAATGGATAACAGTATCATTATAGAAAATGAAAGTCCAAATTAGAAATTATCAATCCTTTTATCAATACTATATCCGAATATTCCAACAGCCGAAACAATGATGGCAACCAAGGCGTAACCCCTTCTGACAATTGTTAGTTATGTTATTAATGCATTTCCTTTTTTGATTTATCTGTATTCCAATGTTTTCTTAAAAAGTGTATTAAATACATCTTCTGCATTTATATCTATGATAAGAAAGTTGAATAATTGTTCTTGTTTTAACTCACAATTTTTTGATTGGGAAACCATTTGTAGATTGGTTGTAAGTGAAAAGCAAGAGGGGTGCCGATAATTGGGAAAGCGAGTGAAAATTGTAAGTCAAAACTCCCCGCGAGTAAAATTGTAGGTCAAAACCCCCAATGATAGCGATGGATGTGTAAACCCATAGTTCAAGGAAAGTATAAGTTCCTTTAGAAACCTTAAATTTCATTGGCAAATCGGAATTTGCCAACCCATTTTTTCCGAATGCATTATTTGGGTTAAAACAGAATAATGCTGATTAACAAACCTTTTTACCAGAGTTAAACTGCAATAATTTGTTCCAGTTTATTGCTCCTTTGTCGCAAAAGTCCTGGATAAACTCCGCAGTAAAGTTATTGATTAATTTAGAGTATTCTGCATAGAAATTATCATTTTTCTCTTTAGCTTTATAGCCCAAGGGAACAATGATTTTTGTATACATCTCTTCATCACAGGAAATGAATTCCCAAAAACGCTGACCACATAATTTGAAATAAGAACCCTTATCCGGTTTATCATCTTTTCCGTAGCAGCAACCATTTATTGCAATCACTGTTGTTTCTTTATTATTAGAACGAATAATTCTGGAAGCTCTATTAAAATCATCTATCATTTTTGCCACTTGACGACTATTACCCCAATTAGGACCTGACTTTATAGAGACAATATACCGCTTGTTTTTTTTTGTTAAACTCCAAATCTATACCCGGAGAAGATGATTTCACTCCACCATAAATCATTCCACAAATATAGATAGCTAACGATTCCAGAAATTCACCAAACATTGTTTCTTCTGCAGAAGATAAGTGAGCATCCAGAATGGTTTTTATCAATTCGCCGGCATTAAGAATATTCTTTGCTCTAAACAGATACGGATTTTTATGTTTTAATATATTTGTCAGTTTCAAATTGCTGATATTCATAATCTTGTTGTTGTGAAAAATCTCAATATGCTTTTCTACATATTCATTCAAGTCATTTTCATCAATCACGAATAACCTCGCTTAAAACAATACTTGTTGCTGATTTTGAATTTTCCCTAAAACTAAGTTATAATATTCAGGATTTATATCTATTCCTATTGCTTTTCTCCCCATATTCAAAGCAGCAAAAACAGCAGTTCCCGAACCCATAAAAGGGTCTAAGACCACATCACCCGGTCTGGTAAATAGTTTAATAAACCATTCCGGCAAAGCATAAGGAAAAGTTGCGCTATGATTTTTATTACCGCATTCAGTAGCCAAGTGTAAAACATTTGTAGGATAGACCTTATCTTTACCAACCCAGTTGGATACATTTTTGCCAAAACCACTGCCTACTTTGGAAGTATCTCTAATTTTATCCGTATGGCTTAAGTTAGAAAGTCGTTTTTCTGCCCAGTCACCTATAGGAATCATTACTTCTTCCTGATACATCTTAAAGAATTTGTTTTTATTGAATTGTAATAATCTTTCCCATGCATCCCGAAATCTGTTAGGCCATTTTCCGGGATAGCAATTCTTTTTATGCCAAATAAATTCTTCTGTCCAAAGCCATCCTTGTTTTCTCATATTCAAAATCAATTCTATCACATAGGTATGTCTTTCTCCGTTAACAACTTTTTCTTTGATATTCAAAATGAATGTTCCAGTGGGTTTTAGAATTCTTAAAAGTTCTTGTGTTATGGGAAGAAACCATTCATTATATTCATCCGGTTTTATTCCCCCGTAGGTATTAGTTCTACTATCTGCATAAGGAGGAGATGTTACTATTAAATCAATTGACTCTTTTTCTATTGTTTGCAGAATTTCCAGAGCATCACCAAGGTATAATTCATATTCATTATTGTTCATAAAGTCACTTTACCTCCTCACTTATAATATAATTCCTTTTACACATTTTCCCAAAACCAGTCAAGAAGAAAAAATAAACCGTATGTCAGGAGTCGTCACCACCGATATAACTTTTACACAACTTGAGAACTTATTTGGTGGTGAAGAATTGTAACCGCTCAGAACAAGGAAATTAGGACAAAACTTAGAGTTTTAGGAGAAGCTTTAAGGAAGGACTATAATTATCAATCCGTGTTAGTCGTGTAATCTGTGATAGTTAGCACTACAGGTCATCAGGAGTCATATACGCCCGGAAAGATATTTTTCTTAAACGAAGTTAGTTTGGTGTAAATGACTCCTGACTTAATAAGTATTTCAGTTTTTTAACCTAAAGTAGCAACCATCACAGCTTTGATAGTATGCATCCTGTTTTCGGCTTCATCAAAAACAACGGAATGGGGTCCTTCAAAGACCTCATCGGTAACTTCCATAGCAGTCAAACCGAATTTTTCGTATATATCTTTGCCTATTCTGGTCTTCAAATCGTGAAAAGAAGGCAGGCAATGCATAAAGATAGTAGTGCTTTTTCCTGTTTTTTTAAGCATTTCACCGTTTACCTGATAGGGTTTTAGCAGGTTAATTCTTTGTTCCCAAACGCTATCCGGTTCACCCATAGAGACCCAAACATCGGTATAAAGGACATCTGCATCTTTAACCCCGGCATCAATATTGTCTGTAAGGGTAATTTTGGCACCGGTTTCTTGGGCAACTTTTAGGCATTTGTGCATCAGATTTTGTTCGGGAAAAAGCGTTTTCGGACTTACAATCCGGAAATCCATTCCGGTTTTACAAGCACCTATCATTAAAGCATTTGCCATATTATTACGTCCATCTCCGCAATAAACAAACACCATTTCGTTTAAGGGTTTATTCAAATGTTCCAGAGCAGTTAAAAAATCAGCTAATACTTGAGTGGGATGATCCTGATCCGTTAAACCGTTCCAAACCGGAACACCGGCATATTTTGCCAGTTCTTCTACAATTTCCTGTCCAAATCCACGGTATTCAATGCCATCATACATTCTTCCTAAAACCCTTGCTGTATCGGCAACGGATTCTTTTTTGCCCAATTGTGAACCGGTAGGACCCAAATAAGTTGTATGTGCACCTTGGTCTAAAGCCGCAACTTCAAAGGCACAACGGGTGCGAGTGCTGTCTTTTTCAAAAATTAAAGCAATGTTTTTTCCTTTTAATTTCTGCTGTTCCGTTCCGGCATATTTGGCTTTTTTAAGCTGGATAGCAAGATCAAGAAAAAATTGAATTTCCCGGGGAGTAAAATCCATCAGGGTTAGAAAGTTACGGTTTTTCAGATTGAAAGACATTTTGGTCTCCTTTTAGTTATTTATGCATATAATTTATTTTTTTCTCGGATTTCCCTAATAGCAGGTAGATTTATAAAACCAATAACAAACATATTCAGGTTGTAACCCCTTTTTAAAAATACAACCCGACTGTCAATAAGTTTCTCTTTTTAGCTGCTGAAAAACTATATCTTGGCACTTTTTTACCCCCCTTCAAAATAAGAATATAAATAACATAACTTTTGGGCAGACACTATATTAGGAGATATACCAGACAAGAGATTCCCTTATGCTTCCCATATCGCGATAAGGGAATGATATGGGAATCATATCGCGTGCACAACTTCTATAACCAATATTTGATTAGTTGCGGTTACTATATTTTTTGGCAGCCAATATTATGCCTAAGATTTGTCACCAAAACTTCAATTTGTCACCCCCTATATAAGTGAGAGACAAAAAAAGGAGTAACAAAAATGAAAGTTAATTTTCAATATGGACTCGCTGGCTACACCGGTAAAGCTGATGGACTGGTATTTTGTTTTGACCGGAAATCCGGTATTGTTTATGCCAGGAAAAGAGTTTATCCCCGTTTAACGGAAGAAAACGCCAGAATTGGCAATATTTCTCACAACATATTTTCCTTAAAACCCTCGGAAGAATACAAGGATGATTTGCGACTTTATTTAATGGGTTACAATGGATTACGGGCAAATAGTCCCAAACCTTTGCGCTCTTGGGTAAATTTGTATCATCGCTTAATGGCAAATATGGCTAAGAAGAATCCGGAAATAGACCTGAAAACCCTCACCCGCCAACAAATCTTTGCTGATAATCTACCCTGCAAAAGCATTAAATCCGCTGTTGAAGCAGGCATTCTTCCACCTGTAAATGGCTATGAAAGAATGACTGCTTTAATCTAACGGAAAAATGATGTCCTCGTCGTTTAATAAAAATCTACTTATCCCTCTACGCTTAACATTTACATTTCAATTTATTTAATTCTTTGAGGTTAAAGGAAATGTCAATCTTACGGTGCAAAAAATGATTGACGCCAAAGGCAGATAAGAAACAGAAGTAATTAAAAGGTCTGTGCCCAGTGAAGAAAAAAAGTTGCAGGATATACCGCTTAAAAAGGTATAAATAAAGGAACCGTTTAAAAAGACACAGACGAGGAAAAGGAAAGAACAAAGCGAAATAGAGGAAAAATGAAAGTTATCACAGTTATATTAATGCTATTGCCATTACTTCTGGCAGCTCAAAGTTATACTTTGGAAGAACTTATAACTTATGGCTTGGAGAATAGTTTCAGTGTGCAAAAGAGCTCTCTAAATTATCAGAGTTCAAAATCAACCCTGAATACTTCCAAATGGAATTTATTGCCTGATGCTTCTGTAAGTGGCGGAGTAAAAAAGGACTTTGACCCCGCTGTCAACACTGATGATGTAACCAGTTCCGCTGGTTTATCTATAGGTAAAACCATTAGTTTAAACGATGCTGCCTATTTTAATTACCTGTATGCCTCTTTGGATACCAAAACGGCAAATATGAAACTGGAACAGACCCGCAGAGCTTATGCTTATGAGGTCTTCAGTGCCTATTTAAAAGTGCTCAGTTCACAAAAGCAAAGAAGTTCTCTGGAAGAAAATTTACAGATTCAAATTAGGGTTTGGGAACAGAGTAAAATCCTTTTGCAGTTGGGCAAAACCACTCCTTTTGAGGTAAAGCAGAATGAAATTGCAGTTTTAAATTCCAATATTTCTTTAATGCAACTGGATAATACAATTGCCAATGCCCGCAAGGAACTTTTTGCTCTCGTCCAAATGCAGGATGAAGATTATCCTTTAACTGAGCTGGAACTGAATATCCAAAAAGAAATTCCTGCGTTCAATACGGAAAAAAATGCGGATCTCAATATCCTCAATCAGGAACTGAAACGCCTAAATCTGCAATTAAAACAGAACAAACTGGATGATTTTCCCCGCCTCAATCTGGCTTATAATTTTGACCGTTCCGTAAGCGGTGCCGATTTTGATTTTGACCATTATAACACCAATCACGGCTTATCTTTAACTTTAAGCTATCCCCTTTTTAATATTGGGGAAAATGCCGAAAGCAGAACCAGAACTAAAATTAGCAGACAACTTTCCCAAGTGGCAATTGAAGAAAAGAAAGATCAATTGCAGCGAGATTACGACAGTGCTTTAAGAGAATTGCAATACTTAAAAAGAATGAATGAACTTTACAGCGAACAACTGGCTCAATCCCGAGAACAAATTACTCAGGCAGAAGAACGTTATCGCTTAGGTCTTATTGAACTTCTGGAACTGGATAAAACCCGCACCAACTATATTGAAACAGACATCTCTTATAATACCAACCTATATTCTATTATCGCCAAACAGGAAGAAATAAATTATCTTCTTTCCGAACCCGTTTTAGGAAAATGGTAAGGTAACTTCTATATATTTAATTGATAAGGAACACCAATGAAAAAATACCTTAAGTATATCATCATAATTGCGCTTATTCTTATCGCCATAATCGTGATAACATCTTTGCGCAAAGCGAAAAACAAACCCGAATTCAGAACAACATCTCCTTCCTTTGGCAATATCAGAGAAGTTGTTACCGCAACCGGTTCCCTTAATCCTTATGTTTTAGTTAGCGTTGGCACCGAAGTTAGCGGAAAAATAGATAAACTCTATAAGGACTTCAATGATAAAGTGAAAAAGGGGGAATTGCTGGCAAAACTGGATACGGAAATTCTTGCTACCAATCTGGAAGCCGCAAAAGCTGATCTGGCAAAGGCAAAAACCGCCTTAGACCAGGCAAAACTGGATTACGATCTGCAGGCAGAATTGCTGGAAAAAAAGATGACTCCTGAATATGATGCCAAAAAAGCACTCTTTGCTTATCAAACAGCTCAACAAAACTTTAACAATGCTCAGCTCACATTACAACGCGCTCAAAAAAATCTTGCCAATGCCTATATCACCAGTCCTATAAATGGAATTGTGGTTTCCCGCGATGTTGATGAAGGACAAACAGTTGCTGCCAGTATGAGTTCTCCCACTTTATTCAAAATAGCCAATAACCTTGATCAGATGCAAATATCTGCTAATGTGGACGAGGCAGATATCGGAAAAATAAAGGTTGGCTTGCCTGTTGAATTTAGTGTTGATGCTTATCCCAGCGAAAACTTTTCCGGTAATGTGAAACAAATTCGGCTTAATCCTACAACGGAATCCAATGTGGTCTCCTATAGTGTGATTATTGATGCCGCCAATCCGGAACAAAAACTCCTTCCCGGTATGACTACCAATGTAACTATCATTATTCAAGCCCGGGAAAATGTGATGCGTATTTCGGAAACAGCTACCCGTTTCAAGCCCAGTAAAGAAATTTGGGAACAGCTTGGTTATAAATGGAGCGACGACCTTTTACTAAAAGCTCAAAAAGAAGCTTATGCTTCTCTTGCCAAGGCAAAAGCTATACCCGCAAAAACTGATACCACTAATTTCAACCAAAAGAAATACGGTAAAACAAAACAAGAATTTAGTTCTAAAACAATTAGTTCTTCAGGTAAAGCGGCACTTATTTGGGTGCTGGAAGATAATCAACCCAAACCCAAAGGAATTAGAACCGGAATTTCCGAAAGCGGATATATTGAAGTTATAGAAGGACTTACCGGTAACGAAACAATTATCACCGGAGTAAATACTAAAAGTGGCTCTGAAACTAATAACGGAACTCAGGGTGGTCCTGGAATGAGGCACTTCTAAAATGCCAAATCTGCTAATTAGAACAGAGAATTTAACTAAAATTTATCAGATGGGAGAAGTTCAGGTGCACGCCCTTAGAGGTGTTTCCCTCCAAATTAAAGAAGGTGAATTTGTCGCTATTATGGGTGCCAGTGGCAGTGGAAAAACAACCTTAATGAATCTTCTCGGTTGTCTTGACCTGCCAACAAGTGGTGAATATTACATCAATGATATCGGCATTCACGAAATAACCCCCGCGGAACTTACCAAAATTCGTAATCAGATGATTGGTTATGTATTTCAAAACTTTTATTTGCTCCCGCGCACAACCGCTTTGGAAAATGTGGAACTCCCTCTGCTATATAGAAATAAAATGACTCATCACCAGCGATTGCAAAAAGCAATGGAAGCCCTTTCCACCGTAAATATAAAGGATAGAGCAAAACATTATCCCAATCAGCTTTCCGGTGGACAACAACAAAGAGTTGCCATTGCCCGCGCTATTGTAAATGATCCCGTTTTTCTACTTGCCGATGAACCGACCGGAAATCTGGATACCAGAACCAGTTTGGAAGTGATGACTATCTTTCAGGAATTGCATAAAAACGGAAAAACCATTTTGTTGGTTACCCATGAACACGATATTGCAAAGTATGCTCACCGTCTGATAACTTTTCGTGACGGGCGCATAATTGCCGATGTGCCCAATAACAATCCTCAAGATGCTGCTTATGATTTGGCAAATCTACCTAAACTTCCCGGAGATGAAGAATGAGTATAGTAGGAATTATTCGCATCGCTTTCAAATCGCTTGCCCGCAATAAAACCAGAACCTTTTTAACGATGCTGGGAATAATTATCGGCGTAGCAGCGGTTATAACAATGCTGGCTATCGGACAAGGTGCCAAAAAGATTGTAGAAGATCAAATCTCTTCTATGGGAACCAATGTGCTGATGGTTACTGTAAATTTTACGCGTAGTTCCACAAATGTGCGTCAGGCAGCCGGAAGTGGAAGTTTACTTGAACTTGATGATGTTTTTGCTATTCGTTCTCAGGTTGAAGATGCTTTGTATGTCTCACCCGTTTATAACAGCTTTGCTCAGCTAAAATTTGAATCGCAAAACTGGAGAACCGGCGTTATGGGTGTAGATACCGATTATTTTTATATCCGTAATATGAATCCTGAACAAGGAGAATTGTTTTATGACAGCGATGTGGAAAACGGAACTAAGGTTTGTGTAATAGGCAAAACAGTTGCCGAAAACCTTTTTGGAGATATAGATCCTGTGGGACAAATAATCCGCATTCGGAATATTCCTTTCACCGTTAAAGGCGTTATGGAATCCAAGGGACAAAATGTGATGGGTGCAGATCAGGATGATAGTGTTTGGGCACCTTACACAACTGTCTATACCCGTTTGCTGGGTAGAAGATGGAGAAATATGATGATCATTGTTTCTGCGGTCTCCAAAGATAAAATTGCTAAAGTGCAACAGGATATTCTTGATCTATTACAAAGCCGCCATAGAGGAACTACCAGCGAAGAATTTTTAGTCCGCTCTCAAACAGATATTGCCGAAACAGCCAGTAAGGTCTCCGATACAATGACTTTTCTTTTGGCAAGCATTGCGGGTATTTCTCTTTTGGTTGGGGGAATAGGTATTATGAATATTATGCTGGTTTCGGTTACGGAACGCATCAAGGAAATTGGGATCAGAATGGCTGTAGGCGCAGGAAAAAGAGATGTCCTGTTACAATTTATTATAGAAGCGGTTACAATCAGCATTTTAGGTGGTTTTATAGGTATCCTTCTGGGTTTTGGAGCTTCCAAAATTGTGGGTAATGCAATGAAATGGAGTGTGGTAGTTACACCTTTTTCCGTTCTGCTTTCAGTTGGATTCTCAATGGCTATAGGTATCTTTTTTGGCTGGTATCCTGCTTCCAAAGCGGCAAATCTGAATTTAATTGATGCCTTGCGTTATGAATAAATAATTAAAAACTAAGCCCCAATTTCCCAAGGTAACATTGTAAACCTAAATTTGGCAATTCTATAAACAAAGAAAACTCGCCTGCAAGTGATATTTTGCTTGACGAATCTCAACTCCCTAAAACTATGAAGAAAAAAAGAAAGGAGACACAAAATGGCTGTCAAAATTGATAAAGAAACCTGTATCGGATGCGGTGCCTGCATTGATGTATGCCCTGTTTCTGCTTTAAAATTGGTAAATGACAAGGCAGAATGTGACGAGTCACTTTGCATTGATTGCGGGGCTTGCATTGATACCTGTCCTGTTCAGGCAATTTCACAATAACTGAATTAAAAATAGTTATAATTTCCCAAAGTGGCAAATCGGGATGCCAAATTCCGATTTGCCACGCGGAATGCAATTTCTAATATTTTATTATATTTTCAAGTATGAGTATAATTTAGCGAAGAGTAAAGCAATAACATCAAACTTTAGAGGAGGTGATTAAAATGAAGCGCTTAGTTCTAATTCTTTTTATTACAACTCTCATTTCCCTGAATTTTGCCATTCAGGTAAGTGGAAATCAAAGCGGAGTTTGGTCTCCTGTAAACAATCCTTACGAAGTAATTGGAGCAATAACTGTTCCTGCATCCGATTCTTTAATTATTCAAGCAGGGGTAGAAATTCACCTTTTGGGCTCCTATCAAATTACCGTGGAGGGAATATTAAATGCCTATGGAACAGAGGTAGATAGTATCCGAATTTTAAATATGCAGGCAAATCCGACTGCCCTTTGGCCTGGGTTGCGTTTTGAAAATCTGCAGCATACCAGTCATTTAAATTATGTTTATCTGGAATATGCCACTTATGGAGTGCGCACTATCAATTCCCCTATCGCTATCTCTCACTGTCATATAAACTTATGTGAAAAAGGAATGGAGTTTTATGGTATCGGGTCGGCAGTTCCTTTGCCTAATGTAGTGGAGTATTGTTTAATTGAAAACTGCACCCAAAATGCGATTCTTGTCACTTCCAATAGCAATGCCTATATCAGATACAATGAAATCCGTTATAATGGAACGGGAGCTCAATTTCGGGCAGCTATTCAAATGGGCAATCAATCAGGCGTAAATCAGTGCAATCCCAATATCTTATATAACCATATTCATCACAACTACAAGCAGGGAATTTCGGCTTGGGATATTGCTTCTTCGGGTTCTATCAATCCGCAAATTTTGCATAATATCATTGAGTATAACTACACCGGAATCTATCTTTTGCAGGCATCAGGTTATGTAGCTGATAATCAAATTAACTACAATTTTATTCCTGGAGATATGAATTCCGGAGCAGGAGTAATGGTTTCGGGAGTAACTTCCGTGCCCTATTTTGAACGCAATCATATTGAGGGTAATTATACCGGTTTTTACATTACTAATAATGGCAAACCTGTTTTAGGAGACCTAACTTTAAATCATATTTGGGCTCAGGGCGAAAATACCATTATCAATAATATTGATGTTAACAATCACAATAATTCCGTTTATTGCGATGCTTATCCTAATGCCAGCTTCATTATTATGGCGGAAAATAATAATTGGGGGTTTGCTACGGCAGCAGAAATTGCCTTAACGATAAATGACCACAATGATAATTCCGCTTTGCCGACTGTAGATTTTGAACCCTTTATTATTCCTGTGCAAAATACAATCATCACAGGCAGTTATATTTATACTGGAACAGCACAAATTACCAATGCGCGCTTGGAATTAATTGCAGTAGCCAACGGAATTGTTCAGGTATCCATTCCTCTTCCCACAGCTGATTTTTCCGTTCAGGCAAATATTTCCGAGGATTTTTATGCGCAGGTTGTTTTAACCGAAACGGGAACCGGAAAAGAACTTTATGGCTGTGCCGGTGGTTATATTAATCCTGGTGTTTTTTCTCCTGCGCCTGGAAATTCAGTTTATATCGGCATAGTTGAAGTTACTGATATTCCTCTTTCTCGCTATGAATATGTAGGAGAACCGAATCAGGAGGGTAATTTAACGCTATATCCTTTGCTGACAGGTTGGGGTTTATACAGCTATGATAAATTGGACTGGGTTTATCCTGCAGGTGATTATCTTTACCTGAAAAGAAATATCTGGCGAACTCCTGCCGGAGAAGTGACTACAGAACTGCCTTTGGGCACTGTATATAAAAAGTATCTGAATATCAATGCGGGAGATAGCTGGCAGCAAACTGAGGTTATCTATCCTGGCAATATCACTTTTACTACTGATGTGCAGGTTACTAATTGTGTTACAGATATTTCTACCCCTGCATTTTTGCTTTTTACCCGTAAGGATTCATTCGGATATGTTGTAGATAAAAGAATAAAAGGAATTGCTGAAGAACTTTTCCATTACCAAAATCATTACAACATTGCCAGGGAAAACATTATTTACCTCCCAGGCAATAATGACCCTTTAACTACAGGAAATGTTACTTTATTTATGCCTGAACCGCTAAGTGAAAACCCTTCTTTTCTGGCTTTTGAGCCCGATATTGATGACCAAATTCATCTTTTTTGGCAGGCACCCGCACAGGGAAATTTCAGCTGGACTTTTTACCGTATTTATAAAAACGATGCTCTAATAGGCGAAATTCCTTTCTCTCAAAGCGATTATATCGTTACTGATTTTAATCCTCAAATTACTACTTACTTTTATGTAACTGCTACGGACGGAATAAATGAATCCGAACCAAGCAACTGTGTTACAGTATATTATGTTGGTAATGAAGACCTCATTCAGAAACCTTTTAGCGTAGATGTATATCCCAATCCGGTTAGTTTTACCTCTGGCTCGGCTATTATAGTGGAAGTTAAAAATGCGGAAAACAGTTCTGCCCTCATAGAAATTTACAACCTGAAAGGGCAATTGGTATTTAGAAAAAACCTGCAGGACGAAAAGAACTTTCTTTGGAAGGGAATAGATAACAGAGGCAAACGCAGTTCTGCCGGCATTTATTTCCTGAAAATAAAGGTTAAAGGCGAAAAACCCGTTACCCGTAAAATAATGGTCTTATAAATAAATTCCGAATTCTTTGTAATAGAAATAAAAAGGGTGGCAGAAAATGAAACTGTCACCCTTTGATTCTTGTGAACAATATGTAAGTGCCTTTTTTTACTCCGGAAACATATATACGGAGAGCAAGGACTTATCAAAAACATAATACTGTTTAGCGGTTTTGGTTATAGCTTTCTTATCCAGTTTGTCATACAGCACAGGATAATCCAGAAAACAGTCAATCGGTAAGCCGTAAGAAATATTCTCACTCATATTATTCACCCAGTATCTATTGGACTTGATGTTTTCTTCATACTTTTTATGCAGAGTGGTTTTAGTGGATTCTATATATTTATCCGCAAAAAGTCCGTTTTTCAAGCTATCCAAAGTGGCAAAGATAGCGGCATTCAATTCCTTAGCTCTTTCAGGATCACAACCCATCAAGGTTAAAGTGAAAACGCCAGGTTTAGGCAAAAAGTCATAAAAACTCTGAATTTCAACAACATAAGCACCGCTCATATTTTCGCGGACATTTTCCCGTAGTTTTTCGTAAGCAATCATCTGCAGAGCGGATTGTTGCACATTGTTTTGCGGGGAAAACGATGCCTTATTGTTTGTTACATTAGATACAAAACTGCGTTCAGTGCCTTTATGGAAACTGATTTCCTTTTTCCCGTTAAAAGCTCTAACGCCGGCATCGGTCATTTTTTCCTTTCTTCCCTTTGCAGGTAAATTGGCTAAATATGTTTGGCAATAATCCTTTAATTGGTCTTCAGCAAAATTGCCGACAACATAAAAAGTAAAATCGGTATAATCGCCAAAGCGGTCTTGGAAAATATCTTTTATCTGTTTCAGAGTAACGCTATCCAGGTCTTCCGGATGCAAATTTCTTTTCAGAGGATGATTATTGAACATCAGCACATTTAAAGTATCAAAGAAAGCGTTTGATGGTTCCAGCAAATAGTTTTGAACCCGAGCCCTGGTTGAAGCAACAGCTGCAGAAAATGCTTCTTCATTATATCTGGGAGCATAATTATATTGATAGAGCATTTGGAACATCAATTCCAGATCCTGGGGAGAACAAGAACCTCTCCAACCCTCTGAATAAGAGTAAATTGTTGGATAAACATACACAATTTTGCCTGCTAATGCCTTTTGCAAAGCAGGAGCATCAAAATTACCAAAACCCGATACACTGAAATATTGGGATAATAAGTCGGCAGATTTATAATTTTCCGGTTTCAGTTTTGCTTTTCCCCCGGGACTTTGTGCTATCAGAATAACCTCATCTGCCTTAAAATCCGTTTTTTTGCTGTAAACAGTTATTCCATTGGAAAGAACCCATTGTTTGATTCCGGACTTGGGAAAGACCTTTTCTTTAGTTATTTTTCCCGGAATGGGAATTGTTTCCAAAAGCGGTTCATTCACGGTTATATCTTCCCAGGGTTCCAGTTCCTGAGCAATTGACTGCTGATAAATATTCAGCAAGTCCTCGCGCGAGGGATATTTTGCTCCCGGTTTATCCGTTCCAGCTAAACTTAAAGTAAGATTTTCAGAGGTAATAACATCATCAACAATGTCGTTCACTTCGCTTAAGGCAATTTCATAGATCAGCCCTTTCAGCATTTGTTCATAGGTTTCAGCGCTGAGAATTGTATCTTCAGACATTACGGCATCCAAAAGCTCCCAAATTACATCTTCGGAATCCATTGTCGGTTTATCGGCAACCCATTTTTCCGCCTGTCTAATCATTATTTGTTTGGCTCGTTCCCATTCACCAGGTTGAAAACCGTGTTGACGCACCCGCGTCAATTCCGTTATCAAAGTTCTGAAGGCATCTTCACTGCGACCTTCATTGGCAAGCATAAAACAATCCGTAGCATTAAAACCCTTCAGCCAAGTAGCATTAAACATATAAGCATAAGAAAAAGACGGATCGGGTTGTTGACTAAGCTCTTCCAAACGGGCATTAATCATCGTGAAAAACAAATCCTGTTTCATCTCATTATACAAAGAACCCAAATCAGTTACAGGAGTGGCCTTAACTTTCCAGGTGCTTCTTATCATTGTATAGGGCTGTTCTTTATCCAAAACCGTAACAGCCCTCGGTTCAATATTATCGGGAACAGGATAATTAATGCGGGGACGCGGATTTTCTCTTTTAGGAATAACGCCAAAGTATTCCTTAACTAAACCTTCCAATTTTTGGGGATCATAATCACCCACAATAAAGACGGTTTCTAAATCGGGACGATACCAATCCTGATAATAACGAATTAAACTCTCGTGCTTAAAGTTCTTAAGGTTTTCAATTGTTCCGATAGGATTCCTTTCGGCATAACGAGAACCAGCAAAACGCACTTTATCTATTTGGTCTTGAATTCTTCTTTGTGCATTTTGTCCCAGACGCCATTCTTCCATTACAACACCTCTTTCACGTTCAATTTCAGCGGGCTCAAAACTTACCTGCCACGCAATATCGGAAAGAATGGAAATTCCTTTTCGCATTTTGGCTTCATCATCAGTAGGAAGCTTAAATTCATAAACAGTAAAATCATAACTCGTTCCGCCATTTAAGCCATTGTGATAACCCATTCCAATAGAAGTAAGATAATCCACCATTTCCGTTCTGGGGAAATTTTTAGTGCCGTTGAAAGCCATATGTTCCACAAAATGTGCCAACCCAAGTTGATCATCATCTTCCACAACACTGCCAGCATTGATTAAAAGCCGTAGTTCAAGTCGTTTTTCCGGTTTTGCGTTTTGCTTGATGTAATATTTCAAGCCATTATCCAAAGTGCCGGATATTACATCCGGGTCTCGTTCCAAAGGAAAACTTGCGTATTCCGGAGGAAGGATTGCACCTAAAGTCAGAATACAGCATAGTAGGATTAAGCCGAGGTAGATCCTCTTCATAATTACTCCTTGTATTTTTATTTTGCCCTGATAGCTTGCCCGCTTTCTTTAGTTTGGATTAAAATTAACTACATATTGTTCGTCCACTGCCAAAATGTTTTCACTGTCGCAAAAAGTGTAATGCGACTCATCCGGAAGATATATTTCTACCTGATAGTAATATTTATTTCCATAATCCACACGCAAAAATCGGCTTTCTCCAGGCAAAATATTATACATAACGCCTACCTGATAATAAGTTAAAGGACTATGTTGCCAAATTTCTGCCCAGCTGATTATTTGGTCAGAGTTGTTTATTACTTTCACACTGGCACGATTAGGATTAAGATAAATACTGTATGTTTTTCCCGCTTTCACTTCAATCCAAGTAGAATCCAGATAAGCATTTTGATACTCATCAAAAATACTAAAGGTCTCTCCTACCAGCCAAATAGGTAGTTTCTTTTTCACTTCACCAGTGAAAATATTTTGCGTGTCGGTATCTATATTAAAGCTAACACTTTCCCCTGCAGAAATTGTCTTTTGTTCCATATTTTCCACTTTAATATAAGCAGGATATGAACAACGGTTAAAAACCTGCAATTTCCCTCCGGATTCACAAGCAGAAAGCATTAACAGAATAGCCGCCAACCCCAGGATTAAGCAAAATCTCTCTTTCATTATTCTCACCTCTTTCTTTAATAATTATCACTTTTTTCAGACAAACACAGTGTCAAGTAAATTGTTGGTTGACCATATCCACCCCTGTTTTTATAATAGGTAGTATAAATTGCTGATGTCTTTTTACTCTTTGAAAACCCTTTAGGGCTACACAATGATAGCGATGGGTGCCGAAAATGGGGTTTATAAAGTTGAGAGGGTTGAGAAGGTTTAGAGAGTTTATATGGTTGAGATTCCTTCAAAGCCCAAAGGGCGACACATTGATAGCGATGGTGGCGTAAGCCCCTCAGAAAAAAAGGTTGAGAAAGTTGAGAAAGTTTAGAGGGTTTATATGGTTGAGATTCCTTCAAAGCCCAAAGGGCTTTTTTTCATTAGAGAGCTAAAAGTTATAGGACAAACATTTTACTTTTCCCCTTCAATCTGATTGTTTATTGAGATATCTGTCTTTCTTATCGTATTGAGCGGAAAGGACTTGGCCACCTTTGCTATGGGTTCTATAGCACCCATAACTTAAAAGTGTAGATGAGTGTTAATTGCTTTTACACCCACTATTTATTATATCTAATATCCACTGCTTTGCACATTCCGGATAATACTTAAGATCAAGGATAAACTCCTGACCTGGGGAAGTGCTCTTCAGATAGGCGTACTTATCATCTTTGAACCAACTGGCTCTGGTTCTTTGGTTATCTTTGTTGTGATAGCCCAAACGCTTAGTAATGTCTTCGTGGAAAAACCACAGCGGCAGCTTCCACAAGCTGATCTTGATATCTTCATTAGGCGACTGGTTCTTGCCTCTATTCTCCTGGAATTGGTTATAATAAAATTTGTTTTTTTCAGGATCCATCTCTGTAAGAGTGGCAAGTTCATTGTAGTTTTCGATTACCCCGTAACCCTGGATACATTTGGTGTCATATCCATCCATGCTCAGCTTCTCACGGGCAATGAATAGAGTGTTATTTTTCATTTCAGTATTCAGATAATGGGGATGATACTTAGTCCACTCCGGAACTGAAGACCTCTCTGCTTCGTTGTTTAAGCGGATAATCTGATCTATCTGCAGCCAACCCCATATCTGATGAAAGCCTTTGTTTTTATTATCATAAACACTCTTGCCATCCTTGTTTATGATATGGTTGAACCAACCAAAGAACAGAAATATGTCTCCAGGATTGACTCCCGTATCCTTGTTACTGAGTTTGCTTGCAGCTGCCTTATCTGTTCCAAACAGACCTCTCCAGCCCTTCAGGCGAGCTCCAAATCGGTTGTTGGAAGAAAGGGAGTCTTCATAGAGATCAGGATCAAGATGAACATGACCAGCTGTTGCCCCATAGACCTTCGGCTTTTTTCCAAGTTCTTTAATGAAAGAACCGAGATTCACATTAAGAGGGTTTAGATCATCATAGGTGATGGATGATTCCTGATTATTATTTGCGGGTATTGGAATAGAAACTAACTTACCGTCTTCAAATACCGGGCTCGGGAAGCCACCATAGGTACTGTCAAAGCCCTTGCGACTTAAAATAATTTTCATAATTTAACCTCCAAGTTCTCCAGGAACTTACTCCTTTGTAAATATTCTTGTTTTTTACAACTATCAATGTTGAGATCCAAAAGCTGGTGTCCATTCCAACTTTATTGTTTCTCTGTTTAGTTGAGGGCATCTAATAACCCTCATTTCTCACAGCCCTTGTAGGAGCAAACAATAAATTGCATTATTTCCATCTTATCAATACAAGTCAAGTTCTTTTTCCAAAAACTTGCCTCCCTCTAAAATTATTTTAGCTACTTTCCCCAATGATAATCTACTCAAACAACTTATGGAAAACTATAGCATTTCGCTTAATAGCAAATATTAAAGTAGTGCCCGGTTGTCAGATGCATAAATCTTCCTCAGTTGCCATAAAGCAGTTGCTGATAAGAAGTTATCTGTTCAGTTGCAAAGTGGCATAAAAAGTTCTACCGGGTTCAGGCACATAAGCGTGCACCATATAATTTTCGTCGGTAAGATTTTTGACAGTGAAAGCGGGGGTAAATTTCCAGTTGCCTTTTTGCCAGTGCAAGCTTATCCCGCAATCTACTAAAGCATAATCAGAAATGGGGTCTATTAAGTTATCGGGGGTAATCCATTGTTTACCTGTGTAGCTGTATTTTGTCCAAAAGTGAAAGATTCCCGGTTGATAATCAACCGCTAAAGAATAGAGGGTTTCAGGACGGTACATAAGTTTGGGTGCTTCTGCAAAACTATAATAGGTAGTATCCTTGGCTTTCGTAAAAACCGCAGAAGCAGTAAATTCCAATTGTTCAAGCGGTTGGTAATTTCCCTCCAGCTCCAGATTACGAATTTCCGCTCTGCCAATATTCATCGGTTTCCAGACGGGACCATACATTTGCACTTGTCGCCATTGAATCAGGTTTTTAATCGTATTTTGGTGAAAAGCTGCCTTTAGAGTTGCTTGGGGAATATTGCCTTTCAGCCAAATTTGATAGCCGGTTGCTTTTTCACTTTTGAGGTTGGGATTACCCAAGGTTTGAGAATCCCCTTTCCAGTAAAGGTCATAAGGAGTTGGCAGGGCAAAAGAATTGCCAATTGTAGCTCCCGTTTCCAGATATTTTGTTCCCCAATTGCGAAGGGAAAATTCCAGGCGGCCGCTAAATTCATCTTCGTCATCAATGTAATCGTAACGACCTGCCAACCCGTTATTCAAAATCAGCCAGGCAAATTCCTTTTGCTGATTTAGTTTTAAGCTAAAAGCTAACTGGTTTCTAACATAATCTATCTTTCCTTGGAAAGGGTTAATTAAATCCTGATAGCGATAACGGTTATACACATATTCCCCGGATAAAGATGCCTGCAAAGAGTTTTTATTATAGCTGAGAGATTGTTTTATTCCATAGTTATCATTTTTTTGCTTGTATTTTTGGGAAAAGCCCTCAATTAGTGACTGTGTATTATCATAAACCGTTTCGTCCTTCAGCAGCCAATTATTGCTTTGCCAGGTAAAATTACCGAAATTAGCGGAAAACCGAATTTGCGGACGCAGGGATGAACCCTCTAAAAATGCCTTGTAATATAAATCGGCAAAATTAAGGGGACCGGGAAGTTCTCTCTGAAAGGTTAAATAATCGGTAGAAATGCTCATCAGCAATTTAGACAGGTGAGTGGAATACGCACCCGAAAAAGAAAGTTGCTGTTTGCTGTTGTTTTTGCGTTTGTTTTCACTATCTTCAGGAATCAAATCCCCTTTGGGAATAGGAAAATCGTTATCTGCATTATAGGCATTTAGGCATAAACGATAGGAATTTTGAGAGCTGATTCCGCTTAAGGAAATTTGTTGCAGCAAATAGCCATAAGAACCGAATTCCGTTTTGCTTTCCAGATTTGTTTTTAAAGCAGCACCCTGCTTGGTAGTAATCATTATAATGCCACCAATAGCAGAACCGCCTCCATAAACACTGGCGTTATTTTTTACAATTTCAATGCTTTCTATATTATCCAAATTCAAACGGGAAAAATCAAAGGGCTCGCCTAAAGCATTCATCGCAATTCCATCCAGCAAAACCAAAGTGTGTCTGCTGATATTTCCCAAAATGTTTATTTCCGCTATTTCACCTTTCAGTTGAGTGCCGGAACTTTGAAAAGAGGCAGTTTGCGCGATTAATTCTGAAGCACTGCTATAATGTTTATCGGGGTCAATTGGCAAAGTTACAACATCCGCAGGAGAAATATTTTCTTCGCTAAGATAAGCAAAAACACGGTATGTAGATAGCTGAACCGGCTCACTTTGCAATCTAATCTGTATGCCTGAAGCTGTTTTAGGCAGAGCAATAACTTCCTGTATAGATAGCACCTGCTTTTTATAGCCCAAACGATTTACTTGTAAAGAGTCGGTAACTTCAATGGTAAAACTGCCGTTCTGTTTACTTAAGGTGGTTTTTTTTCCGCTAATTAGGCGAACCGCTTCCAGGGGTTTATTTTCTTCATCCGTAACAATTCCTGTTACTTTTATTCCACTTAGCATTGCAAAAAAGGCAAGCAGAATAAAGAAAACGGTAAAAAAACGGAGAAACTGCATAATAAAACACTCAAGGATAAATAATATTAGGGCGTCCGCTATGCGGATTTTGCATTATATCCAATTCTATAGTAAATAACTCTTTCAGGGTCTCTTTCTGCATTAAAAGCTCCGGTTTACCCGCAGCAAGAATTTTGCCCTCTTTCAGGAAAATTAACCTTTCGGCATAGTTGGCTGCCAAGTTTAAGTTATGCGAAACGATTAAAACCGTCTTATTTTCTTTGCTGTGAATAGCTTTTAGCAGTTTCATTATTTCTATCTGATAATTGATATCCAATTGGGACAAACTTTCGTCCAGCAAAATAAACGGTGTCTGCTGAACTAATGCTCTGGCAATTAAAACCCTCTGTTTTTCACCTCCGCTGATTTCAGAAAGCCAGCGGTGTTTCAGTTCTAATAGCTTCAGCTCTTCCAAAACAGAATCAACGGTATCAAAATCCTCGGAACTATAGGACTGCAATAAACCCAGATAAGGATAACGACCCATTAAAACCGTTTCCTGAACTGTATGGTCAAATTCAGACCTGGTTTCTTGAGGCACAAAAGCCAGTTGTTTTGCCAACCAGGAGTGTTTTACGCTTGCTATCTCCTTGCCGAATATGGAAATAAAACCCTTTGACGGTTTCAAATAACCCATAATAGTGTAAAGTAAGGTAGATTTCCCGGCTCCGTTAGGACCTAATAGAGCACAAAATTCCCCGCTTTCAATTTGCAGGGAAATATCTTGCAAAACAGGAAAATCCTGATAACCGCAGGTTACATTCTTTAAAACAATCATCGTGCTAATAATCCGTATAATGCTATTCTTCTTTGAACAGGATTTTTATTGGAAGCCAAATTGTCAACTTAACTTTCACCGTTTTCAACCGGGTAATTGACCTCCCGGTCAACCACACAGGAGGTTAACCTCCAGGTCAACCTCCTGTTGCGTTTTATTACTTTGCGGAGAAACAGTGTCCTCCGCCTACACTTTTTATACTTTAAGAGAAACGATTGGAATATCGTTTACTCTATCTTGCGATTGCTTTCACCCGATAGAATTTTTTAGCTGCTTGGGCTGTAAACTCAAATTGCGTCTCTGCTGTGGAAGCAATTAGCTCCCAAGGACCTTCAGGTGAATCAGCAGCATAGATATCATAACCGGTAGCTCCTGAACTTTCATTCCAGGTTAGAAGACAAAGATCATCTCCAACTTGGCTAATTTGCACTTCTGGTGTATCGGGAATAAAAGGACCCACATAAAGGTTATTGATCATAAAATCGTTATCGGCATTAGAAATTGTAGAGCCGGCAAAAAAGGCAATTCTTTTATGTCCGGTTAAACCGTTTAAGGGAATACAAACCCTTTCTCCCCAAGGGCTAATATTATTTAACACATAAGGAGAACCGCTATTATTCCATTCACGCATAATATTGGCTGTGCTCCAGGTGTAGCCGTCGGAAATTAAAACAGCAAAACGATCATCAATACCGGTTGTATCCGGAGGAGTTCCATTCGGGGGTTGATTATATTTCAGCAATGCCAAATCAAAGTAAAGATAATCACTATCTTCATTAAACAGAAATTGAGGTGTAATCAGCCAACCGTTTACATTGCCCCAAATATTGATTCTGGCGGCTTTATCCGTTCCTGCGATATTCAGCCAGTCATCCTGTTCCCATAAAGAACTACCTCCAAGCTGGATAGGGTCAACAAGATCACCTCCTCTGCGTAACCAGTTGGAATTTGGGGGAAAAGAACTCCCGTCAAAATTCTCCGTCCAGGGATAAGTCATTATTGAAGGGTCTGGAATAGTAGTAAAACTCCAAGTAGGACAAGCTATAGCGGGTCCATAACTATTGCGGGGGATAACTCTCCAGTAGTAAGTTGTACTATATTCCAGATGCACAGGTAAATTATAGGTAGTGGAGGTAGTTACCTGATTATTTACAATGTATGTTAGCGGATCGGTTTTATACAAGGAAACAAGATAATCGTCCGGATTACCTCCTCCGCTGGTCCATTTCAGGTTTGTAGTTATCTCCACTCCCGTAGCCAAATTTGCCGGAATAGGATTCACTGCCGGATTGGGCTCTGATGTAGCAGGTGATATAAACCAGACATTAGGTCTTTGTTTTATTCTGGTGCCGGAACTGGTAGGAAAAACATTATTATCATATTTATACGCAGCTCTGTAGTTATCAGTGGAAGTACAAGCGAATTTCGGATAGGGGCTTTGAGAAGAGCCGTCTCTATTTTCCCAGAGAATTTCAATTCCATTGGGTAAAGGGCTCCCACCGTTATAAGTATAAGAATAGGGTGTCGTTAGCTGAATAAAAACCCAACCGGGACTTGTCCAGGAAATAGTTCCTTGAAAAGCAACCGGATAAGAGGAGGGATTAATATATTGAGGTGAATTTGGATATGTACTGTCATAAAACTCCCGGATATAAATCCGTTGGTCGTTGGTAATATAATTATCAAGGGTGTTAGAAACGAGCTGAAAACCGATTTTGGTTATTTGTACGGTTCCCGTCATTCCGGCAGCCAATAATTCATCCGCCGTGAAAAAGAACCTGCTCCAGCCATAGTTATTACCGCCATAAAAAGGAACATAATACTGATTACTTGTCCCAGTGCCAATAATGTAATCTCCTGCTGTGAGAACAGACAGAGCAAACAGCAGCATAGTTAGAATTAGATACTTGGGCATTTTTTTACTCCTTATTTGAGCATCGTGATCTTGCGGGTGTCTATGGTTTTTCCGGTTTTCATTTTCACCAGATAAATTCCACTGCTTAAGGTTTTGCCTTTATCGTCTTTACCGTCCCAAACAATACTATGGTTACCCGCAAGCAGATTATCGGAAAGCAGGGTTTTTACTTTTTGTCCCTTTAGGTTATAGATAACTATTTCCACTTTAACCGCTTTTGCCAAAGTAAAAGCAATTGTCGTTGCGGGATTAAATGGATTCGGATAGTTTGTTTGAAGTTTGCTTTGCACAATCGGCAGTTCATTTTCGTTAATGGAAGTGGGATAAACCTCAAACCAGTCCATTAAATCGGCAAACAGTTCTTCTCTTTGAGCAGGATTATTCAGCTGGGAAAAATCAAAGGAAAAGTAAAAAGTCCTAAATATAGGTGTTTGCACAGTAGTAGCACAAACCCCGTGATATAAATAGGCATGACCTTCTACAGGTCCGTCTTCAAACACAAAAGCATTCATCGCTCCGATTTCCGGATAGGGAACAAGGTCTGCATACCAATCTGGAACTTCATCATAGGCAAAAATACAATCCGGGCTATTAGCATAAACGCTGTATTCTGTGCCGATAGTTCCTACAGGAGAATAAGTTGTGCACATAATTGTGCCTGACTGATAGCTGAAAACATCAGGTCCTGCTAAACCATTAGTTCCACCTCCACCACCTGTAGAAACAGCATAAGTTCGGAAATAACCATTTAGCAATTGCTTCATAGGATGGGAATTAGGAGTACCCGATTGGCTGAAAGCAAAGCCATCGGAGGAGAAAAACAGGTTTTTAGGATTATCTATAGTACCGGAATTCAGAAAGTCCATCAATTTCTGTGATAAATACAAGGTAGCAGGGCTTGCTGTGCCTGTGCAGGCATAAGCCAGAATAGTAGAATAGGTATTCGGAATTGTATATTCGGCAAATTCTTCCCAATCATAAATGTCGTAGGCAATATTGGCATTATTAAGCTGTTCTATATAAACTGGCAGTTCGGTATTTTGATAATCCTGCTTTCCGCTATAGGCAAGCAAGACAGAAGTATTTTCCGAAGGCAGAATTTTGAATTGAAAGACCTCTATTGGAGCTCCTGCAGGCAAAGTAGAACTATTGCCACAGACATCTGCAGCGGCAAAATAATAGCTAAAAGTATGCCCTGTAGGAAGTAATGGCAAAGCAAAATCATAGTTGCCATTACCTGTAGCCATACCTTCCAAAGCATTCCAGCCCTCACCGAAATTATAATGCAAAGTTACATTATTCAGCTCGGAAAGGTCTAATATTCTTGCCGTTATCAGAGGTGACTGATTAAAAGTGTTTCCCGGAGCAGAATGTGTAATAAAAGGCGCTTGTGTGTCTTCACCGCTATAAAAACGCAGGGCTAATCCATTGAAAAGTAAATTTCCCGCTGGTTCAACTCCGATATAAGTATTATTTTGCACAATTTCCCGCAAATAACAAATTCCCATTGTAGCATCTGCACTTTGTAAGGCAACGGTAGCGCTTTTTCCATTATCGTGAGGCACATTTGCTCCTGTTTGTCCTGTTGCTGTAGAATTGTATTGCATAATGATTTCCCCGTTTTCCTGCAGAATAACTTCAAAATCCAGCAGAGTGGAAACACCGGTTCCAGCATGAAACCTCAAATTATGCCATTGAATTACGCAATAACGATTGGGCTCTTCTCCAAAGCTTTGAAAATAGATATCTCCAGTGCCTTGATCACAATGCAGGTCATCCCAGTAAACTGCTATCAAACCTGGCATTGCAGAATAACCTGGAATCGGATACATATAGTTAAACATATTGCCATCGTTTCCCCAACCGTTATCAGGATATTCTGTATACCAGGTATTTGGTGCCAATAATATTTCTCCGTTAATATCTACATAAACGGTAGAGTAGCTAATACCATAGAAGGGAAAATTAAAACCAAGGGGAATGGGTTCGGAAAAGTTATCGTCGCCGTTAAAGGCATTCACTCCATACATAATTGTAGAAGTGCCGGTAGCACTAATATCAATCCAATTGAAATCAGGACCGTTTTCTGCTGTGCTATCTATATAGCGATAACCAAAAGCATCGGGTCCACCTGTATTTGCTCTTAAAATAACATTGAATACACAGCTGATGGTATCATTAGTAGGATTGTTATCGCTGATGTTAATCTGAAAAGTTCCGGTATAAACACCTTCGGAACTAATACTGAGAGGGGGAAAGACAGCTTCAAAAGTTGCCTCCGGCTGTAAAACAGGATTAAAATAGGAAGAAACACTTTCTACAAGAATATTCTGGCTGTTATAGACCTGGAAAAATATTTCCAGCTGGTCTTCCCACAAAATCTGTCCGTTATTTTTTACCGTAACGGTAGGGTTAAAAGCAGAGTTTACAAAAACAATATTTCCGGGCGATAAAATTGTTTGCAATGCCATATCTACAGTTGGAATCGGATGCACAATTATCTGCATAGTATCCGTAGCTGTTAAACCGGTTATATTATCCGTTAGAGTAAAAGTGATATTTTCCGTTCCGTTCCAGTTATCACTGCTAAAAGTTAGAGCTAAACCCGTAGCAGAAATACTTATATGTTCAGGAGTTTGCCAGGTAAGTTGAATATTGTTTATATCCGTAGCTACAATATAGGGAGTAAAATCTACGGTTATGGTTTCCCCCTGCCAGAAAGTAATACTCTCAGGCAGGTTTAATTCGGGAGTTACAATTACGGGCTGACCTATTTTCACATCGTCTACAATAATTCCGTAAGTAACACACTGCCATTTAAATCCGATGTAAATATTCTGTCCCGCATAAGCGGAAAGATTATAACTTGCATATTGAAAAGCAGTTCCCAAGCCCTGTAAATTCAATATTTGAGTGTTGAAATTGCTGATGGCATTGCCGGTTGTTGAAATATAAACCTGCAAGTTCTCAGTGTCAAACCAGGCACGAGTGTAAAATTTCAGCGAATCTCCATTGGCAATATGCAATTGAGGAGTAATCAGCCAATCGCAATTTTGATTGGGAAAATAGTTATCCGCAAAAGCAAAACGCGTTCCGGAATGGGCATGACTGGCATTTTCCAAATTGCGCCAGGTCATTCCATCACCATCATCATAAGTAATCCAACCGGCAGGAAGGGTTGTAATACCCTCAAAATCCTCATCTATATGCCATTGCCCAAAAGCAAAAGCAGAACAGCAAATGAGTAGACACAGTAAAAATGATTTTTTCATAATAGACCTCTTTTCTTATAGAAAGTTAAGCTGGGGATTTTCAATCTGGATGAACCATTCAATATTTCCGGCAATATCTCCACCAATATCTTTATTGCTTCCCCAGTAAATACTTATAAATCCGCTGCTTTTATGTTTCAAGGCATTATCTATATTGCCGCCACGGATGTTATCATTGGTTCCTAAACAGATGAGAGCAACCTTTCTGCCATCTTTACCTCCGGTTTCAATGGCTTTAGCTAATTGCTGCTGATTGCTTTCTGCAGAAAAACCGATTATTTCATTATTGACGATTTCCACTTCCGGATGCAAAATTTCTTCGCCCAAAGCATAAGCACGGTCACCAATTATTTTTCCCTGCATTGAACCCGGCTTGGGGATAATTAAAATTTCACCACCAGGCAGGTTAATAATAGGGGACTGAAATTCACCTTTGCCAAAAGAACCGCATTCTGCCCAAATATTATTGATGGCAAAACGGAAAGCGGCAGATTTGTTTTCAATTTCCACATAATTCTTGTTAACGAACTTTCTGCATAACGCCAGGGTTTTATCGCTAAGCATCTGATAATCAATATCTAAAGCACGCCAGAACTGAACTTCACTTTCAATTGCCTGTTCGGAAAGAGTATCATTCAAAAGAGAAGGCATCATTGCCAAACGGATATTCTTCTCCTTTATAATCTTACGACCTTTCTCCAGCATTCGGTTACGGATTTGAATTTTTTTCGGATCAGTAACTTCTACAATTCGGGATTCACCATTAAGGTTCAAATAAACATCCGCTTCTTTCAGTTTATGGTTAAAATTTTCATAATCCGCCTGAAAAGCAATTAACGAATACTGCTCCGCCCTTGCTTGCAATTGTTCTAAGTCCTGATAAATCAAAGTAGTATAAATTCCTCTTTTCCCTGCCTCCACTAATAATTTCTCCACTAAAGGCAAATTAAACTTGCCCGTGGTAATCAGCAAATGCATTCCCTTCGTCAGTTTCAGCGCCTCATCAAGCAGTTTATCAGCAATATTATTCAAATTTATCCGATATTCCTGTTCTAAAATGCTGTTAATAATATTGCGGTTATCCAATATTTTTTCACTGCTTTCCAAACCAATTGCCAAATCCAAAACATAACTGCGGGCAGTAGCTCTATAATAGACCTCTTTGTTATTGATATTTGCCTCGTCTTCAACTTTTAGTAAACCTTGAGAAAGCATTTGTGTTAAATTATAGTGCATCTTTTGTTTACTGCAACCAAACAGAGTTGCCAGTTGCTGACAAGTTGCCGGTGCTTTAATCAATTCTTTTAGAATATTATATTTTAAGGGGCTGCCCATTTCTTTCAGCTGGGCTTGATTCCTGATTAGCAGAAGATTTTGAATCATTTTTTCCTCCTTCCTAATATTTAATTTTACATAAAATACACTCTCCTATTACCCTAATATTTAGTCAAGAACTTTTTGACTATAGCCCAAAGTTTTTTTTAGCGAAAGTCAGGAGTCGTCACCTGACTTATTTTACACCGAGAACACTGAGAACACCGAGAAAAAGAGGAATTTATTTTTTTTTAAAGAGAAAAGGAGAAGAAGAAGTCGGGGCTTTCATTTTTACGAGGGGCTTACGCCACCATCGCTATCGTTGTGTCGCTCTCCGAGCTGTTAAAGAATTCTCAACCTTCTCAACCCTCTCAACCTTCTCAACCTTCTCAACCTTCTCAACCTTCTCAATTTTTCATTCTTCCTTCTTCCTCACATTGCTCTTGACAAAACCCTATCTCTTAAAATTTATTCCCAAAGTGCGTTGGGGCTATAGCTCAGTTGGTAGAGCGAATGGTTCGCAATCATTAGGCCAGGGGTTCGAATCCCCTTAGCTCCACCACAAATTTTATTTCTTACGGTAAGCGAGAGTGGTTATATTACATATATCCATTATCAATTAAGTTCCGTTTCTCTGAAGCGAAAGAATACTGTCCACTTACGAAAGAACAAATTACCCTTTATAAAGTAGTAGCGGATGATTTGCCAAATAAAGAAGGAATTGAAAGAAAGGGACTTATTTTAACTGCAGAGAAATGAATCTGGAGTGTCCTCAACTCCATTCCGCAATTATTAACTGCTTGGGAAATATTACTTTCTGGCGTTCTAAAATCAATTTTAGGGACCAAATGGAGGAGATTTATACCAGAGTCGGGAAAAAAGCAGAAAACATATTAGAACAATAAGTTACATAATTTTTTGTCCTTCTTCCCTCAATATTTATAACTCTCTTTCTTGCCTCCATTACCTTAGCATTGCTTACCCAATACTAATGCCATCCGTAATGGGTAAGCAATGGGTAAGCAATGCTATTAAGGACGAAATCGGAATTTTCTATTTTCCAACTAATTACCCACACGCAGAAGAAAAAATAATGAGGGTGCGATTTTCTTTTCCGTTTTGGGGGATTAACGATGTCTTATTTTCCCTAAATTACAAGAATATATCTGTGTTATTTGTGTAATCTGTGAGAGACAAATTTCATTAATTTCTGTAGTGAAGACATCTCCCATCTCCTCTTTTCTCTTTATTTACAAATAATTCTCGGTGTTTTAAGTGTTTTCTATGCACTCGCTGTAAAAAAAACCCCTTTTTTAGATTGACAGATTTTCCCTTTTTACCCTATAGGAACTGATTAAAAAATAAAAGGATACCCAAACTGATGGCACGGCTTTTCGCTAAGGATTATCATAACAAATCAGACAGCTGGTATTTCAATCAGGCAATAATTGTGCTGGAGAAAGACGATTTATGGTTTTGGAAAACCCGCAATGAAGATGGCAACTATCAAATTCGTTTTTTTCCGGCTCCTTCCAAACAGGAATATTTTGCCGAATATGTAGATATTGTTTTTAATCCGGAAACGGAGCTGATTGTTTCTCATGATTGTTCACAGTGCCATACGGATGAATCCTGTCGTCATTATCTTTCCATTTTGCGTTATGCTTATCTGAATTTAAGCACCCGCATTTTTGAGGAAGAGGTAGTTGAGACCTGTGATGGTAATGCCCTCAGTGGCAATGAATTATGGCTAAATATTGCCCGCAATGCAGTTCTTTATGTGGAGGGAATTTATAATCCCGAAACCGATAAAATCCGTTTTTATCATCAAGACCTTGCTCCTATTGATCCAATTTTAATGGGTAAACTCTATTCTCAGGAAGAAATAACCGATATTCCTCAACGCCAAATTGAATATTACACTGCCAATATGGGAGCTTTTAGAGATGCCGACCTTCATTTATTCAGTTTTTTAAACAAAAAACGCTGTGCTTATAGTCACAAAAACAAGTTCTGGTCAATTTACAAAAGTGACTTTGCTCAAGCTCTTTTAATTATGCAAAATTGTCATACCCGTTTTGTCATTAGAGAAACAGGTGAAGAGCTTATTTTTCAGCAACAGCCCTATCAACTTGCCTTAAGAATTGAACCCTCCGGAACAAAGAACTATTCTTTACGCGCTGTTATTATAGATGAACTCTCCGTTTGGTTTGCCGGAAATCCTACCTGGCTTTTTTTCCGGAATCGGGTGTATAAAATCAACCTGCCTTTCCGAAAAGAAATTATAGATCACATTTTTGGCAGCGGAGAGGTTTTAACTGCCAGGGATTTGATTTATTATCGCTGTCTGGTGCATCGTGAACTGCAGGAACAGGGAATTTATCTGGATTTTGAGGAAAGTATATCGCTGCCGGAAATAATAGATGAAACCCCTGTTAAGCGTTTGCATATCAAGAAATTGGGTGATAAAATTCTGATTGGCGGTTCCTTGGTTTTTTCCCAAGAAAGAGAAATTCCCCTTTCCGTTTTGCGTTTTGGAAAGCCCCTTGTTTATTCCCAATATACTTCTCCTGATAAAAATGGTAGTGCCTGGTTTCATTTAACCCCGGAGCTTTTTGCAAAAACACAGGAACTGCTGAATAAACTTCCCGAACCGGAAATGAACCGTTTGGAACAATATGCCGAATTGGTTTTTAGCGGAAAAGAAAGAATTGAACAATTGCGGACTGCTATTTTTGAACTTAGTGATCAGGATTGGGATATTCAAATTGACCCCGAATTGGGGAATTACTTTGTGGCTAAAATTCCTTTGCAGGTGGAGCTTATTGCTCGTCACGAAGAAGATATTGACTGGTTTACCTATGAAGTCCGTTACCATTATCGGGATTTGAATTTTACGCACGAAGAACTGAAACGCTTTTTCCGCAGTAAAGAGGAATTTTTGCATACCTCGGATGGACGCCTTGTGTTTATCAGTAATCCGCAGGTCTTTTATGAAGTGGAAGAACTCCTTTCCCGCAGTGAACATAAAACTGATCAGGTGTATCGTTCCCGAATGATGAACCTGCCCTATTATCTTAAATTGCGGGAAGATAATCCTGCCTTTAGAATGCAGGGTGATGAATGGTTAGAAGGATTTTATGAGGCGTTACTGAAAAGGCGATTGGAAGGTCCTGAAACTTTACCTCTCTATCTGCAAACCGTTTTAAGGGGTTATCAAAAAGCTGGTGTTGCCTGGATTAAGATGTTGGCACATTATCACTTAAATGGTATTCTTGACGATGAAATGGGCTTGGGAAAAACCATTCAGGCACTTTCTGCCATTTTATCTACAACTTTGGGGCAGGTCTCACTGGTAATTTGTCCTAAGACCTTGCTTTATAATTGGGCTGCGGAAATTGACAAGTTCCATACCAATATCCCTTTTGCCATTGTGGATGGTAATAAAACAACCCGGATGGAAATCCTCTCCAATCCTAATGTCCAGCTCTTTATTATGAGCTATTCTATGGTTTTGGGAGATGTTGCTTACCTGAAAAATATGGAGTTTGAATGGATTGTTCTGGATGAAGCACAAAATATTAAAAATGTTTCAGCTCAACGCACTTCCGCCATTAAAAAACTGAAAAGCAAACACCGTTTGGCTTTAACGGGAACTCCTATTGAAAATAATCTTACCGAACTTTGGTCTATATTTGATTTCCTGAACCCTGGCTATTTGGGAACCTTGAATAAATTTAAACAGAATTATCTGCCTGCTGAAGGAGAAATAACTGCCCGACTTTCTTTATCCCGAATGGTTGCCCCTTTTATGCTGCGCAGAATAAAAAAAGATGTGCTCCTGGAACTTCCGGATAAACAGGAACAAATTTCCTGGTGCAAACTAACTACCCTGCAGGAAAAACTTTACCTGCAAATTTTGGATATGGTGCATAAAAAACTCCTGCCGGAGGGAAAAGAAATGCCAAGCTATATTCATATTTTATCTGCACTTACAAAACTAAGACAGGTCTGCAATCACCCTCATCTTGCCAATGGCGATATTTTACCGGAACTGGAAGCATCCTCCAAATTGGAACAGCTTTTGGAACTGGTTACGGAAGCGACAAATGCAGGACATAAGGTCTTGATTTTCAGTCAGTTTGTCCAAATGTTGTCCATTATTCGGAAGGTCTTGGAAGCAAATTCCTTGCCCTATTGCTATCTGGATGGCCAAACCAAGGATAGAGTTACTCCCATAAAAAGCTTTGAAACCAATCCCGAGATTAAACTCTTTTTGATCTCCTTGAAGGCAGGTGGAACGGGACTTAACTTAACTGCTGCAGATACCGTTATCCTATATGATCCCTGGTGGAATCCAATGGTGGAAAATCAGGCAATAGATAGAACTCACAGAATTGGACAAACACATAAGGTTCAAGTTTTTCGTCTGATAACCAAAGGCACTGTGGAAGAAAAAATCCTGCAACTGCAACAAAACAAACGCGAACTCTTTGAAACGGTTATTGAGGGTGGACAAAATGTGCTGAAGGCAATGACGAAAGAAGATATAAAGAAACTTTTTAGCTATTCGGAATAGGGTCAAGAGAGCAAGAGATCAATAGGTCTGGAGGAAAGTGAAAAGGGGAAAAGGGGAAACCCAAGGCAAACATCGTAAAAAACAGTGATTAAAGTGATAATAGGAAACCTGAAAAATAAATAGAGAGGGAATAGTTGTATTCTTCTTTTCCCGAGGGGATTAAGCCACCTTCTACATAATTGTGTTCCCCTTTCTGGCTTTTCTACCCTCTCGCCATTTCTCTTTTTCTCTTTTCCTCTTTGTAAAAATCAAAACATTGCCTTCACGATTTCTTCCAGTTTCACCTCTCCGAAAAAGCTTTTATATTCCATATCTTTCAGCACTTTTGCTACTTTCTCAGGTTTATGTTCAATTCCGCAGAGGGCATTTTCCAGTTCGCTAATTTCGCGGTTAGTAAAAAAATCGCCGTAGATATTCACTTCTTCAATGATACCTTTATTTACCAGGAGGTAGAATTCAATTATTCCTACTTTTGTTTTAAGCGAATGGCACAAATTATAGCGGGGTGATTTGCCAAAGTTCCATTCCCAAGTATCATATTTACTGTTCATTAGAGCTTGGATTTCCTCTTTATCTCTGAGGGAAAAAGTATAATCCTGAATATCGGGATACATAGTTCTCACTTTTGCCCTAACTAAAGTGACAAAATCCTGCAAAGAAAGAGGATAAGGAAGGTGGTCGGAAACATTGGTAACTCTTGCCTGCACGGATTTTACTGCTTTATCGTTAAACTTTTCTACTCTCGGTTTTAGAGCCGCGGTGAGGTCTGAAATATTGGAGCTGAAAAGGATAGTTCCATGCTGGAGAGTTTTTCCGAAAGCATTGGTTTTAGCGTTCCCGGAAAACTTGCAGCCATTGATAGTAAGGTCGTTTCTTCCTTCTAAAATGGCAGGAATTCCCAACTCCTGAAGAACAGCCAAAATGGGCTTGGTATAGCGTTCAAAATTACGGTTAAAATCCTCACTTTCATTCATCAAAAAGGAATAATTCAAGTTTCCTGGATCGTGAAATACAGAACCACCACCTGTTAAACGACGCACAACCGGAATGTTATGTTCCCTTACCCATTCGTAATTTATTTCTGCCAAAGTGTTTTGATGTTTACCTACAATAATACTGGGGTTGTTTATATAAAGCAAAAATACATCCTCAGGAAAGTTCTTCAGGATATATTCCTCGCAGGCAATATTAAAAGGAGCATAGTTACTGGGACTAAAAATTGAAAGCATATTCATCACCTAAAGCAGTTTTGCAGGTATTCAAATTCCCTCTGGCAAAAGAAGAAACTGCCAATCCGTTTTTACCTAAACAGTATATTTCGGGTTTACTTTTTAAACCTCAACTTTTTCATTTTCAGGACAAACAGAGCTGATAAACTCATCATCGCAATAATTTCCCAAAAGCTAATTACTGGATGAAACTTAATGCGCTCTTCCTTAAGGGAAAAAAGCCCTACCGGAACGCTATGAATGCCAATACCTCCACCTCCGCTGAAACCAACTTTAATTTTTTCCTTTTTGCCTTTTTCTTCTGCTGGGGAAGAGCTGTCTTCCTCTTCTTTTTTGGCAGTATCGGGAGAGGATTCATCAGCTCCGCCACCCATTCCATAAGTAACTCTGGCAACCGGAATTACATAAAGATCACCCAATTTTGAGGGCTGTCCGAAAGAATAACCACCACCCAAAGCATTATTTGCTATGGAGCGGATTTGTGAGAGTATTTCTTTGATATCCATAGTCAACTCCTTTTCTTATATTTCTAATTTATAAGCTTTGATTTATTTGTCAAGTACCAATTACTCTATTTGCCTATAGTAAGGTGCTAAAGCAACTATTGAATCAAAGATGCCTGGAACTCGCGGTTAATTATATTTAGTTTTATTTCAATACAATCAGTTTAGCTGTTTCACACCTGTCCTTTGTTTTCAGCTTACAAAAATATAAGCCGTTGGCAACTGTTCTGTTGTTGTTGTCTAAACCATTCCAAGTTATATTTATTTCGCCTGTTTCTGCCAAACCATTAAACAGAGTTTGCACTTTCTGTCCTTTGATATTGTATATTTCCAGGCAGACCTCCTGTTTTTTATCCAGATTCAGCTGCAGGGTAATAGTTTCTTTAAAGGGATTGGGATAGCAACCTATTATCTTTGCTTGGGGAAGATATTCATCCTGCACAGGAATCTCAGGGATCAAATAAAATGCGGTTTTCGGCATTTTACCATTTAATTCATTATAAACAGGAGGATTATAAGGATCGGGATCATAAGCATCGGTCCAGCGTTTTAAAGCTCTCATTTCCGGAACCGTTTGCGCTAAAAAAGGATCAGTGCAGGCAAGAGCATAAGTATGTGAATGATAGACCATTACACACAAATTGCTCTGCTGATATTGATAAGGAGTAGAAAAAGGAAAATACACTTCATTACTTTCGGGTGGAATAATAATATAGGAATTGAAGACAGGTGTCAATCCCCCTGCAGCAATCCAACCCTCATTTAAGTTAGTTAAATTGGTTGCCCCTACCCAGATTTTTACCAATAGATTGTGAGAAAAAGTGGAATTCATATAATAACTAATTCCATAAATAATTCCGCTATTACCAATTTCCTCAGCATAGTAAATTGTCTCGTAAAGGGAATATTTCCAGTAAACATCTATAGGAATTCTTTGCAGTTCATCTCCTGAACCTACAATGATACCGGTATTGGGATTGGGACGTATAATGCAGGTATAATCGCCAATATTGTCCTCCGGATATTCATCTTCGGGAAGTTCTGCTATTGCAGTTAAATGTTTCCAGCCGCTGGAATCTATAGTTGCAACTAAATCATATAAATGGCTGTCTGCCGGTGCCAGAGAAATGCCATTTAAACGGCAAAGTTCAGTTAACCCACAATAAAGAACCACATCATAGCTATCAACTGTCTCGGTTCCATTGTTTTTTACCGTCACTGGAAGAGGAAAACTTTCATGCAGATTATGATAAATTCCCTCCGTATAAAACATACTATATTCTATCTTCAGAGAAAGATCATAAAGCACAGGCGGCAAAGGATTAAAAATGTAAACCGTTCCAGCGGGAATAATTTCGTTTATAGTATAGTTATCCTGCATAGTAGATACCGTAGGAGGGTTTCCGGGAGTGATACTGAAAAAATTGCCCGCTCCTGCATTGGGCATATTAATTCCGATAGAAGCAGAACAATTTAGCGGAGAGCCATTAGTGTTTCCATAGCGGAATTCAATTTTGCCGTTTTCGGATAGCACCACTTGAAAGTTTACATAACAATTAAAATTATTATAGAGCCAGCGAGCATTGGAGTATTGAACCCAAAATTCCCGGTTGGGAGCTGTGCCAATTGTTGCATATTGCAAACTTCCTTCCGCCAAACTAAGATCATCCCATAAAGGAGCAATTATCGGATAAATGCCATAATGTAACTGATTATTGGGGCTGTCATCATTCCAGTTGGCACCAGGATTGATAAAACCATTAGTGGATATTTTAACATCTTCATATATCTGCCCGCAATAAGGAAAGGGAAAACCAATATCTATGCCTGAACTAATGTAATTATTCATATCCGGAAAAGAAAGTTGAATCCCATTTATAGGATTGTATTCAGCAGTTGTGTAGGCAAAAGTGTAATAGCGAGAAATGCCGCTGTTTAAAAATGCACTGCTTAAAAGCAGAACGGCAAGAATCAAAACCTTATAGCGCATCATAGTTAACCTCCTTTTTTAGAAGTTAATGCACTATACATTACCCATTTTTATCTATATTTTCTTTACTAATTTCCGTCAAGCTTTTTATTTTATAAGTCCTTTCCGATTATTACCCATCCTCCTCTCTACCTCTACTCATCCTAAAGGTTGGGTTGATGATGGAAAACAAGAGAGAAAGACCAAAGCAAAATAGAAAAAAACAATATGGCAAGATAGCAAGAGAAAAAAGGTTCATAATGGGAAACCAGATACAAAAATGCAGAACTGAGAATGGCAAATTGAGAATTAAAAATTACCCTCCAGGTTAATCCTTTTAATCCGTAAAATCCGTGTTGTTAATAAATATGCGGGTTTAAATTCCCGTTTCTCTGTAAAGCTGAATTATTTCTTGTTCCAGTTCTTCCGGCACCATACCTTTAATACTTTCACCGTTTTTTATGCGCTGTCTGATTTCAGTAGCGGAAATAGGGCAAAGTTCAATATTTAACACTGTTGCTTTCAGCTGACTAATAACTTCCGGCAGAAGGGCATAACCCGGGCGCGGTAAAACTAAAAAATGCAATTCATTAGCCAAATAAGGATAATCATACCACAAATGCAGCTCTTTCAGATTGTCCGAACCGATTACAAAGCTGAAATCCACATCCGGATACCGTCTTTTCAGTTTTTGCATTAAATGAGCCGTATAACCACTACCTTCCTGATCAGCATCGGAAATAGCAAATTGAGGATTGTTTTTAATTGCTTTTTCCACTAAGGCATAGCGTTTTTCAAAGGGAAGAATAATAGAGTTTTTCTTAAAATGGTGATGACCGCTTGGGACAAAAAGAACCGTTTCTGCTGCTTTTTGTTGTAGGATTTGATTGGCAATATGTAGATGACCTGAATGAACAGGATCAAAACTGCCCCCCAAAACTGCAACCTTACTCTGCACTTTTACTTTTCCAGCTTGGTGAATTTTTTTGTTAAACTTTTTGCCTCTTTGGAATCGGGATAGCGATTTTTCAGGCGTTCATAGCTCGCTTTAGCTTTGTCGTAATTCTTTTGATGAAGATGCAGTTTGGCAGAATAGTAGAGTGATTGACGGTCTAATTTATCATTATTGCCTAAAGATACAATTTCGTCAAAATACATCAAAGCGCTGCTATAGTCCTTCATTTTATAGTAAATATAACCGGTTAAGTATTGTTTTTCCAAAAGCTTATATTGGCATTTATGAATATAATCCACTGCTTGAACATAGCGAGGATCATTAGGATAGCGGTCTATGAAGGTCTGAAATGCTTCTATACATTTTATGGTCTCGGTTTGATCATACTGCGGAGGCAGGGATTCTTCAAACAGGCATACTCCTATCCGAAAATAGGCATCGGCAACATTTTCGTGATCAGGAAACGAATTTATAAACTGCTGATATTTGGCTCGCGCATCACTAAATTTATTCATATTGAAATAACAATCGGCAACTTTCATTGTAGCATAAGCAGTTGCAGCTGATTTGCGTTCAAAAGATATCTCTTCATAGATAACTGCAGCACGGGAATATTTCTTTTTAGCAAAAAGCTCATCGGCATTTTTCAGCTTGGCTTCGGTTGAAAGCTGTGTTTTATTACTGCTGCAGGAAACAAGGCAAAAAACGGTAATCAGCAAAAGAAAGATGTATTTTCGCACAATATATTCCTTTTTTTAATCAAAATTCCAGAGGAGAAATATGAGGGAACCAATAGCTGCACCTGCAACTAAGGGCTCAAACCAACGAAAATGAAAAGAGGAAGTTCCTGAAACATCCGGATTGGGACGCGGTAAATTATAGGTGGAAATTTTTAGAATCTGCTGAGTAGGAAGTTGAATCTGCCTAATTTCAAAAATGTGGACAGGATACCGTTCAGTGCGGTAGGAGAAGAAACTGCTCTTTACGGTTTCCTGCCACGCAATATTAAGATTTATCTGAACCAACAGTGCTTTTTCCAATCCAAGAGCTGAAAGATCGGGAACTTTTTTTTCTTCCAGGGAGGAAATATCCGCTTTGGTTTCATATAAGTTATAACGCAAGTCCGCACCTTTTTCTAAAAGATTGGTACTCAGTTTTTGGGTTAAAACAGGATTCCACTCTCCGCAATTGATGTCTAAAAAAATGGGCTGCCCGGTCTGAATTTCAGTTGCTATTTCTGTTATTATTTGATCAAGGGTTAGGGTTTCTTGGAATGAAAGGAGTTTTGAAATGAGTAAAAGAAAGCAGACGGGCAGCAAATACTTTTTCATTCTTTAATCGGCTTGTAAAAATGCCTTATAGCCAAGATAAGTAGAATATAAATCCGCTTTGGAACACAATTCATACAGCGAATGCATTCCCATTAAACCAACTCCGCAATCTAAAACTTCCGCTCCCAAATTAGAAAGAAAATAGGCAATAGTTCCACCGCCACCTTCATCCACTTTTCCCAGTTCGCCTGATTGCCAAAAAACTCCTGCCTGATTGAAAATGCGGATAACTTTGGCAATAAATTCGGCATTGGCATCGTTGCAACTGTATTTTCCTCCTCTTCCCGTAAATTTGGAAATACCGATGCCATAATTGAAAATAACGGCATTTTGCTTTTCGTGCACATTAGGATAATTGGGATCAATGGCAGCAGTTACATCAGCGCTTAATATCTGGCTGTTTATGAAGGTTTTGCGTAAGTTGGCACTGCTGTTGTCTTCATTATTATGAGCCAGTAAATCGGAAATAAAGTCCTGAATAAAAATACTTTGAGCACCTGTATTTCCCTGACTGCCAACTTCTTCTTTATCGGAAAAATAGACCACCATTGTGCGTTTGGGCTTATCAGGAAGGTTATTTATTAAAGCCATTAAGGCATTATAGGCACAAATACGATCATCCTGTCCATAACCAATTACAAAAGAATTATCAAAACCTGAATGACGCGCTTTAAAAGCTGGAACTAATTGCAGTTCCGCACTTTGAAAATCAGCTTCGGTGATGCCGTATTTTTCGTGCAGCTGTCTTAAGGCATAATTCTTGATTGCTTCTTTTTCCTCATTGCCTGGTTCTTGCATTCCCGAAAAAACAAGATTCATTTTACCGGCTTCTATTGCTTCGTCTAACTTCTTGGTATATTGTTCCTTTCCTGCCAAATGAGGCAAAAGATCGGGAATCACAAAAACCGGCTCATCTTCTTTTTCCCCAAGGCAAATATTCAAAACGGAGCCGTCTTTTTTAATAATAACTCCGTGCAAAGCCAGAGGAGTAGAAACCCACTGATATTTTTTAATTCCTCCATAATAGTGAGTCCGCATACAGCTTAAAGAGCTATTAATATCTTCATAAAGGGGATTTTGTTTTAGGTCAACCCGGGGAGAATCAATATGGGCAGCAATCATATTAAATCCCTTGGAAATTGGTTCACTGCCAATAACAGCCATTGCCATTGTTTTATTGCGAAAAACGCTATAGACCTTGCGGCTACCTTTTTTACCAATAGGGGAAAACTTATTGTTCTTCAATATTTCTAAGGTATAGGCAATTGTTTCGCGTTCGGTTTTGGCTTTATTCAGAAATTCAATATAGGGAATTGCATAAGCCATTGCCTTTTTTTGTTCCTCAGGAGTAGCTTCTTTCCAGAAATTTCGGGGTTCGTAGGTAATTTTTTCTTGTTTTGTCTTTTTCATTATATCTCCAGTTATCTATTTAATTTCTATTATCTTCAGTTTTCTTTCTCCGATTGGAGCTTTAACAATGGCTATTTCACCTATTTTTTTGCTTAATAAAGCGTTGCCGATGGGAGAAACAATAGAGACCTCCTGAATGCCTTCTTCATTGTAATAATTCAGTTCTTCGGGACCGACCAAATGGTAGCAGATACATTCTTTGGTGTTAATATCTTCTGCTACACAATAAGTTCCGAAACGCACCATATCTTTGGGAAATTCACTGGTATCTATCACTTTCAAATTGGCACTGCGTCTTCTAAGATAGTCAATTTCATTATCAATAGCTCGTTGTCTTTCTCTGGCTGCTTTGTATTCTGCATTTTCACTTAAATCCCCAAATTCGCGCGCAATAGCTACTGCCTTAATAACTTCCGGGCGTTCGGCAAGCAGTTCATTTATTCTTTTTTGCAACCGTTGCATTCCGGTTTTGGTAATAAATTGGCTTAAATCCAACTTTTATTGAGCTCCTATTTTCTTTTTTAAAGTACGTTGAGCAGCAGTAGCAGCTTTTTTCAAACGGGCATTTCCGCTTTTTGTCCAAATCTCTACAGGACTTTCCAGTTCCGGATAATAATCCGTTATTGAAGTGCAAAGCAATTCTACGATTTGAGGATCATGACTGAAACTGAATTCCTCCCAAATTTTTAAGTAATATTCAGGATTTAGCTTGGCAACCGTTTTTAACATTGTAATATGATAGGGAACCGCTTCTCCCAAAGGGGATAACCACTGCCTAGAAAAAAAGGTCATAATTTGAGGAATGAGGTCTTCGCGTCTTTTCACCAGTTTTATCAATAGATTCAAGGCGGATTTTTGAAGAGCAGGATTTGAACTATTGCTGTATTGAAAAACCTTATTCAGATATTTTTCAGGATACTTGCGTAAAAGCGGCAACATAACTTTATCCAATAAAGCATTGATTTCTGCCATCGTAGCATTAGAAAGTGCTTCTTCCAAAAGAGGCAAATAAACAGAGGGCTTACGATTAAGCAATTTGCTTAATATTTGACCAAAGGCAAGCTTACCGTAATCTCCCTTTTTATTCCATAACGCTCTGTAAAATGGAAGATAAGCATCATGCTTTTTCCCCAGTTGCTGAACAATATTGCTTGCTACATGAGTGATAACTTCAGCGGGAATCTTTCCATTTACCCTTTCCGGATATGCAATAAAGATGATTTCAAAATCATAATCACCTTTCGGCAGTTTATTTTTCAGGAAATCAGCTGTATCCATATTCAGCCGTTCCTTCCAGTCAATGGTAAGCATTTATCTCTCCCGCTTTTACTTTTTCTCTTTCTTTTTTTACTTATGCCTGAAAATCCTTTTACCTGTCAATAGAAAAATATATCTGGCATAATATTAAAGAAGTTAACTCGTTCCTATCATTAAAAGGCAAACCCTCCAAAACAAATCTTCCCTTTTTTATAAAACTGGCTGGGATGGAAGGAGTTGAACCCTCACATACGGATCCAGAGTCCGCTGTCCTACCATTAGACGACATCCCAATGCGTTTTATATTTTGGCTGGGCAGGAAGGATTCGAACCCTCGGATGGCAGGACCAAAACCTGCTGCCTTACCACTTGGCGACTGCCCAGCAATTTTTTTTATAAGTGGCGGAGAGGCAGGGATTTGAACCCTGGGTGGACTTTTAATCCACACACGCTTAGCAGGCGTGCACCTTAAGCCAACTCGGTCACCTCTCCCGTTATTTTTTCTGCCTTATTTTTCTGGCGGAGGATGAGGGATTCGAACCCCCAAGGGCATAACCCGGCGGTTTTCAAGACCGCTGCCTTACCAATTAGGACTAATCCTCCCTCTATATTTTATCCTTGAAATTTTTATAAGGGGTTTCTGTCAAGCCCTTTCTTGCCAGTTCATGGGTGGTAAAGGTAAAAAGTATCCCCCCTTAATATCCTTTCCTAGCAGATGCATATAATTGTCAACAATAATTGGAGGAATCAGGGGAATAGGTTTATCAGTATTCAATTCAGATTGAAAGATTT
>Ga0265295_1001080_pt1 | contig 50187 bp, 35 predicted proteins | sample Munlansysbiofilm_FD_192503 | JGI IMG/M metagenome (GOLD analysis project Ga0265295, IMG submission 192503) | Leachate microbial communities from a municipal landfill in Southern Ontario, Canada - Methane capture system biofilm | ecosystem: Engineered > Solid waste > Landfill > Unclassified ...
GAGATACCCAATACCATGTTCGAGATCAGGCGTTCGTACTCCGGCTGGGTTACGCCCGCGGAGTCAAGCGTGCCTTCCGGGTTGTAATGCACTTTGTGGGACGCTTGTATCGCGGTGCGCGCAGAGTTTTTCATGGAGTTAATGACGGCAGTGCGCGGCACTTCATCCGTCTGCTTCTGTTCTTCCTCGGCGCGCCCCACATGAGTCAGTGGGAGCACCATATAGCGTTGGTACTTACCCGCGAGAGATGACATTCCAATAAGCCTCGTTTTGTGTGGTGCTTGCGCGCATGAGAGCGTCAACAACAATGCTGTCGGGAGTGATGGTAGGGTCGTAAGGCCGCAAGTCTGGGAACTTTGTCATAATGCTCCCGAAGTCGTACTTTATGTCTACGGTTATGGTGTTGTCTTCAACTTCTACGCCGCTTACCCGGCCAGGAACGAGAGGCACCAGTCTGGCACTCTCGGAGATAAGGTTATTGTTGTAGAACTTTTTTGTCCATATCTCGTATGGGGGTTTGACTTCATCAATATTGAGAGTGCCGCCGTAAACATCCCCACTCATAGCCACCACACATTTGGTCGCTTTGGCCCAAGATCGGTACTCAGTGAGGTCTTCCAGCGTCACCCACTGCGACTGTATGCCTTCCATGACCATTGAGCTTACTGTGACCATGTCCGGCTTGTAGGGCATCAACGTCAGCTCGGCTGTGCCCCAATAGTTCGTCTGCTTCCATGCGGAAAGGTAAAGCCAGTTTTGCGCAAAAGGCCCGGTGAAGTCCGTCTGCATGCTTACACGTATCTCCGGGTCACGGATTGACGTAGCAGTATTTCTTTGCTTGAGTGTGGACAGCACAGTATTATTGAACGTAATCCGCATCTCAAACGAGGTATCATTACTCATGGTGGCCTACCCTGCTACTGCCATTCTCCGTACCCCCGAAGGGCCGCTGCCTATTTTCTCGCTGGTTCACGACTGGCGTGATGGTGTGCAGCCCTTGGGCCGAAAACTGACAGTGTGCTCTGGAGACAGGTTGCACATTATCTCAAGCGTGGTAGTTCACGAACTGTGTTCCATGCGTGTTCTGTCGTCCGAGATAGGGTGGACAGGTACAGCAGACACTGGTGAAGTACCGGACAAACTTCAAGCTCTCTTGGGTTTCAATCGCACAATAGGTGCTAAAACACAAACAGCCGCGAACCTTGATGTGCAATACGACGCCATGCAGGTCGCACTGTGGCTGTCCGGGCTTACCGTGCCGGAGCTGAACAAGATAATAGCGTCGAGAGTCCTCATGGACCTTGGCGCAAAGATACTTACCGAAACCGACTTGCGCAGACTGGGGGCAGGGGTGGGCCTGAATCACACAAAGTTCACCGAACCACAAATGCGCCTCTGGCTGTACACTGTGTTGGCTTGTCTCACGCGCCTCGGCAGAGTGGAGATACCCAAGGGCGCCTGCACGTACAAGACTACAAAGATTGTACTGCGCAATACATACTACCGCGATCTTATTCTCTGGTATCTAGCTGCTTTCGGGTGTCGGGTTTCAGCCAGATGTATGCCGTCCAGAACCCAGATACTTGTGCGTACCAACAGGCTGGCTGGCCTTCTTGGCTCGTTCTTCTCTATGGGTATGCGTCCGGCGCTATACGAGCTGGCGTTACTCCGCAAAATGGTCGGCAAGGAATTTTGCGTAATGGCCAAAGATGGCCAAGCGCATTTCACTGCATCCGTTGACAATATGTGGAGCGGATGTGTAGAAGAGGTTGAGGTTAAAGCAACTCCGGCGCAAATGCGTGCCGTTTCCTTCCCCGAATTGGGTGATACAATTATCGAAACCAACATGCTACGGATGACCTATGACACTTAAAACACAGCACGAGTCCCTTAATGGTGTGTACGCAGACATAGAGCTGCGCAAAGACATCTCTACTGATAATACGCGGGTGTTCGCCTTTACCATGACCGAGTCGAAGCGCACAGGAACTGTGACGCACGATGCGGTCAAGAGCAGGGTGGATATGTGCTACACCGATGGCACGGCGGTAGAAGGCAAAGATGCTGTGGCGTTATCTGACGCACTGCTGGCTTGGCTGGCTGACAACGGGTACCTGGGGGAATAACGTCATGCAAGTCATTATCCCGGCAGAAGCAACCCTAGACCACTACAAAGCAGCTTTCGTTCTTCTCAGGGAGCGGAACCTGCCGATGTCGAATCTCACCGTTGCGTACCCTCAAAAGAGTTTCAACATTGGCGGCAAAGACATCTGTGTCGGCACCTTTATCAGCCGCCCAACCGACACAGGGCGCAACTACAACTCACTGCACGATGTGCTGGTTGACCTGCACAGGCAGAACCAGTACGCCTTCCTGACCCACATACCAAGCCAATTGCTCATGTGCCACCGCGAGCACGACAAAACACGATTGGCGATAAAGCTGTTTGACTCTTTTGAGGCTTTCCGCCGCAATTACGCCGACCAGTTCTCTATACAGCAGAAGATTAACGAGCGGCGCACCATCACAGCAGGTAAATACCGCATCATCTGCGCCGACTCCAAAGAATCCTACCTCACCCCAGAGGACAGGATAGCCCTCTACAAAACGGGCTTCCAATACATTGTATTCGCAGCCGAAAATACCATCGGCATTCAGAAGACACTCCTACGCCGTTACCCCCTATTGACGGATTTCGCACAGTGTGCCGACCTGGACCCCAATCTGTGGTTCGTGCATAACTACGGTCATTTGGTTATTTCCAAAAATAACCGTACGCCCGATAAGACCGTGGATGAACTGTGCGCCCTGTTGGAGGACTTCCTTACTCAGAAACCAGCAGCTGCGGATGTAGCTGACTAAGCTCGAATTGAACACGCAAAACTTTCTCTGAAAATGAGGGAGGACAATATGTCTCAGCTTCCTTACAGCGAATCCGGCCAAGGTTACCGCCGCAGACTGCCTGGCATCCGCACAAACCGCGCTGGCGGCTTTTCCAAAATGGTCACCATTGACGACGAAATCACCGTGACACGCGACAGCACCCTGTTCGTGGGCCGCGACAAAACAAGCGGCAAGCTGGTGATGGTTGACGGCGATAACACGGACAACCGCATCATGGGCTACATGGCCACTGGCAAGTTCGAGAGCGACAAGATCGCCAAGCAGCCCTTTGAAATCGACTTTGACCAGTTCAACCTGAAACCCGGCCAGGAATACCCCGTGTGGAATAACCCCGGCATGGAGTTCGTTATCCAGATTGACGGTGCAGACAACGCCGCGCGTGACGCCAAGGCTGCCACCCTCAAGGTCGGCCAGCTCTTTGACCTCTTTGTGGACACTGATGGAACGCAGAAGATGGACAGCTCCAAGGCTGGCGTACAGCTGATGTTCCTCGGCGCTTTGGGCGGCGGCTTCGTTGCCGTATCCATTGATGCCAAATCCGCTTCCGTGTAACCCTGACCGTCAAGAAGAGAGGACACTACTATGGCTTTTGAAAGAACAGATTTTACGCGCCTTCTCCAGCGCCGCATCGTTGAGATGTTCTGGGAGAACTACACGGAAGTGGACCCTGTCTGGATGTCTCTGTTCACGGAAGACAAAACCGACGAGCCGTTCGTTGAAAAGCAGTCCATGCTCGGCATGGGCGACCTGGAAGAAAAGAAAGAAAACGAAGCGTTCGCCTACGACACCGTGTCGGAAGGTTGGCCCATCATCGGTTCTGTCAAGTCGTTCGGTAAGGCCACTGCGGTGTCCTACGAACTGTACAAAGACTCCGAGTTCCGCAACCTGTTTGGCGACTTCGTGCAGCAGATGGCTGAAAACTACCCCCGCACCCGTGACCGCTACTTCGCCAACGTGTTCAACAACGGCGCGTTGCTCACAGGTACCAAGGAACTGGACGGCACTGTCCCCGGCGTGAAGATCGACCCCACCAGGGGTCTGCTGTACGACGGCAAGCCTCTGTTCGCTGGTGTGGGTAATGGCCACCCGGCGCTCATGAACCAGGGCCAGACCTACGCCAACTACCTGCCCCTGACCCTCACGCTCGAAAACCTCAACACCGTCTATGATATGATGACGATTGACAATGCCTACGACGAACAGGGCAACAAGATCGTTATCCGACCTGACACGCTGGTTGTGCCGCAGGCTCTGCGCTCCACCGCCATGCAGGTTCTGAGCACCCAGTACATGCCTACCTCCAGTGGTGTGTCTTCGACCAAGATCAACCCCTTGTACAAGGCATTCGACATCATTGTGTGGCCGCATCTTACCGACCGCAACGGCTGGTTCCTGGTGGAACGCCGGAAGGGACTCAAGGTGCTGAACCGTCAGGCTCCCACCATTGACGTGTGGCAGGACGACGAAACGAAGCAGTTCAAGGCTTCCATCTACACCCGGTACGGCTGCTACGCCGATAACTGGCGCTATGTGTTCGCCTGCAACACGCCGCAGAGCTAGGCTTTACGCTTTGCCGCAAGTTTCGTAAGGTTCATGGGGAGGGGTGCCAAAGCCTCTCCCCTTTTCTTCAACTCAACGCCCAACAGGAGGCAATAACCATGTCCAAACCCGCGACCACCACCCGCACCAACAAAGCCGCTCCTGCCACCCCTGCCGCTCCGGCCCAACCCGCCGCCGCTGTCTCTCCCGGTGTAGTCCCTCCCACTCCCGTAGCCAACGCTGGCGTCCTGCCGCCCAACCCCGCGGTGCCGCCGCAGGAAACGCAGCAGGGGGAGGGCACCGAACAGCAGGGCGTCGAAAACGGTGAGCAGCAGGGTACTGCACAGCAGGGCGCCGAACAGCAGCCCGAACAGCAGCCTGCCGCCGCAGTGAAAACTACGGAAAAGAAACTGCCCTACGACGTTATTCGTGCTGACACCACCGAAAGCATTACGGCGAAAGACGCAGCTGTGCTCGCTGGCAAGCGTGTGGAAAAGCACGGCACCAACTCTGGTGCAGTGTTTCACATCTACCACTAATTGTAAGGAGCGGCATCATGCTACACACAGAAATAGGAAGCCCCTACGCCAATAGTTATCTGACGCTGGCCAAGGCTGACGACGTGATGCCGCTCCATGACCGAAGCTGGTCACGACGCCCGTTGAGTGAGAAAGAGTTCCTGCTTCGGGCGTCAGCGTCAGACATTGACCGTATCCCATTTCTCGGCACAAAGCTGTTCTACGGACAAGGTATGCAGTTCCCGCGTAAGGGTAATGTGATCGTTGAAGCATACACGATCACATCCGGCTTCTCCTATGTGGAAGGAACGTACACCGAAGAAAAAACGGTAACCAGCGACGAGGACGTGTCTTATACCCGCCAAAGCACACAGGACACAGTAACATTTCTGTTCACAAATGAAGGTTTCCTGGCTGCTTCCCCTGGCGACCGTGACATCATATTGTCCGGCCCGGTTACGAATAGCGCCGAATGGACCCTGCGCATCACGCTCAGTGAAACTATGGTAGCCGAGGCTGGTACTGTGCGCAGGGTGTGGAAGGTTACTTCCGTAGACGTTGTGGACATATTTAACACATCCAGTCCACAGGAAATTCCTGAAATTTTGCCCGATTTCGAGATGGCTCCCGCAGGCATGTTCACGATACGCGCTGTGAATGGCAGCCCGATAAATGTACCCTCGGAAGTTATGACGGCCACAGGTGTACTGCGCACGCATACCGTCACCGAAGTTAGCGGGCGCTTGCCGACGAAATTGTCTAACTCTGCACTTATTTTCACCGACCGGACAGATATTCTGCCCACGTTCTGCCTGGGTGGGGCGGTACACGCAATAGAGCCTGCCGAGCGCGTATACGCAAATGTTATTGGCCACGACATATCCACAGGCGCGCTCACCTTGGACAGGGAAATTCCTACCTACCTGGCAGGCGATAAGTTCACGTACATAGACCCGCTGCCAGAAGCGCTTTACACTGCCCAGATCGAGCAGCTTAAAGTGCGTACAGGCGCGGCCATGTCCGACCCATTCGCAGGCACAGGTATAAAGAGCATCAAGATCGGTGACACATCCCGCACTTATGGTGACACCCCCGGCGCACCCGGTCAGACCGTAATCGGTATTGCTGGTAGGCTTGGTGTATCTGTGCGCACCATCATTCTGCTGGGCAAGTACAGCCTGTACGGCAAGACGGCCATAGGATGGCAGCAACGTCTGGAAGACGTGCTTGAAACCAGCACCACATCTACGGCAGGGTAATCCTGATGGGGGTACTAATCCAAAACGGTAAGTACCGCTTTCCTGAGTGGTTGCATCTGGAGCAGCTTGTCATACGCACTGTGGAAACAAATACGGGCGTAAAAATACGTATCCCCAAAATGTGGCTCACCAGCAACTATGGCGCGCCTGTTGGCTATCCTGACCGGGAGATTCTTACGGACGAGCGTAAGTACATGCAGCTCAAAGATCGTGGAGAGACTTTCTACGAGGAAGACTACTACGACAAGTGCGCGTACGAGCGATACCGGGAGATACCAAGGCGCATGCCTATTGGTATAACCCACGAATGCCGCATCTACCCCGGCATGACCAAGGCCGAGCTTATTGACTGTGGTATCCTGCACACCAGGCAGTTCTGGCGCTGGCACCCAATTGCCAAACAAATAATCCCAGACCCTGACATTGTGTTCCAGTCCAAGCCTCTATTTGTGCTGGAAGGGGCGTACAACGAAATACCGCAGCCGTATGTGTACCTTACCCGCGATAAGTTGTGGGACATGCCTACGTACCAGTTTTACCCGGCGGTGTGGGTGTTCACTCCGTGGACAGACGCAACCAAAGATTTAAACGAATGGTTCATGCCTGTCCTTCCTACCATTGCTTTATATCCTCACGACTCCTATTCTCAGTTTGACGACGCTGACACCAGCAGCATGCCTTTTGGCTGGGAAGGCCCATTCGAGCGCCCTGAAAAAGAATGATAACAACCTTGGAGTAAATACGTATGTCATCCCTGACTCTCGGCGGTACGCTCAATCAGTTATGCACCGTGTATTCCATTAAAGGCGCTGACGAATTTGGCAATGGCCATAAGCGTATTGACATCGCTGTAAACCGCCCCTGCCGTTTCGTACTTGAGGAGCAGCGGCGTTTTGACTCCAGTGCTGGCGGATATATCAGACTGGGTTCAGCTGCTGCGTGGCTGGACGGCCGGATACCTGTGCAGGTGGGTGACGTATTTGTCGATCTTGAATCTGGACACGAATACCGCATAAAAGATGTCGCAATGCCGCGCGACCTGTTCAGTGTCGGAGTTGACCACACCAAGATCATTCTGGAGTAGCTGCTATGGCCAGAAGAGTGGAACGCCGCGAACGAAAGCGCATAAGCATCAAGGACGCCCTGCGCGGGCATCTTTCCACTATCTCCGGCGCTGCTGCCGCCGCTCTTGTGGAGTCTTACGCAGAAGCGTGCTACCTGGCCTACGTAGGTTCACTACCTTGTCGTACTGGTATTACTCAGTTTGCTGCGCAGATAGCGCTTCAAGGCTGGCCCGGAGAGGTTCAGGGAACAGTGCTGCACAGCGCCAAGCGCAGTTCTCCAATTCTTGAGCATAAAAACTACAAGCCTGACTACCTGTCCACGCGCGAAAAAGTTGAGGGTGTGTTCGTGGACGACTACCGCGTCAAAGAGGCTCGGACAGCGGCAGGCAGTGGCAGCCCCTACAACGTAAAGGTGGCTGTTCGTGTACGGCCCGGATTCGCAAAGCGCATGGTGCAGGCCGCACAACCCGGCAGCCGCAGCAAAATACGCGAACTCAAGCTGACCATGTGGTCGGTACGTATGGCCTACGACGAGCCAATCAGCCAGATCATATTGAGCGACCAGGGCATCGGTAACTTCGCTCTAACGCCATTTCAGGACGGCGACACGCGCGAACGCTGGCCGTTTAGTGTGCTGCTACACCATTACATTCCTAAAGTGCCAAACGCGCTATACGAAAAGGCACTTAAAGCGCACACCAAACATTTTGCTGAGTAACAGTATACCGAGGACACACTGCTATGCCAGAACAGCCTATTAACGTAAATCGTACCAAGACTCTTATGGAATACATTGCAGAGTACCTTAATAAGCTACCCGCTGCACACCCGGTGAACGTGGCCTTCGGCACAAAACTTGTGTACGTACCGTCACCCATTGGTGACGAGAAACGTAACGTGTACCTTTTTGCATTTCCGAGTACCGTAGAAAGCGAATTGGACGCCAATATGGGCCGCCAGTTTGACATACCCAACAATATCGCGTTATCTCCCAAACCGGGGGTTTGCATTACCCCTGCTATCGGAGGAACCCCGCGCTACGCTATGGGGGCGTGGTCGCCAAGTTTCACGATCTTGTGCAGAAATGAGTATCACGGGCGTGCATACCAATGTGCACAAGAACTAATTTATACTCTGAACCTGAAATCTCAGGTATTCCCTCAGAACGGTTGTATTTTTGCAACTGCTTCGCAACCCAGACTCGTCTACAGTTCCTCCGGTGGAGCCAGCAGCACTTACGCCGCTGATTTTGGTAGCAAAGTTGCGGAGAGGATTCTTTAGGAGCTATAAGTATGGCTAAGACATCCAGAAATCCCGAACACTATACAGTTGGTATTCCGAAGCTCTTCTTCTTTCAGCAGAAGAGCCTGGAAGACGACCGTATTGTTGATGGCGTAGCGCTGATGCGCGCGCACATCGGCCTTGTGGACGCTGATTCCGGTAGCGTATTGAACGCTAACGACATCTCCACATGCAAAACACCGGAAGAAATCCTGACCGAAGCTTACATTGGCAACATTGTGTCTGCCAGCCTCGGCGGTGAAATTTCGTCCGTTGACCACACTGCCTCGGTTGAGGGTCGCCAGGAAATCGACAAGGTTGTTCTTACCCGTCGTGGCATGGACTACACCTTGGGCTTTGACGAACCCAACAAGCAAAACATCGAACGCTTCTTCTCCGGCGCCCGCGTGAACTTCCCCACCTCCAAGGTGTGCATTGGTAAAACCACCGCCCGCGCCAGTCAGACATCCGCGCCCAACTTTGCAGAAGGCGAAATCAATCTGCTGGATACCCACCTGACCATCGTGGGCAAGAAACTGGAACTGCTGGAAGACTTCGTCACCAACCAGTTGCAGCTCAACGGCATTATTCTCGACCCCTTGAAGGTCGGTGCCACACAAGCCCAGGTCAACTACGGGGCGGTCATCTACTTTGTAGTCAGTGACCTCCAGCGCAACGAAAAAGTCGAAGTGCAGCTTGAAGCTTACCGCAACAAGGTTGTCTGCGCTTTCTTCAAGTACGACCCCTCTGTGGGCCGCATGCGCGCCCAGACATGGCCTGCGTCCGGCATGGACACCGCCAGCTACAAGTACGTAAGCACCACTGTTGACGAACGGCTCAAGGTGTTCAACCACCCCAACGCCGAAACCATCGTGGGTATCACCACCAACTCCCTGCTCCGCACGGGTAACACTGCCGAGTCCGGCATTGAAACCGCTGCCTGGGCTTTTAACGCGGACACCCCGGCTACGCACCAGCTGCGCCTGCCCTTGGCCGCTCTTATGATTCCTGGGTCTTGTGGCGTTACGTTGCGCGGCAAAAAGTACCTGCCTGATTCGCAGACCTGGGTGGACACCACCGAAAGTCTGTACGGGTTTACGCAGGCTCCTGACGCCACCGACACTCGCACTCCCATCCGCACCGATGTCATGCCCGCCAGCGGTGGAACCTATCAGCCGTTCAACCTTGTTGTGCCTATGGGTGCGGGTGATGATGTTCCGCCCTGCACGTTGCGTGTAGAGTACGGCACGGTGCAGACCGAAAGTGACGGGGCCATCTCCGGGCATGCTTCGGTTATGCTCCTGGGTACTGGCTCCGGCGGTCAGGCTGAGTTCATCTCCGGCGTCGCCGTGGATGCCGACTTCACTGTCGGTACCCACTACACCATCACCGGGCTTCCCGCTGGGGTCACCGCGAAGCTTACCAAGCGCTCCGCCGCCGCTGCCGATCTTTCCTTTACTGGAACGGCCGCTCCGTCTTCGGGTGTGTTCGGTATCGCTCTTACCCTGAACGAAGCTGCGCTGCACAACGTGGTTGCCGCTGACTTCCCCACCCTCACTGGTGGCCTTTCCGCGCCGCTGGCCTCGGCCATCAACGCCAGCATCACCGCTTCCGGCAGCATCAAGGGCGATAGCACCAACATGCTTATGGTCGGCAAGGTCGTGTTCACGCTGGCAGGCTCGGTCGGTGAGACGGTCAAGTTCGCTACTGGTGTGGCCACCTTGGACACTGGGTTCAGTGTGGTCGGCGTTCCTGCCGGACTCACCCCGGTTATGACCAAGGTGAGTGATACTGTGGCCGAGCTGACCCTTACCGGGACGCCTACGGCTACCGCCACAGCGAACCTCAGTGTCACATTCCTTGACGATGCGTTTACGCCCAAACCCATCCAGCAGTTTGTGCCCAGTGCCGTTCAGGCTGTCACGGTGGCCTTCGCTGCCAATGACGCCGCTCTGGCCAGTAACAACACCCTCACTGCCAGTCAGTCTACCCCCGGTGTTATTACGGGCAACTGCGCGTACACCCTGTCCGGCATGGTCATGGGTGTCTCTCCCAACTTCGTGGCTTCTGTCAATACTGGCACCGCGTTTACCCCTGGCACGCATTACACCGTCACTGGTGTTCCTGCCGGACTGACCGCAGTGCTCACCAAGACCAGCAGCACCGTTGCCACCCTGACGCTTACCGGAACCGCGACTACGCCCACTGGCGTGGCCAGCATTGACGTTGATCTGCTTGACGCTATCTACGCCAACGGCATCAAGGTGTCTGACATCATCAATGGCAACCCCGCCCCCGTAACCATTGATTTCAGCGGCAGCACTGCTTCTGGAACCATTGCCTGGGACGGCACGTTCATGGGCCAGGCCGACCGCTCCGTGAGCGGTTACTTGACCGCCATCCTGTCCGGCACCAACGCCGCTCTTACCGACAGCATCCCCAACGGCTCCAACTTTGTACTGGGCACCCATTACACGGTTACGGGCCTTCCTGCCGGGGTTACCGCCAAGGTCACCAAGGCGACCGCCAACCGCGTGGTGGTGATGCTGGAAGGTCAGGCTCCTGCTGCCAGCACTGGGCCTGAAACTCCTGTGGCCGCTCCCATTACCTTTGGCATCACGTTTAAGGACGCCGCGTACAAGACGCCCCTTACCTCTGCCAAGGTTACCAATAACTCGCGTACCAACGTGCGCGTGAACTTCCCCAACTCCGCTCGTGTGGACACCGGGGAATCCTACTTCATCAACCCGCTGACCTCCTACGTCAACTACCGCACTGGCGAGCTTGTGCTGTCCTTGACCAACATGTTCATCAGCGATTCCGGCATGAGCGTGGGCGCGCGGCCCCTCCAGACTCTGGAGGTCAGCACGTCCTTCCACGCGATCATGGGTAAGGACGCCCTCTGGACAGGCACCGTCTGGGCGCAGTTTGATGAAAGCTACAGCAACATGCGCGTTAATCGTGGTCGCAATGAGATCACTGGCGCGGCCATCATCGTTCACCAGAATGATGTCGGTGTGTCCATGCTGCAAATGATTCCGCGTGCCGTACTGCGGCCTGACGGGACTCTGGACTACAGCAAGGAAGACTGGGCCGCTGGCAGCTTCGTTCTGGCCGCTACGAAGTCCCCGGATGCGTATATTCCCAACCTGTCCCGCATCGTGCGCATTCCGTTCGGCTTCTCTATCACTTACAAGTTCCGCCGGAACGACATGTAAAGGAGGCGACAAATGGCTGAGATCAAAAACTTCGACCGCACTCCTGACAACTATACCATTGGCATGCCTTTGGTGCTGTTTAACCCGCTGCCTGCCAACGGGAACTTCCAGCGCTGGATTGACTGCCATGCTTTGGCCAATGCCTTGTTTGGCGTGACCAACAATCAGGGTCAGGTTGTGAACAGTTTTGGGCATGCCGTAGGCACTCCCAAGACTATCTTTGAAGACTGCTGCATCGGTGCTCTGGACAGCGCCAACCTCGGTGGCGACATCGCCACTCTGGAGCACACCGTGTCCAACTACGGGTATCTGGAAACCGACCGCAGTATCGTCCTGAACCGTCCGTACTCTTACGGCATCACCTTTGACGAACCCGATGTGAAGAACCTTACCCGCTATCTGGTGGGTGAGGAAACCAACCTCGGCGCGCCCATCACCGCCCTGTGGCTGACTGGCAAAGTGTTTGCTGGTTCTCTGTCCCCAGCCGTGACCATATTCAGCCGTTCGTGCGGCGACCCCAAGCGCGCGGTCACTGACGTTATCGCCATGTGGGCCAGTTCCGGTGCAGAAGGCATGCCGCCTTCCGGCATCTATGGCTTCATCATTGGTGGTGATAACACCGAAGAATGCCTTGGCGAATGGGAAAACAAGCGTCACTGGATAGCGTACGCCAACGTCAACTTCGCCATTGCCGACCCTGAATCCCAGAGCCTGACCTGGACGTTCCTGCGTCCTGACGGTACTGCCGTGGGTGGCCTTACTGGCGACAACACCAAGCTCAAGATCAACAACACCTGCCTGAGTGTCCCTGACAGCAACCCTGTGGTGAACTTCTGCGGCGATCAGCCCCAGTGGAATGCTGACGCGGTTCTGGCCTGGTCTGGTTACGGCTGGTACGGCGCTGACGAGGGCTTCTACTCGTACAACGTCATTGGCTCCACGCAGGCGTTCAAACGGGCCACTGGCTGCGGGCTGCTCTGCACCCTCACCGAGATCGGCCTGTCCATGATGCACGTTATTCCCCGCTGCACACTGATGCCCGAAGGTTCTATGGACTTCTCGGCCGACCAGTGGCAGCAGGGCCAGTTCAACCTGTCCGTGCAGCGTGACGCCTCTGCCAAGTATGTTGACCGCAAGCCTGCGGAAAACATCCCTTACGGATACGTACAGACCTTCAAACCGCTCCAGCCTGCCCAGATGTAACAGTCCAGGCAGATTGAGCGGCACTCGACAGCTAGAGGCGCATAAGCTACAACGGCTTATGCGCCTTTTCTATGTCCTTCTCACTTTTCAGAAACAACGCAGGAGAAACCATGTCACAGATACAACAGGAAGCACGCACTGCTGATGAAGCGATGCTCCATGTGCAGCAGATAGGAAAGTACAAAGTAACTCCTTTGTCGTTCGGCAAAATGGCCGCTATTTCGCAGCCTTTGAGCAAACTCGTGAAGCGTGTTGCAGAGGTCAACCCGGACAACGACTACAGCGTATCCGGCATGCTCGAAACCGGGCTTGTGCTGATGCCGGAGCTGCTGCCGATCATGGCCATAATGCTGGACGCTACAGAGGAAGAGCTGCAAGCGCTGGATTCCACCACTGGCATAACACTGCTCACAGCGCTGATAACCACGAACATCAACATTTTTCTTGATTTTTTTCGTCTCGCCGCCAGTCTGTCTCCGTCGCAGATGGCGAACGCGGCACAGGCGTAGAAACAGCCGAGCTGTTCTCAGAACTCGTGGCTGTCGGGCATTCCTACCACGACCTGTTGTGGGTGTACCCCATAGAGCTTGTACACAAGTTCTACGCCTTGGCCATGCGCCGCCAGCAACGGGAGCTGGCCAGACTCGGTAGTATGTTACAGTTGACCGGGTACACGGCGAGAGCTTTGGACAAGAAAGGCGACGCGAGCCTTAGTGAAGCTTGGAAGAAGTTCTTCAAGGGCTGCGCGGCCGTGGAACACGCCGTCACACGCACCATGCAGCGCAGCACCAGACCAGTTTCCGCGTCCGTAGTAAGTGAAGCAAATAAAAAGAAAATATCGGAAGCCGCTGAACAGCCACAGTTCTACACTGCTGGCGGAAAGCCCAAACTGAGAACTGTCATCACCGAGACAGGCAACGAAGCTGCGAACGTCTTCCTGCGCGCAGGAATGCCCACAGCTTTTTAGGAGCACAACATGGCTGGTTCCAACCTCCCCGAAGTAGGTGCGTCACTTAATATTGCCGTTAAAGGCATAGAAAAGTGCGAAGCCCAAGTAGACCGCCTTGGAGATAAGATTGACTCTCTTCAAGACGTAGAGATTCGGATAAAAACCAGTGATGCTGATGTCCGAAAGCTTACGGGAGCTATGGACAAGGCTGTCTCGGCTATGGAAAAGCGCCTGGCATCGCTGGGTGACACTGTTCCAGACCTCTCTGCGGCCAGAGCACAGCTCGCCCAGACGTTTAACCCGGCAGAGGTAGACGCTTGGTTGGGCAAGTTCTCTTCCAGCATGCAGACCGCCAGGCAGGCCAGCGCGCAGACTACCCGCCAGATCGCCGCTTCTTGGGGTGAAGCCAAGAAGACTATCGCTAGCGCCCTGTCCAGCGCCGCAGCAGCAAAGACCCCAAAAGAAAAGCTCGCTATCGTACAGGACGCCCAGAGCATCGCAAAAGAATATGCGAATATGGCCCTGCGCGTGGACAAGACGCTTGACGCTGTACAGGCCCGTAGTGCGAAGTTCAGCTCCGACGTAGCCACCAATATCAGTAAGGCGCTGAGTGGAAAGGCGGCCGGAGAGAATGCTGCGCTCAAGGCACTTCACGGCTTCGACAAGTACGCGGCCAAGTCTTTCGGCATGCCCGCGCCGGAAGTGCCCACTGCCCCTGACCTGTCCGGGCTGCGCAAAAGTGTCGCAGTTCTCGGAGAAGTGCAAAAAGCGGCCACTGCCGTATCCGCGTCAGAACTGGATATGACGGCCCAAATGGCCGCCGCAGCTCCTGTAATGGAAAAAGCGGCCAGTACGGGCGTCAAGGCTATGGAGGAACTTGGTTCCTCCATTACCCGTACCATGAAGGTCAGCCACGCGATGGGTGACGCTCTTTCCGGCGCAACCTCCCGGCTGGCTCGTGACGGCTTTGGTGACGTACAAGACGCTATCAAGGAAACGTCTGCCGAACTTTCCCGCATGATGTTGCAGGAAGGCACCTTGGCCAGCATGTTCGGCCCGAAGGTCATAAAGAACATTGAGAACGTCCGTAACGAGCTGGCCAAGGTGCGTGGAGCCAAGAGCGCGCTGGAAGCCACACTCAATACGGGTGAGGTGGACGAGGACGGGGGAGTTACCGTACCGCCTGACATGCAGGAAGTCGTCCTCCGGCAAACCAAGGAACTGATTGCCGCGGAGGAAAAGCTTGTAGGTGCGCGCAGGGAAAGCAGCAACACGATGCTGGCCGCACTACAGCAAGCCGATGCTGCCAAAGCCGTGTTCCTGGGCAAGTCCGAACAGGACTTGCAACTGGAAACAAGACTCACTGACGAGGTTATCAAGCGCAAGGCGGCTATTCAGGACTCTTTGGCTGAAATGGGCAAGGGTATCAACATTGTTGAGAATGTCCGAAAAGTCGAGCAGTCCCTTCTGGAGATCGCACGCTCACGCGGCAGCCTTGAAGCTGGCGTTGTCCAGTCACAGATGACCCAAGCGCAAATATCCAAGCGCGCACTGGAAAATGCCCAGCGCATGGTCGCTGCACAGCAGCAGCTTGCCACCCTTACTGGCGGCAGGTTCATCAACGCCGAAAAGACCATGCTGGCTGACGCGCGTAAGGACTACGCCTACGCCACAAAAAACGGCACGCACGAACAGGTTGACACGGCCATAGCGGGGCTGCGCAAGGTCGGCATTCAAATGGCCCAACTGTCGGCCAGGGACGAGCTGTCGAGCGCGCTGGAGTCTGTTGTCTCTGACCTTGACTCCGGTGTTGTTCCTGCCTATGGCCGCGCCATTGCCGCAGCCGCCAAATTTGCTACGGTGTCCGGCGCTGCCGGGTATGGTGGCCAGCAGACGCATACAATGGCCAACGCCATCACGCGCAACCTTAGAGACAAGATACTTAGCGGGGAGACGCCACGCAACGCCGCCGAACTACAGAGCATGGAAAGCCGTCTTGAGATGTTCAGGGCGCTTTCCGCACCCCAGATCACGCGCCACAGCAAGCTGGCCAGCCATCCCGACACCGCCATGATCGAAAACGAAACGGCACGGATAGCTGAGTACCGTGAACGTATCAAGATCACCGAGGAAATATCCTCTGCACAGATGAAGCTCATGGCCCTGTACCAGAGCAGTTCTGACATCATCGGCAACGAAGCCAAGCTCTTCAAGGTTGCGCGCGATGCGCAGAAGGCTGGCATACCCATCGAAGAAGAGCTTATCCGGCTGGCCAAAGACAAGGGGGCTATGGCCAACAACCTCTATAGTGACGTTGTGGCCATGAACAACATCATGGGCCAGGTCGAGGCCACCAACCAGACACAGCTTGGGCAATATCGGCAAATGGCTGATACCTGGCGGCTCATAAGCTCTCTGGTAAAGCAGTCCGGTAAAGACAGTCTCACCCTGACCAGCAAGGACGGTAAGTCCATACAGGTCACTGCTGCTGCCGCCGACAAAAACGCCGAGCGCAACGACGCCAAGGCGCTTAACGTCGAAAAAGAAATGGCTGCTGACGCCCTGCGTGTACAGCGCGCCAAAGACGTCAAGAGCTTGCTTGACCAGCAATACGCCGCACGCAGCAAGATAGTAGAACTTGCGAATAAGGCCGATGCCGCAGCTTCTCAGGAGAAGTTCACCCTCACTGAACTTACCAGACTTATTCAGGCTGGTACGGAGGCAAAGCGCGACGGTGTGCAGACCGGGCAGCAGGAAGCCAACCTGACGCAGCTCCGTGAAAGCGCCATGCGTAACGCCTTGACGCAGGAAAAAGTTCTTGTGGGTATCATGCAGGACGAAAACGCCCTGATGCAGGAACGTATCTACGCAGCCAAGCTTCTGGACGATCTGTACAATAAGATGGGCACCGCTATCGGGCCGAACGAACGCTTGTCCGTGCAGCCTCGTGGAGCAACCGCGCCTGTAGGTGTTGACGCCGCGTACATCGCCAGTGGTCAGCAGCGGGCCGCAGACTTTCTTGGCACAAAGACCGAAGAAGCCAAGACCGCTGATGGTTTCAAAACCATCAAGGAGGCTGTGGCGGCATCGTCGCAGCTGGCCGCCAATACCGATGCCGCGGCAAAACTTGAGAACAAGTACGCGGAAGAGGTGGAGCGGGCCAGAACAGCCCTTCTGGCTGGTGTGCAGCCGATGGAAAACTTTCTGGCTATGCGGAAGGCCATCACCGAAGCCGCGGCCGCTGGCGTTAAGCTGGACGCACAAGACCTGGCCATACTGGAGCGTACCAAGGACGTGCAGGCGGCCATTGCCTCCCAGGTGAGCAGCGCACTGCAAAATGGCGAGAACAGTCAGGACAAAGTCTTTGCAGCCTATGTGGCGAAGTCTGCCCAGCCGTCTATGGACTTCCTTAAAGAATCCGGTTTTGACACCTCCGGCCTTGAACAGCAGCTCTCGCGGGTAAAGACTGTCGCCGGAGATGCTTTGGAAGGCAGCTTCGCGGCAGCGCAGAAGAAAGTGGCCGACACTACTGACGAAGTGTCCAAGCTGCTCAACGCCCTCAAGTACAGCACTGGGGAGGTGGATAAGCAGGGCGAAGCGTACAACCAGAACTCGGTGTACGTGAACCGTATTATATCCGGCCTTGAAAAGATGCGTAAGTCCGAAGCTGCTGTCCTCGACAGCGCCGAGGCACTTAACAATATGACAGAGCAGGATATAGCTTCTCAGGCGCAACGACTGAACATGCTGGAGCGTGTGAAGAGCGCCTTTGAGCGTATCAAAGCCGCACAAGGAACCATAGACACCAATCTTGGTTCGATAGGGGATTTTAGCGTCACGGACATGCTGTCCAAGGACGGCGTTAAAAACATCAGTAAAGCTGCCAAGACCACTAAGACAAACGACGAGTTTGTGCGCGCCTCCAAAGGGGCCACCAATCTGCGTGCGGCCATAACAGCCGCACTTGACTCTATTAACTCGCTGCCTGCGGCGTCCAAGTCTGCATTCTCGACTGTGGTGGAGGGCTTGAAGTCTATGGCAGGCACAGCAGACACCGCAGCCACCCAAATGCAGAAGCTGGCCGGAGCGCATGAGCGCATGGCACGTAATGACGCTGGCGCCAGTATCTTTGACCGCTTCCGTATCTACTGGTTTATGCAGCTGCGCGCGTTCTGGGAAATGTACACGAACGTAGGCCAGCTCATAACCACCCTGGCCGAGTACAATCAGCTGCTGGCCACTACTCGTGCTGTTACGCAGGGCACGGCACGAGACATACAGGGCATGAGCGCGGCGTACTCCGACATAGCCCGCAACGTACCGCTGGGCCTCACTGCTATCGCCAGCGCCGCTCTTGAAGTCGCTAAAGCTGGTTTCAGCGTACAGGAAACAGAAAAGATCATCCGGTCGGCATCTGTACTGGCCATAGCTACAGGAGATGACCTCAAGACTTCGGCCGACCTGCTGGCCGTTATTATTCATGCGTGGGCCGTAGACGTTCAGGATGTCGAGAAGATCAGCAACCAGCTGTTCAACGCAACCGCCAAGTCTCGCGCTGACATCGAAGGCTTGGCCTCTGCTATTGGCTACGTTGCAGGTATCGCCCCACAAGCCAACGTGCCGCTTGACCATGCCTTGGCCGTCATGAGCATCCTGACCAACGCGGGCCTGACCATGAGCAAGGCCGGGACGTACACCAGGCAGTTCCTCAACGACCTGATGAACCCATCCAAGAAGCTGCAATCCGTAATTTCAAATCTTGGGTTGTCCATTCAGGATATTGACCCGCGTTTGAACAGCTTGGAGAACATCTTTAAGACGCTCGCGTCTTCTGGCATGAACGTAGCCGATGCTTTCGACGGCATGAACGTGCGCGCCGCTTCTGCCTTCTCTATCATGCTCAAAAACAGCAACGTGGTGCAGTCCTACATTGACGACATCAACCAGGCCGGAGCAGTGAACGAGGCTTTTGCCGCCTCGTCTGATACCGTGCGGTCATCGTTCCAGAAGATGGTTAATGCCATTGTAGTGCTCGGAAACACCCTGTCCAAGCCCTTTGGTGGTGCTACGGCCGGGATGTTTGACAGCATCGCTGCGGCGATCAACAGCATAGCCGATGCCGTCAATGCGGTAAATGACGCTGTTCCGTCTCTATCTCTAACCGCTGGCAGATGGCTGGCCATATTCGCAGCGCTTATGGCGACCAAGGGTGCGGTGATGCTTGTGTTGAAGCTACTCGCGCTTCTGGGCGGTTGGAAAGGCGCTGTTACTCTTGGGCGGGACTTCCTCGCCTTATCAGCAGTGGTCAAAGGAACCGCTAGCACGATCAAAGGCGCAGGTCTGATTGGGATGTTGCGTGCTATCTTCACAAACCCTTGGGGTCTGGCTATTGTCGCCGCTTTTGCCGCGGTGACTTACGGTATCGCCAACGCCACCTCTGAGGCTGCTAAGTTTGCCAAGCAGGTTGAAAAGCTCAAGGAGAACCTTGAGGACATCCGGGCGTCGGCCGACAAGGGTTTTGAAATGTCAGTCAATGTGCAAGAGGCCAGTACCCTGACCGGACGCATGACCGCGGCGCGCGGAGAGCTTGAAAATAACAAAAGCATGGAAACTGCTGCCGAACGTGGCGTGGCGCGCACTACGATGCAGGCTATGGCCAGTTATGCCAGGGCCAGCTCTGACACCGCCCTCCGCGCCATTGGTGACCAAATGGCCAAAGCGATTCCTACCCCCGGTGCAGGACAGGAAGATATGCTTGGCGCTCTCGGAAAGTTCATTAAACTGTATGACTCAGCTATTGGCCGTGTAGGTGAGCTGAAAGACGCCAGCCAGGATTGGGCCAAGGGGCACAACAAGCTCGTAGCAGACGCAGCAGACAAGCTGGAGAACTACGCCGATAGAGCTGTGGATGTGGCGACAAAAATAGCGAACAACAATACTAGCCCCGTAGACAGCATCCTGCACGCCACCACCGTGCGCGACGCCACCCAACCGGGCGGAACTACCGTGGCCTCTGCGAATAAGGACAAGATATTTGACGTATTCAGAGACATAACGGGTAAGAATGAGGGAGTAGGCACCACGGGTAGCTTCCTTGGCGGTATTATGGCCAATCTTACCGATATGCGCTCCTTACGTCTTAGCGACGGCATGACTGACTTCGCCAAACAGACCAGGTATGTGGGTGGGCAGCTTGATGACTTGGGCATGTCCCTTACTGCTGCTGAACGCGAGCAGTTGAAGCTTGTAAAGAGTGCCAAAGAATACGCCGATGTTCTTGAGAAAATACTGCGCCTGCGCATGGAGCAGTCAAGTACACCACTCCGGTCAGGAGTATTTTCTACCGCCGACATCGAAGGGGTCAATAAGCAGCTGTTGCAAACCGCGAATGGCCTGCAAACGCTGTTCAGTCGCCTTGCGGCCTCCGAAGAGCAAATAGCGGATACCGAACGCACAGTAGGGGCCGGACAGCGTACTCTGACTGCTGGGCGCACTATCGGGGCTGACCGTGACCCAGCCACCAAGGATGCCTTCCAGGCACTTGAAAAGATCGTCTCGCACTACGCTGACTGGGAACGTAACTCCAAGGTAAACATTGCCAACATCAAGGACATGATGTCCAAAGACCCTTCTCAGGTATCGCTGGAGGACCGGGAAGCTTTCAACAAAAGTATAGCTGATGGCATGCGCTCCAAGCTTGAGGAAGTTACCGCAAAGATGGCTTCCTCCGCTGCGCGTGGAACTTACGCGCAGATGTTTGGTCTGGGCGACGCTGGTGACGCAGTGCTGGCTACCCAAGAGAAGGTGGTCGGAGAGGAACTGGCGCAACGGGTTGCTGAGATGCAGCGCCTGGGCAAAGACGACCCTTTGCGGGCCATGAACCCGGATATTATCAAGGCATTCAACAAGGCGCTTGAAGACTTCATCAAAATGGCTATGGCCGGAGAAGGTGAAGGAGGCATTTACAAAAAGTTCATGACCTTTGCCACTGACTTCCGAGGGAACGTACAGACTGCTGGGGGTCAAGCTCCTGAACTCTCTGGACTGGCCAAAGCCACACACTTCTCCAAGACGTTTGCGCAAGAAATGTCAGCCAACACGCAGATGGATACATTCGACACTCTGTCTGAATACATTGGCAAACTGCGTGAGGCTCGGCAGGAATATGCTATGGCCACCAGAGACGGTCTTATATCCCCCAAGGATGCTGCGGCGCTTAACAAGCAGTTCCTGACTGGCTCGCGTAGTGTCATGAAGTACAATTCCGAGATGTCCAAGACCAGACGCACCACACTCAACACGCTTACTGCGTTCTCTGTGGTTGCTTCCAGCATGGGCACCATCACTGGCACCCTTGATAAGCTGGACGCCAGGTCTATGGCGCTGGACGAAACCAACGAGAAGCTGGCTGAGTTCACTGCCCGGTTGGAGGCTGCGCAAGATGCCTCTGTGGACGCGCGGGAAACCATAACCAATCTTGGCCAGCAGATGACCGATCTGGCCAACTTACCTACAGGCAACATTGAATCGCTTAACCTGATGCGCGATGCGGCTACCAGCCTCAGTGGAAACCTTGGAACCATCACGCAGCAGCTCAAGTCAGTCACAGGAGAACTCAAAAGCGCCAAGAAGGAAATGCTGACGCTGAAACTCTCCGCGGCCACGGATGCCTTGGAGTTCAAGAAGAGCTACCGGGAAGCTTCGCTGGCCGGAACGTACTTTGGCGACCGCCAGTTCCGCATGAGCCAGAGCACCATAAACGACCAGCGCTCGTTTATTCGGGACAACGCGCAAAACATGGACGCCTCGACCATGCGGGATAACCTTAAATCCCTGCGCGAGTCTTTGCTGTCGTTTGCCAAGGAGAACCCGAATCAGCCCGTCAGTGAAGGCTATCTGATGGAGGCCATGAACATTAACTCGGCCATCCAAGACTTGTATGCCAAGGAGCTGGCCGTCAAGAACGCCGAGGCTGCTGCACTGGAGACTTTCCAGCAAAAGCTCATGACCAACACCGACGTTATGGTCAGTGTGCTCACTGACATCAGAAACGCCATCGGCCGGGAGCAAAGCAAAATATCCGGCCTTGGTTCCATGCCTCTGCCTACCCTGCCGAGAGGTGGAGGCACGCGCATGGGTTCTGGCGTCGGTGCGCTGGCTGCCAAGTACGAATCGAACAACAATCCCTTGACCATTGGGTACGATAAGAAAGGTGGTACCTCATACGGCACGTACCAGTTCGCAGCCGCGCAAGGAACTATGGACAACTTCCTAAAGTTCTTGGAGGGCTTCGACGCTGACCTTGGGAAGCAGCTGGTCACCACCTTGCAGACAAAGACCCGTCAGGCCACCAACAGTGTAGACACGCCTACGAACTGGAATGCAGGAAGTAAGGAACTGACCACCCCCGGTGCGCAGACCTGGGCGGAAGTTACCAAGAACAACCCCGGCCGAATGGCGGTGGCAGAGAAAGAATACGCAGACCTTGCGTACTTCCGGCCCGCAGTCGAAGCGTTTACCCGCGCCACCGGGGTCATGGCCTCTGACATACCGCTTGCCATCAAGCAGGCTTTGCTCTCCACATCCGTGCAGCACGGCGCGGGCGGCCAGAAAGGCATCGTGAACACTGCGGCCGCGGCCGCAAAAAAAGCTGATGGCGGCATCGACAACGCCAAGTTTATTGAAGCGCTTTACGCTGAACGGGCGCGGCGCAACCCCGGCACCGCCAGTCGGTACAGCCGGGAAGTAAACGACGCACTGGCCACTCTGGGTGAGTCCGGTGCGAAGCCTGCGACCGAGGCACTACAGAGCGCAGCCACAGCAGCTACATCGCTCTCCAGCGCCCTGGCCGAATACCAGCGTGCGGAGCAGGAAGCCAACGCCAAGATGGCCGAGCTGGAAAAAGTGCGTGCCGATACAGGTGACGAGTCCCCCGAAACCGCACAACTCAGAGCGGAAGTAGAGCAGACCAAGCAGTCACTGGCTACGCTTAACGCTGCCCTTGCGGCAGCTGCTTCCGGTATGCCGATGCCTAGCGGTGCTCCGGTGCAGCCCACGAAAAGCACACCGAGTGCAACACTGTTTGCTCCCGGCATGGGGGCCGCGGTTAAAACAGATGTAGCCAACATGGGCGCCGCAGGAACAAATCTGCAAGCGGCCACCACTGCGCTTGGTAACTCGGTAACAAAAGCTGCCGCGGCCATACAGACTGGCTCGTCCGTGGTGTCCAGAAGCCAGCGCGGGTTTAGCGCAATTGCTGGACAGTACCTCAAAGAAAACTGGCAGAACGACACGGCCGACGCTTACGCACAGGAACTGTTCACTACTCAGATCAACAACATGAAGCAGGGTCTTACCAGCATCATGACGGCCTCGGTGCGGGATGCCATTAACGGCACGTCAGACTGGGAAGACGCTGGATGGAATATGATATACGCCCTGATAGACAGTTGGATTGCCGGACTCATGAACAACATGATGAACGCAATGATGGCTTCCATGATGGGCAAAACTGCTGTCGGTGGCTGGGCTGCTACGATGGGCAACGGTTTTGTGGCCCCCGGAGGCTTCCAGCATACTGGTGGCTTGATCGGAGGGTACAACAAGGGCGGGCTGATCTCTGCGCTGATCTCCAGCTCCAGTACGCCGCACTTTGCTGTAGGTGGATTGGTAAAGCGCGGCAACAAGCAAAAGGACAGCACTCTGGCAGCCTTGACCAAGGGCGAATTTGTGGTGCAAGAACCCACTGTGCGCAAACTCGGAGTGGAGTTCATGCAGCAGCTTAACCAGGGAAATCTTGGCGCACTCAGAAATATGATTGGGACTGGTGGTAGTAGTGATCGCTACGTCTCGTCCTCGTCCTTTACATCCTCGAATGCGCAAAGTACAGTTGGCCAGCAGCCGAATACGGCACCTGCTGGCCGCAGGACTCAGGACAGGCCAATTTCAATAGTAAACATAGCCGACCGTAACGATTTTGAGCGCGTCATGGCCTCTCCGCGAGGGGCAAAGATCATACGTAATGTTATGGGCAGTGGGTACAAAAAAACTACACAGCGGTCAGGCTAAAACCCGCTCAGGAGAGATACATGGCGACAGTAGCGGCTGACTATATCAGAGGCACAGCCAACGGTGCGTATGAACTGCTCGAAATCATCCTCGGATGGGTTACGAGTGAGTTCAACACTGGCGGCCAGTGGGCTATAATTCAGGACTTCAAAGACACCGGGCAGATGAATGGCGACGGCGAACGCAACGTCATTCTCAAAAGCGAACAAGCTGGTGAGCTGCCCATCTACATCGGTCTGCGCACCGCGCGCGGATTTCTTGGCAAACAGCAGGAAAGCATTCAGATCAATGCTTTCACCAACTACGACTCTTCGCTTCCTTGGGACTGCCAGGCAGGCTCCATCGCGCAGCCCGAACGGTATGTGGCTGACAGCCATTTCTACGAAGGCTGCCCCTCCATTATCGTAGGCAGCGAATGCGTGTGCTACTGGCTGAACAGTGACGCGAAGCACGTCAAATGCGTAGTGCGTACTCCTACGCTGCCTATGGGCACGGAAGAGACGCAGATTCGTTCCTCCATCGTGTATGAAATGTTCTACCTTGGCTGGCTCAAGCGCCTCGTGTCCAAGGAAGGCTACCCCTACCCGATGGCCGTTGAAGGCACCACGCACACACTGGGCAACGCCAAGGACGGCTTTGTGCAGCGCTCTTTTGCGTACAGTGACGTTCTCGGTTCGGTGCGGCACTTGCCCCCGTTCCATCATGACTACATGTCCTACGAGGCCATCTCGCCGCGTGTGGTATTCACCCGGCCCACAGACCCCACCGAAGTCGGCTGCGGTCAGGCTGGAAACTGCCCCAACGACAAGCTGGCCATCAGCAATTTCGGAACACTGAACGGCTATCGTTGGGCTGTCCCGAATAAAGAGTGCTCCACGCAGAGCGGCGCTACCGTCAGCTACTGCCCGTACACTCCGAACAACATCCCCGGTCTTACGGACGGTGCCGTGCTCTGCGGTCCCGATCTGAACACCATCCCCCTGTGCGTGGACTGCACACCCTCTGATCTTACCTCCGGTAAAGACCTGACGGCGCGCACCAAGAACAACAACCTTATCGACCTCACCGTTCAGGTGTACGACACCGTAAACCTGTCCAACCGCGTGCTGTACTTTGACGGCACTTGGGGCTGGTCGGTCAAGTACCCCATCCGTAACGCTTGGGTTAAGTCCTTGTGCTGGTGCCTGCTGCGCGTCAAGCAGTGCCAGGGCCACAACACGTTCTCCGAAAACGTAGGCATGCAGCCTCCGCTGTCTGCCTACCCCGGCGGCGTGACAAAAGACCAGGTTCCCGCGCACTATGGCTGGCTCCCCAGCAAGATCGTGGAATCTCTCTCCGGCCACCGCCTGCTCGTTCCCTGCTACGTGGCAGTCGTAGGCTCTTTGGCCGAACTCCAGTCACACACTCGTGAGCAGTTCGGTAAGCCCAACTACAACGACGAACAGCGGCACATCCACATCGCCGGATTGATGGAAGGTGTGTTCTACGTTCCCGGCCTCGGCCTTACTGCGCAGGACGTGCTCAAGATTCCCGATGGCAACAGCACCGTGCAGTACCTTGTCGTTTCCGACGTGTACCGGGCTGGCGCTTTCAACTTCTGCGCAATGAAGCTCGGCGTGACCGAGTTCTTCGACAAGAACCCCGAAGCCACGGCCCCGATGGCGTAAAGGAGCATAGAGCATGGCTGTTATCAAGCATTATAAATACCAGGAAAACATATCTGCGGCGAACTACGTCCGTATGATGGTGCGTTTCCTTACGACCGACGAACCGCTCCCCAACCGCATGTGGGAACAGGAGTGGGCACAGGACGCTGACACCGCCGAAGAGTTCCCCTCCGGCAAGCTCGTGTACATCCTTTCCAAGCGCCTGAAAAACACAAGCGCTGACGAAAAGATTTACGCGAAGATCATCTTCGACCCCATCGAAAAGTCCATCAAGACCTTGGTGTCCACCAAGCTTGCTGAATCCGACAAGAACATCAACCCCATCCTCACTGGCAGCATCATGCACGATGGTGCCGACATCACAGGTGATGTTATCATCCGCGATAACAAAGGTGTGGCCATGAACCCGGCGGGCAAGACAATCGCCTTCGCCCCGGTGCAGAAAAAGATTCTCATTCCTACGCTGTATTTTGCGCAGGACTTTGACCCGTTCAGCGACCGCATCAAGAAAGCCTGGGTCATTCGCCGTCTCGGCCCCCTGTTTGACGAGGTCACCTTCAACAAGATGACCGACATCTACTGCTGGGGCACCATCTGCACCAAGGAAGCTGGCGGCACGGACATCACGCCCCTTGACCAGATGGGCTACTACCAGCACTTGTGCTTCGGTATGTGCGGTGAGTCTCTGGTTCCTGACGTGTCCTTGGCTACTGGGGCTGGTCTGTTTACTGCGGTCACCAGCTTTGCTGACCCCACGGCGCGCGTTGACGAAGATTCCGAATGCCTGCGCGTGTACGCTGGTGGCGGTGTTGACCCGGCTGCGGTGCCCACCAACATTGGCTCCGTGTTCTGCGCAGGTAAGGTTGAACAGCGCATTCCCAAAACGGACAAGGAAAATGAGGACGTGGAAGTCGAAAAGACGACCTGGTTCTACACTTGTCCGTCCTACGGCATGGCCCGTTCACCCTTTGACGAGGCAAGGTTCGGCTACAACGACCACAGCGTCGGATGCCCGGACAACGTGGGCTTCGACTACACCGAGCTGTGCAAATACAGCCCTTACTCTGGCGTGCGCGTTCTGACCCCGGCGTACTCCTACGGTATGTACGCTGACCTGTTCCGCATCCTTGGCCGCATCCCGGTGTTCTACACCCAGCTTACGGGCCTGTACGCTGGTGATACCATATCCCAGCAGGTTGAAACTACCTACCGGGACTACCTGGTATTCCCGTTCATCGACTACCGCTGCCTGAGTGAGCAGGAAGCAAAACGTGGCCATGCTATCTTCTGCCCTTCCGAAGAAACAACTCCATAGTGAGTTAGCGGATGGGCGCGTGGTGGGAATCCGATAATCCATTGGATAACGGGAGGGTTCCGGTTGAGCCAGATGATGGCAGACCGAACCCTCCCGCCATCACCACTTTTACCCATTACCAAGGGCAACAAGCTGCCACGCTACACTGCGGTGGTGCATCCTCGTCTTTCAACGCCGTACCCGGCGCCACCTCTGAGACTCAGGTTATAGGTATCTACTCCCCCGGTAAGCTCAACTCCGGGTCGATCTCCACCCACTTCATGTTTGGTGAATCCCGCGAATTTCTGTACGACACCAAGCTCTTTGATTTCCTCCCCTACGAAATAGCTGAGTCACCCCTGATTAACGTAGTCAAAAGTGGCTACGATCTGTGGGCCGACACCGAGCTACGTGTCGCAACGGTAGAACTCTGTGGATTCAGCAACACCCATCCGTTGCTCGCGGCCCAGGCTGCGGTAGTGTTCTCGCGTGAGGAACTTCTTACCGTCGCCACCTCCAGCGTATACGATACTTTGGCTTTAAGCGCTGTGTACTACGGGTATCTTGGGGACTATTCACCTTCTGTAGCAGTAGGTGCCCCTATTGATACTTTGGAAAGTGTTCATTATCTGCAAGCTCCTTGTATCACTAACGATGTTCACATAGTGGCTCAAGAGTATGCCGCGGAACTGTATATCCAGACGCCACCGCTAACTTATGCCGGACACATATCTTACACCGCCAACTGTATAGACGCGGATACGTCAGCGCCCCTGCTGCCTCTTCCGAGCGCCGAGAGCGAGATACTTTTTGCTACTTTGGCCAGCCCGGACATCTTCGGTAGCCTCGCGGGAATTATTGCAGGAAGCTCTCTTTACGCACTGGCGGAGTACGCAGCTCCAGCACTGGCGCTGCTCATAGGTGTGCAGGATTACGCGCTGTCGGCTGTTCTTGTGAACGAAGGCAACACTACCGTCCAAAGCATTCAGGCTGTCTCCCTGTCGGTGCAGTACGCCGACGCCACCCTTGCTGCGGCCAGTACGACAGCTGGAGCAGCGGTGTACACCGCACAGTTATTCTCGGATACCTTGGCCCCCGCGCACACCTACGCAGGGTCCGCCATCGCTTTGCGCGGTGTGGATGCCCTGTCACTCACTGTTCAGTCCCTGTACCATGTGGCGGCATACAGCTCTGAAATGCTGTTCAGTACCGAGCTTGTGGCTGCCCCGCCTGTGACTCTGTACCCTGCGGCACTGAGCGCTATGGCGTATACCGAGACTACACACGGCGCGCTCGCGGAAGGCGCACAGTCTGTAGAAGTTACCACTGCCAGCTTTGACATTACCACAGCGTTGAGCATGCCTGCTTACATCGTGGACTGTCTGCGGTCGTCGTACTCCGCGAACACTGTGGTTATTCCTGCTGCCGCAGAGTACGTCAGTGTGGTTTCCGGGCAGATTCTGGCCACCAGCGGTGAATGGAGCGCCTGTGACCTTTTCGCCAGTGTGCAGAGTATCGGCTACTTTGCGCACACGGGGGACGCTGCCAGTACCACCTTTGACGCTTTCAGCACCCTGCCCTTGTTCGCGCACACCTTAGACACAGGGTTCTCCGACATTTCGTACCCGGCAATCAAAACCACGCTGGAGTACGTGGCAAGCGTACCATACCCGCCAGACAGCGCCTCGGAAGCAGCCATTACGCTGCTGGATATGGGTGTGCTGTGGGGGCGGTCTGAAACTTCTGCTTTGGCGTTGGAAGCGGCAACCGTGATAAATATTCTGGAGGCACGCTGGGCACTGCCTATCAGAGAGTGCTGCACGATTGCGCAGCTGTACGCTTTGCACGGGGCCGGGGCTATAGGCGAGGTGTGGCTCCCCGGCGCCATTTCGGAAACTGTGAGCACTTATAGCCCGCAGCCGAGCCTGCCTCGAAACAGCATGGTTGCGGTGCCGGAAGTGTCCTTGGCTGTGTTCACGGTGGAAGACAACACAATCGCACCGCATCTTGCCGCCGCGCTACCGTACGAAGCTACTTTGGTACAACACCCAATGGACGCTTACGGGCCTGGTAGTGCGACGCACGGCGTTACGCGCCACCCAGGTACAGTGGCACAGGGATACCAATGGCGCGGCCCGGTCGTATACCGTCAGCACAAAGACCTCATATACAAGCTTTCAGCCGGACGGGTCAGCACGCTGTCCACACATGACGTGAGCTTGGCCATCGCTGCCTACAGCTGCATCGCACACGATGAAATGGCGTTTGGTGGTCGGTCACTTGGTGGCTTGCACACCACGAATCAGGCACCCCTTCTCCTCCCGCAGCCCCAGGCTGATTATGCCCGTGGTGTATTGGTGGCAGGGCAGCTCATGGCGGAAGGCACACTTGACTGTGTGCTTATGCCTCCGCGCAGCGAGTTCTCCTGGCCCGGAACAGTGCTGACCACCGAAATGCCTGTGACGGAATCCGACGCGCGGCTACGCTCGCTGCTTAATGCTGATTTCGGGAGCGCCAGCGTCATACCGCCCCTGCTCCTTGGTGAACTGCGGCCGTCCGGCTGGTGCGGAAAGGGCATATACCGCGACAACTCCGTATTCGGAGCAGACAGCACCCTACACGACATCCCGGTTACCGCGGAAGTACCCACACCTCCGGTAAGCACCCATTCCGCAGAGCATGAGGCTGCGCTGTTTGCACTCCTGATGGCGTCAGGCTGGGCTTTTGGCGCCAGCGCCATATCTGGAGTCCTTGGCGTGGATATAGCAGCCTCGCCCAGTATGTCCTCCAGTCCTTGGGCGGTGTACGTACTTTCCCCCACACCCTGCCTCGTGGGGCACAGCACTACATTCTACGGCGGTGACGTAGTCAGCCCGGTACTCGGTGTACAGGACGCCACGCTCTTTTGCGCCAGTAGTATTCAGAAAGAAGGTGGAACAGCCGAGCACCTGTTCCCGCTCCGGCCGGACGAGATCAGTGAAATGTCCTTCCCCTCCGACACGATCTCCGGTGTGCGCGCATCTGCCGTTTTGCTACCCGTATCTTTCCCATCCGCCGAGGTAGTGCTGACAGGTGGGCTGATTTCCGGTGTCGCAGAGTTCTGCGGGCGGCGCGAGCAGGAATGGGCGGCCTTGGCCATTGGCAGACTTCTGGTATCAATGTGCCCGATTATGGTTCCGGCCATCCACACAAACAGCGCTATTATCATCCCGGCATTTTTCGCGGAACTGGCGATGGAAGACAGTATGCTGTTCCAGCACAACGCTTTCATTACTGAATCCGCACATGGCCTTTCTACTGCGTACCACAAGGACGATGGCGTTCTGGTCGGCACGCCTATCTTCGGAACCGAGGCCGTGGCCATCACTCTGCCCAGTGTGCAACTGGCATCCAGTTCGGAGTACACGCTTAACAATTCCTTCCCGGCCGTAGCTGTAGACAACACGACTCTGACACAGGAGAGTGTGTACAACCCATTCTACCTGCACACAGCCTCCAGCCTTGACGCCATACTGTTCGGGGTACTTGGGTCTGGCGGTGAGAGCTACTACGCCGCAGATATACCAGACCTCGCTGCCGCAGAGTATGTGCTGGCCGACGTGCGCAGAACCGGAACCGCCACAGTACCTGCAAACCGTAAAACTCAGGTATTCGACCGGGAAGTTTCCAGACCAATTGCGTACAGGAGACGGGGTACCGCGCTGCTCCGGGTCGGTGTCCTGTACCAAGACATCTATGCTTTGCGCATTAACGGCGACTACCCGCAGACCTATCAGGCCGGAGATGCTGTTGCTGCCCTGTCGGGCTGCTTCCACATGGCGCACACAACCTTCGCAGACGTTATGGCCACAGATTCTGTCCGGGCCGCCGTGGACTACAACTACGCCGACTCCTGGTACTACTGGCAGCGCCACATAACCCTTTACGGTGCCGAGGCACTGGCGTTGTTTGCAGAATCAGCTGCTGGCGGTCTGAGCAGTTCCTTTGCGGGTAATGTCCTGGGCGGTGAGACGTTCACTTGGTCGGACGCGCAGGCTGTCGCGGACCCACGCACAAATAGCATCGTGGTGCCAGAGCCGTGTCTGTCTTCCCTGCTGTCCGGCGACTCGTCTCTGACCCTGTTCGGCCAGATAGCAGCCAGTGGGCTGTCCACCAGCGGGCCACTCACGTCAGCCGCATTTGTCAACACCGTAGAGCCAGTTACGCAGCTGTGGGGTGAACTTGGCTCTGCGTCTGTGTACTCCGCGCCCGGTATCGTTCTGGCTACAGGGGCCATGTCGAGCCTGTACATTGCTCAACCGGATTATTCAGCACACCCTGTGCTGCAAATGGTAAGTTCCGGCTTCTACCCTGACGGCATATCCTCGCCAGCCGTGATGGCTACAGTGTCTGTATTGAGTACAGAATCCGCACCAACACCTGCGCACTACGTAGAGCGCGTGGAGACACCGCACGCCACAATGTCACTTTCTCCCGCACTGATGTACAGCGGCGTGGACCTCACCGTGCTTGCGGTAGCTTCCGGCTACGTTCCTGCGCTGGAGCATGGCGCTGTGGCTACACAGCAGGCTTACGGCGCGCTGACTGCTGGTGACGGCTCCGTGTTGCTTGACGCCGATATAAGCGCCGCACTGGATGCCGTTGAGGGCCACGGTACCCATATATCAATTTACGGGTCTGGCTCTATCACTGTAGGCTGCGAAGGCGTCTACTCCCTGCCAGTTATCGGTGAGAATGCTTACGCCCCTGTAGAAGCCCCTGAGACGCTTTTTGCCGCATTGACACTTTCCACTACTGTGTCGTGGTTCGGTAATGAAGTAGACCTTACATGGGTTCACGACACCGCAGCCAATACCGCTGACGTTCTTGTTACCGACATTGTGTGGGCCGACCTTACCGAATTTACCACCGACCCGGCATTGACCCTCCCGGCCGTGGAGGTATTCGGAACAAGTGCTGCATGCGCTGACCATCTCGTTCCCGTCACCGACAGTTCGGTAGTAACCCTTGCTCAGTATGGTGGCGTGCTGTCACTGGAGCCTGCGGCACAGTCAGGGGCTGTTCTGCTCGGTGCGGCGGCCACTATCACCAATCAAGGGTACCAGATCATCGGCAGCAACTATCTAACGCTGGCAACGTCGGGCACCTACGCCATACACCGGGCCGGGGCTGACGCAGCTTTCTTGCTGGGCAACGCCCTGTCTCCAGCCACCACGCTCACGCTGGAACAGGGGAATCCTGTCTTGCACGCCTTTGTGGCAGTCTCCGATGTTGTGCAGTCTGGCACAGAACTGGCCCCTGCTGCGGGTGGGTGGTTGATCGTTACACCTGAGTCGGAATACGGGGAACTGTCGTCCGATGTGGCCATACAGCTCCTTGGTACGACAGCCATCACGGTGCCTGTTACTGAAGAACTCAAGCTGCCTACCACGCAGGCCGTGGTGGACGCACACTGCCTTATTGGTGCGCTTGACTGCGGCTCCTTGGGCCTTTCTTTCCCCGGCACGGTAGCAGAATATCCTGTGGACGGGTTTGTTCCGGGCTTCCTCCCTCCCGGCCCTGTTGGGGACGGAAAACGCCGTCGTGCGCACCTTGCTTACAGGTATTTCCCGACAGCCAGGCTACGCGGCGGCATGGTGTACAAGGACTTCCCAACTATCCTTGTAGGCACCGGAGAGACACCGCCAATTGCTCCTATAGAAACTGCGCCCCTCAACCTGCGTGAGGTCGGCTCGCCCGGATTCATAGCCACTACTGTTGGCGAACTGCGCGCAGCCATTGATTACGACTACGACACTTTTTACACGTTCTACTGGCGAGGGAAAGTTCTTGGTGGAGCACCTACAGTCTTGGCAGAGGCCGCCGAACTGTCCTTTAACGCGGCAGTGTCTTTCCTTGGCACTACCTGCGCAGCAGGAATAACCATAGGCGACGGCATACTGTCAGTATTCGGTGCAAATGAACTCACTATAGCCGCTTCTGGGGTGTACGGCCTGTCGTACCGTCTGGGATGGGATGCGTTGACTGGTTCAGGTACCACGGCGCAAGCGGTGCAGTTGCAGCATCCTGACTTGAGCCTTGATACTTCCTTCTCGTTCAACGCGGTAGAAGTGCCTGCTGTACACGCCTTCACGTTCGGGTCTGGAGCCACCACGATCTCAGGCGCTTCGGTGCTGACCATAGGCGGAGCCGGGAAACAGTACATGCACCACGCGCAAGGCGCTGAGTGGGACAACGTATCTTTTGCCAGTGCCGGGTACCCTGTAGAAAGCACATACGGCTCCGTAGGTTTGGACATAGCCGGAATGGCGCTGCCGGGTACGGAACTCATGCTGGCCAGTAGTTTCTCCGATTCCTCGCTGCTCACACAGATTGACGGAAGCTTGGTGCTGGCCATAGGAGGCACCGACGCTTACGCGCTACGTAATCAGTCAGCACTGTTCGCAGCCGTTGGTGGCTTTACCGGGCAGCCATACGCTATTTCCGGCCAAGGTGTCGGTGGCTTGGACATGGGGGCAAACCCCTTGGCTCTGCCTGCCACCGACGCTCCGGCGATAGCCATCTGGAGCCAGTACGCAGAGTCTACTACGCCTGATCTTTGGGTGGTCGCACCTTTGGCCGCGGAGCTGTCGCTTGCCCCGGCCTTGACAGTTGGTGCGCAGATCGCCGGATACGACACCGGAATATCCCTGGCGCTTACAGGCATGAGTGTGTCCGGGCTGGCCACGCTTACTTCCGGGTACACCGGGCAGTACAACCTGCTGTACTACGCCCTGACCTTGGCACAGTCTTCTACTGCCGCCGAGCTGCCTGCCGCTCGATATGCCGCCCTCGCCTTGGACGCTGCACTTGTGCTGGGCGCGCTGGAGCTGGAAGTCCAGGCACTCGGTGCAGGAATAACCACGGCACCCGGTAGCTCCGTGGTGCAGATTGCGTTGGAGCAGGCGCAGATTGATCTTAATCCGTCTATGCAACTGCTGGCCACCGCTCACAGTACCGCGTGGGCGTATGGTGCGGAAGACCTCAGTATCTTTGCTCCGTCCCTTATGGCTGTGGGTGGTACTGCTGCGGCGAGGCTGACTTTTGGGTCACGTATCTTTGACTCTGGCTATTTCGGCTCCGGGTTCACGACAGAGGCGTACAGCGCGGCACTTTCTCTGGTTCCGTCTTTCGCATTCTCCGGGGCGGAGGCTGATGTGCGCAGCTCCGCAAGCGGCATAGACTGGATGATAGGCCAAATAGCGGCTACAGCATACCAAGACGTATCCGAGGCTGCTACGCTGTATCTTGCGGCACCGGGGCTGAACCTTGAGGCGATAGAGGCTGCCGGACATTGGGCGCATGATCTGACTACGGTGGCTCCGGGCCTGTCTCTGACGGCGGCCGTTACAGATTGCCTGACGCCCTTGCTATCTTTGCAACCTGGTCTGGTACTTTCCGGCGAAGAACTTGGTGGGCTTTCTGCAAGCTACACGCGAGGGGTATTGTTCATTAACGGAACTGCCCATCTCAGCACAGGTTCGGTTGGTAGCTACGATCTTTACTTTGCACGCAACCCCGGTGGCGTGGCCTCGGCTGTTGCCGGACCTGATGCCATCCTTGGCACCTTCTCCACAGACAGCGCGATGGTTCTCCCCGGCGTGTCTGCCGACGCCATCGTGTACAGTGCCGACCGCCTGAACTCCACGACCCTGCGCCTGTATGGGCCTGACACCATAACCGCCTTCGGTACCGGAAGCTTCACCATAGGTACTGTAGCGCTTGTGGCCAGCTCTGGTGAACTGGCCGACGCCGTTCTTGTAGATCAGCTTGCCGGACGTATGGTGCCAGAAGGATTCCATTTCCTCGGTGCAGATCAAGACGCTGTGGCTACCGAGACTTCATTCGGCATAGCCTTTGGTCCTGCTCTGGCGTGGGCTGTGGAAGGTGAAGGGGCTGAGTTCAGTCTGGAGCCTGCACTGGCGCCCTTCCCTGGCGCACAGCAAACACTTAACGCTGTGGACGAGTTTGCCTCTCCACGCCCAACGTGGGGCGTGTCTTACTACACGATGGCCCCGGCACAATACATATACCGCGAGAACGTCGGTGCCTTTCTGAAAATTCCGCGCTCGGTATACAAAGGCAACTACGGCGCACTGTACAATTACGCTGACGGGATAGGCCACGCTGTTGCGCAGATGTTTGCTTTACAGACCTGCGCGCATGATTCGCTAACGCTTACAGCCACTGATATAATGCCTGTAACGCAGTACGGAGTAGTTGACACAAATTACGCTGATGTTTTTGCGGGAAACTGGGACAGACTTTCCGTAGACGGTACTGATGCTTTTGCGGTTTACGGGTCGCATGCCGGACTTACACTTGACCCTTCGGTATACTTTGACAGTCAGGATGTAGATGGTGTTATCGGTATTGTCCTGCAAGGTGTGCCGCGTGTGGGTGTGTGTGGCCCGGATGTTCTGGCTATACCCGGTGCCGCGCCATACAACCTGTTCATGCTTGAGCACTGGGCGCTCTCGGTGTCTCCGGCCACACTATGCGGCCTTTGGGCCGGAACAGCAGCGCACCCGGCAGCCTTGCTTACGTTGGATGTAGGCAGCCCATACGTTCCAGGGCAACTTGGTGTAGAAGACTACGCGGCGCAGCCCATCATATCTTTCCCGTCTACGGGGGGAGCAGAGCAGCCATTCGCAGTCACATCGCTCTTCGCCTACCGTTGCGTCGGCGCGCATAATACTTCTGACATCCCCCTGTTCGGTGCCGCGCAAACTGTCACTGCGACTGCCGAGGAGCGCTACGGCGATATTTTCGACCTGTTCGGCTCAGGCATGACGTACCTTGCTACATCCATATTTACCAATTTCACCCTCGACCCGGCCATAGCTCCGCTGCTGGCACACCAGGCTGAGATGCCTACAGTCTACGTACAACTGTCAATTTTGCCCATGTCGTCCACAGCCTGTGTAGTGACCAGCGCATATGGCGAGCTTGGGGCCGGAGAGGGAGGTACGACTGTTCTGGGTAGTGCGCAAGATGCTACCGTAACCTTTACGCCTTGGCTGCTTACAAATGCCCTTACCGCAGGTGTTGAGCAGCTATCGACATTACTTACCCTGCTGCCTGGCGCTCCGTATTTGCCTGGGTTTATCGGCTTTGATGGTAACACCTACGTAGCCAATCCGCAGGTGCTGGAGATCGACGGGCATTTGGTGGTAACTATTGACCACCTCGCCGCAGATTGGAGCAACACCGGGTGGGGCGGGCCTTCCTTCCCGGTTATCGAACATCCTGTAACCCACGCCAATGACCGACCTGACGGAAACTCTTTGTTTGGGCAGGTCATCACGGTAGATTCTGTTCTCGTCGGGTTGGGGTGCACGGGCCTCTTCTCTGTAACACCGATCTACGGCGTGGCGCTGTCTGATGGCGTGGTTACACAGGGCGAGGTGTATACTCCTTGGTTCGGGGACCAGGACACAGCGTACCACGAAGAGCACCTGTTTGCGCTTCCCATAAATGCCACCATCCAGTGCAGTTGCGCTTTCAACCATTCCTTCCCGGCCATTGAGCAGTCTGTCACACCTACCACATGGACATGGCCCATACTGCATGTAACGTACGACGTGGTTCAGATCGAACAGACAATGGCCATGTTCTGCGGCAATATGCCTTTTGGCAGCCGAGCCGTGGCACTTGGAAGCACCGCTGTTACCGCTTTTGGCGTGGAAGCCATGAACGCTATGGTGCTATTCGTTCCTGACCCTCACAGCGCCACGTTTGAAGGACAGCTTACAGGAATCATAGACCAGTTCGGCAGCGAACAGTTCTTCTACGGCCGGGAAGTTTCAAGCACTGCGGCCTGCACGGACAAGTACGGGACTCCGGCACAAAAAGACGAAGCCCATGCTGCAAACATGAGCTTCGTCAAACTTACCGCAAGCCAATTCTGGCATTGTAATATGTGGGCCGACGAACTTAACTTTGTCATTCCTGCCGAGATCGTTGGCAGGCTTATGTTCATTCCTGTAATCCCCGACCTTGCCTTCTGGTACGACTTCGAGGACGAGGACAGCAAGTTCCGTCTGTCTTTCGTGTTCTAACTGCGCGTGTTCGTGTCTTCGGCAATAAACTGCCGGATGATCTCTTCGGTGTAGTTATTTTGCGCGGCAATGATGTCCCGCTGATCTTGCGAGCAGTCATTGTGGTAGTGCAGCATACCAAGGCCACAGAAGTGCTCACCGAACCACAAACGCTGTGGCGCTGCCGGATACTGTACGAGTCTCCCGTCACGCAGGTACAGGCGTACGCTGCTCTGCGGAATGGCATATGGGTAGACTTCCGGCATGGTGTTGTCCGTAACAGCGCACGCCTTACCCATGACTTCCACCCTGAATCCTGATTGTATCTGGCCCTTGTGTATCATTCTGGCAACGCTGGACGCCGCTTCGTTGTCCAGTATGTACATGCCAGCAGTCTCTACACTTTCTCCGGCCACACAGTAGTACATCTTGCGCACCTTGGCAGCCTTCATGCCCGCTTCCGGGTGGCAGTGCTTACAAGTAAAGCTGCACATGCCGGGGATAATCCAGTCCAGGCAGGGGATAGTAGGGTGTTGAGCCGTGGTGGAAATTGCTGCGGTACCGTTCTTGGCCGTCAGATCGGAAAGAAAGCCACTAGCCATTAGATTTGCCCCCTGCTCCAAGGCGCGTTGAGCATTTCTTCCATCTTGTTCGCCTTGATCGTGGCCGCGCGCATGTTCATGACGCTGTCCGTGTTCGCCTGGCTGAGAATTACGTTCTGGTCAAGCTTGCTCAACGCTATGAGCATGTCAGCGCGCCTGTTAAAGATGCCCATAACGTCGGACGCGAAGGCCAGATTGTTTTTCAGGAAAGAGATACGTTCTTTGCACCGTTGGTACTCTGGAAGGGTAGGCACTGTGAACTTGGCGTAGTTCTGCACTGCTGTGGCTGCTTTAGTCTCCGAAGAGTAGTTGGTTACTGCGTGAGCAATTACCCGCTCCATCTCGTTCTCAGCCTCAGTGAGCTGCATGCGCAGATTGCGCAAATGGCTGGCCCACGCTGCATGCGAAAGGGCGTGGGTCTTCATGTCCTGCGCAATAGTGGCCAAGGACTGGTCATGAACTACAAGGTCTTCCAAAATCTCCTGTAACGTCATCTTCTGCAATACCATAGCTTGCTGACTGCTCATAACCGCTCTCCTGTTGTAATCCTGTTACAAACGAAACCAAGAACTGTTCCTCGCCACGCACGGCGTGAAGCAGCACACAACCATCTCCAGCGTAGACCGTACTACTCGTACTCTTGGGCAGCAGATCAAACAACTTGCATACAGGGCTTAGAAGGGTGAGGTTGCACTTCTTCGCACGCACCCTGGCAATTGCCGTATCCATCTCGTAAGCCATATCCGGCAACTGTGCCCCTTCGGACATCCCAAGATCAAACTGCCCGTTAAGGATGCTTCCTACGTCCTGCGCACCCAACTCCATAGAGTCTTCAAATGGCCCGACACCGTCCAAAATGTAAATCGACGTTGCCGTCTTTAATACTATTCCTGTGCCCTCTGCCACACCCCGAAATACACTGGCACTTCTGTGCCACTGACGCAGAGCCTGTAAAAGTGGCAGGCGGGCGTCCTCACCCATACAGGGCTGAAAAAAAGTTCTCTTCATGCTGCCTGTCCAGTTTGTCTGCTTGGACGACAGGCAAGCTGCTGTCCAGTTCGCTGAGATGCGCGCCGGGGTACACAGGGAAATCACGCCGTCCTACAGGGGGAACCACTATCCAGTGATCGTCCACGATGGCCGACGGGATGCGCATTACCAGCGACCTGCGCTTGATGTACATCTTGGCGTAAGCAGAGGACAAAGGCACCTTGTCTGCCGTGCCTGCCGGAATAATGTAGCAGGTGTGGCGGTTGGCGTTTATCTTGTCGGCCCCCATCAGGCCCAGCCGCATTGTGTGCAGGTAGTGCAACGGCGTGACGTTGGCCACTACATCCCATTTGTCATCATCACCGTAAGCGTCCTCGGCGGCCGAGGTGGTCATTTCCTCCCCCGGCACCAGCCAGGGCAATCTGCCATAAGATGTGAGCAGCGTAATATACTGCCGCGTCCATGTGCTGTAGGTCGGCGCTGGAACCGACCCCTCAACCGGGATGCACAAGCCAAGAAGATCATCCAGCACCAGCTTGTTGGTGCCCGGAAGCCCAGCGATGAAGTGGCGCATTACACCGTACATGCCGGGGCTGCACACCGAGGTGAACGCCACACTGTTTGCGATGCAGTACACGTCTTCCAGCATCCCGGCGTAAATGGCGAACGGTAACGGGAATGGGTGCATGTTCACGCACTTTTTATCTTTCAGGTACGAGCCTGCGTCTTTCACCGCGCTCACTCCTTTCCCATTCAAGGTTTAAGTACCCGTGCAAAGTCTCCGGCAAAGGCTGCGGCAGCACAGCTTCCGGCACAGGACGCATAAGCACATGCTTGATCTTGATGAACGGTAGGGTGCTCAACGGGTTACCACGCTCCAGCCAGTAGAAGAGGGCAGAAAGCCCATGAACCACTACCAAGCCGCCCATAAGCTCTTCCACCACAGGGGCAAACACTATCGGCTGCAACCCATTGCGGTCAACGTAGCAGCCCTGATTGTATATCAGTTCTTGCTGGCCAGAGTACCCAATGCTCTCAATGACCGTGGCTTCACGATCATACTGCTGCTCGGAGTAGTCAGCCTGCACCACGAGCAGTTTATCAGTGCCTGACGGTATGGCACGGAGGAAGGCGCACGACTTGTACACAGGCACGTTCGTGTCTCCGCTGCACACACGCTCCCGCAATATCTGCCGGGTGTTCTCAAAATCAAGAGCACGCCAATCAGATTCCAGAGGCATCTTTTACCTCCTTGCGGTACGGAGAGGTATGCTTTTCCGGCAGCTTGCCCACAATGGTGCCCATGTTGTCCATCGTGGCGTAAGCTGCGCCGGAGTCAGGGAGTGTGCCTTTGGCCTCAATGTGCTTGGCCACCAGAGAAATGGCGTCCTCCGGCGACATATTGGAACGGGACAAGATCGGACGGGAAAGCATCTTGTCCCGCATTTTCTTGTTCTGCTCTTCGGTTGAAAACACATTCACCAGCATACTGCTCACGAGCGGGGGCATGTCCAGAATTTCCATCTGCACGCGGTTGCCTGGGATGCGCGATGTCTGGACAAAAGGCCCGACCGGGGAAAATGGGTGCATGGCATTTTTTACCTGCACCGCGTTGTGGACCTTGTTGTCACCGTCCCAGTACCGTTCGCCTTCGGACGTAGCACGCAGGAACAGAGCGCCGCGCACTTCGTAAAACTTCTTGCCGTTGATCTCTTTTTCAGTGACCTCACCAAAGGCTATCTTGCCATCGGTCAGGAGCAGGAATCTGATTTCTTCTGCTTTCATAGCGCACTACCTTTCGGCAATCATCTTTTTGATGCCGCGAATCTTGAACTTGCGGGTTTCGTCTGCCTTGTTGTGCAGTCTGGAGTAGTACAAAGAGGCGCTATCAGGGTTAAACAGTCTCACTTCGACATCAGGGGGATTGATAATGTACTCCCCGGTGGCGGTAACTTCGTACACTGTGAGAACGATAAGCTCCTGAATGTCTCTGTTTGTATTTCCCGGCAGCTCGTACACCTGCTCACGCCAAGGCGTCCCGACGTTCACAACCTCGTTCCACAACCAGTTTATTTCTTCGGCAGAGATAATGCTGCCTCTGGCCGTATAGCTGATAAGTACCTGTTCCCCGTTATCGGTATTGTTAAAGAACAGGAGTCCCATGTTCGGGTTGAAATAATACTGTCCGGGTCCGGGCGGATACGTAATCGTTCCGGCGAATGTTTTAGAGCCTGCGGCCGATCTCACGACCAGACCTTTACCACCTACTTCTGCGGTAGCAGCCTCGTAGAGCCTGGCATACGACACCAAGGGGTCGTCGTAATACGTTTCCACAGAACATCTGTCGGTGCGCTGCGTGTACTTGCTGGCGTCTGTGGGAGTTACACGGTTATTGACTACCGGGAAACGCGGCCCGTTGTGCGTGGTTGTTACGTTAGTCGGTGCCGGGAACTGTTGCGTTGGCATAGACTTTCCTCACTTTATCGGCGTATTGGATGCAGAACATTGAGAAATGGGCTTCTGAGATAATATTTGCTTCAAGAACCATTTTGTCTACGCCGACCATAACCGCCATTTCCGGGTTAGCCAAGGCATCTGTAGCGATCTCTCGCAGCAGGTAGCCAGTTGCAGCCCGCCACGCCACACTTTCCACAAAGACCCTCACGCGCTTCCCGACAGTCTCCAGAGCCAAGTCCCGGTCTACAAGGTCAGCGTACAGTTGCGTTGTAGCTTTTTTTATTGTGCTGACCGTATCGTTTACTTGCATGATAAACTCGCTTTTTCTTTTTGCGCGTGAACACTTTTGAATAAGGGCCAATGCCAGCTCCGGGCAACCACTCGAAGCGTAATAAAGAATTTCACCCACGCCGGAGTCATACGCAAACTTTACGCGCGTGGTATCCAGTGCGAATACTTCCTTCATGGCCTTGATGAACGCCTTGCGTGGAAGCCAATTAAACTCGACTGTAACCGCCTGCGGCAGAAACCTGTCCTCAACCAGCAAGAACGTAAGGCTGTCTTCAAGGTACGGGAGCAAGGAGCAGAACAGTTCCTGCTCCTTGTCCACGTCTGCGAATATAACTGCCTTGCTCTCACCAAGAATAGACGGGGAGCGCAGCATTTCGGCCAGCAGATCAGTGCGCACAGACAGGTCAGCCACACCAAGTACAAGCGGTCTGGAACATCCGGCAGCCTCTGCGCACATCTTGGCGATCTGCAATTGAAAGCAGCCTTGCGGCGCCGAAAGCTGAATGACCACCCCGGCGGAAAGAGAACCGTCACCAGCAGACTCTACGATGGCGCGGCCTTCCGGCACTACAGCAAAAATGTCATCTCTGGTGACGTTCATGTACCTACCCTGCGCAACCGTTGGGCGTGTGGATTTCCTGCCGCTTGTGTTCCTTGAGAATCTTGCGCGCCTCGTTCTGCGTGTATATGGAATTTTTGAACATGGCACACTGGCGGTCGTTTTCCGGGCAGTAGCCCAGTTGCACACAGTTGGCCCCGGCGGTGGCGAACAGGTCAGGGGCCGCGTCCTTGCACAGGAAGAGCATCTTCATGGCCAGATCGCGTATTTCAGCTTGTGCGTTGTGGCAGCAACGGATGCCGAACCAGTCCAGAAGCGCATGAGCGTTCATGCCGATGATGGCTTTGAACTCTGTGGCCTGTGGCTTCAAGTAGCGCAGGTTTTCTTCGCGCAGCCCCTTCTTCACACCAGCGTTGTACCACAGTTCGGTAAGCATGAGCAGGTCGGTCGGGTCGATTTCAATGGCGTCAGGTTCGCCTTTTTCTGCGTAACGGAAGCCGCCGAACGTATCACGAACCACAAACACGCGATGGCTGTTCACGGCCTCGTCGGCAGGAAGCACGACAGAAAATTCGCGCTTGCCGTTCAGTTCCTGCCGCCCGGACTTAATCAGGTACGAGGCCAGACGCTTGCGCACCAGTTGGGTTTCTGTGACGCGGGAATAGCCTTCAAGACCAAAGATGAAAAAGTCAAATTCCAGAGCGGCCCGGTGGCCGGAAGACAGGATGTTCTCCACAATTTTCTTGTCATACGGCGAGGCAACAATGTCCTCCAGTTCACGCTCACTGCGCACAAAGCGCGCGGCAACGTCCGTGTAGATTTTACCACCGCCGCCCAACAGAACCACCTTCCCATCTCTCACATAGTTGATCTTTGGCATTGCACATTTCCTTCTTGGTTTAGTTTGCTTTGATTTTGTAGGTTGTTATCCCATCAAGCAATGACAAACGTATACCACCGCTCCGTAGCAGCGGCTTTGCCTCCCGCAGATAGGGGCGCAGTGCCCGCGCTGACTTCGGTATGCCGTCCTCATCCATTGCTCTCATGTGTGCGCAAACAGACATGTATAGGTCTGTTACTCTGCCTTCCGTATTCCCTGAAATATGCAACTGCCGCACAACCTGAAATATGGCTGCCTGCACAGGGTCTGCTTCGCGTAGCTCATTTAACGTAGCTACAGTGCTCCCGCGATACGCAGCCACGACCTCTTCCTCGCTATACCCACAAAGCATGGCGGCCTGCACCAATTTGCCCATGAAGTACGCCGAGCGACAATCAAACACTTCCTTGTTCTGAATTTCAGGCACACTCCCAGACAGTAGTTGAGCCGTTCTGGTCAGTGTAGCCGCCCTGAACCCCGGCAGCAGTCTGTCCTCGACAACTTGATACAACGGAGTGTTGGGGTGTTCAGGGCAGTATTGACTGCCTTCCGGCTGCCAATCACCAAACAGCAAAGTAAGTGTCCTGTCTGATAGGTCGCAGGCCGCAGACACACCGTGTATCGAAGTGAACAAGAGCACACCGTTCATGCGCACAACGCTGCGCTCATTCGTTGTGTGCAATTGGCGCTGTGTATAGACGCCGAGGCTGTACAAGGAGGCTATAAAATTTGACATCTCCTTGCCAAGCTTACCGTCGTTATCCAGCAGTATTACCGCGTCCGACCCGGCACTTGCGGCTAAAGCACGCGGAGATGATTTGTCCATGTACGCGCCACGGTCACCAGGCACGAGCGGGGTCAGCACACGTCTGAACAGAGTAGCCGCCGCTGTCTTTCCGCTGCGCGGTGGGCCTACAAACGACAGCAATGGTTTTTCGTACTGCCCGGATAGCGGGGCCACAACAAGGTAGCCTGCAATAAGCGGGCGCAGGTACTGCGGTACAGACACAAACAAGGCGTCCATGTACTCCCTGTACGACATTGTGGGCGCGGCCAGCGGCAGCACCTGACCGTAGGAGTCTCCTGGGGGTAGCAGTACCTGCGAGTCTGAATTGCTGATTACAACGTGCCCCTCCTGGGAAAAAACGGCCAGCTCTGTGTCCGACACTCTGGAGTATAGACGGCCATCTGCCGCGCAGTGCGCGTTTCCGAGGTAAGAGTACCGTGTGTGATCTTCATAACTTACGTCCACCTTATCTCCCCGCATGGCGTTGAGCATACCTGCTTTTACGTATGGGTGTGGTATAGGATTCTCCAAAAATGTTGTAAAACAATACTGTATAAACCTGTCGCCCTCTAGGGAGCAGGGTGCGACTGTCCTGTTCTTCCACTCGCCCTTACGCACTAAGACATACGCCTGCCCATTCTGCACGGTGGTGTACAGCACTAATGAACAACCACGCCGGATAGCGCCGTACATGGCGGCGGCAGTTATCTTTTTAGACTTTTTGGCTTCCACGTCTGCGTCAGGATTTGTATTTGCGGCGATGTCTTCTGTGCGCAAGTCCGGCAGCAGCGCATCTTTTTCCGCTGCCACAATTAGTGACATGGCCGTGCTACCTGACGCACGTACGACGCCAGAAGCTGTCAGCGCATCCGCAGAAAGCTCGCTCAAGGCTTCTGTAGGCAGTGACTGCGCCGTTACCGCTGTGATTTTAAGATTTGAATTTGCTATGCTCCCGCTACGTGTCTCACGAATATGCGGCAGGCATGCAGCAACGAACGTGCTGTCCTCCGGCTGTAGACCGGGAAAAAGCACTACGTCGCAACCAGAAACCTGCGACCAGTCAGTGGCTGCCACACCTGCTACCCCGTTGTACACAGCCATAAACGCGCAGTCAGTAAGGTAGTCTGCGCGCTCAACGCTATGTAGGTAGTTTGCGTCGTCCTCAGTACGGCATATCACCGCGACTTTGAAATTGGTGCTGGTGCCCTCTGGCTTGTACAGTGGAATGTCTTCTGTAGGCACGCCAGACCAACGCCATAAGGTACGACCACTAATAGGGTCGTTATACGCTGTGATGACAGGGTAGCTGTACCCGCCGTCCGGGTTGTTCAACTTATACCTGACCATGCACGGTGCGCCATGTGGGTATGTGTACTCGTATTTCGCCAGATACCCGCCAGAAGGTTCTGCCGGGTAGTCGAAGCTGACTGCATGACTGCCTTGCTCTGTGCGCAAGTCTGCTTTGGATATTTTAATACCCTTCTGCCCAAGAAGCTTTTTAAGCGCTTGAAATGAGTACCTGGTGCCGCAGTTGTGGCAGAAAGCGTGATCGCCGTAGACGTTGAAGCGACCTGTAGGGCATTCTGCGTTCGGGCAACGGAATTGAGTATACCCATTGCCTACCGATAATGCTGGGCCAAAAATACCTGATCGTTCTACAGCCTTGGGGAGAATCTGTGTGCTGTTTGGCATATCTGTATAGCCTTTTTGTGACAGCAAAGACCGCATGCAACCGCTTGACCTGCGCGGTAATTTAGTGCATACTTTCTTTACATACTGTGTTGAGTTTCTATTTTAGCCCCGGATGACCACCGGGGCTTTTTTATTTTTTATCTGCACCCTCCTGCTCTACCAGGGCTTGTGTTTTGAAGACAATATATTCTGCTCTCCACACTGGGACTCTGTTGCGGCCATTGCGGAGTGCGTTGTAATGAGTTTCGGCCATACCAAGGTATTTTGCTGCGGCCCTGTGTGTGCCGAGTATACTTTTAAGCTTTTGGTAAGCTTCTTCCAGTGTCATACACATACTTCTACCATCTGCTGTTAGTAACCGAAAAAAAGATAACTGGACACTTTGTACGCCAAACAGTCTGCTGCTGTCAAGAGAGTGCGAAAATTTGTATGTAACGGAAAAATTACACGTATAGAACACCGAAGGATAGGCAGGTCACGGATGAAAAATGTAAAAAATCTTATTTTATCCACAATTTTGAATAACTATCTCTTAAATAATTTTATAGATATTTAAACAACTTGCAAAATTATTGAGACAGTAATTAGACAGTACTTATTCAATAGTAACAACTACTTAGTAAAAAGTGACTCTAAAATATTTTATTTTTTACTATATAATAAAAATATATAAATAATAATAAAAAATAAAAATAAAGGTAATGTATAGGGTAAAGTAAAAAAATGACATATTTTTGAGATTTTACTCGTAAACATATATGATTATTTACTAATACAGAGTGGCTCAAAAATTACAATGTCTCTTTTTAGCCACTACCAACTTTACGACTCAGCACATACTCCCACGTACTCCTACAGAATATTGACTTTTACCAACATAAACCCTATGCAGTCAGTACACGCGAAAGCATAATGCGCACTCCTTCGTTCCGTGCCAGATTAGAGGATTGCCCTGTAAACTCACCCGACCGAGAACAGCAGGGCAATCCTCTATTTTTAGCTATTTGCTCACGCAGCAGTTTCATTGACTTCTACCACTGTTTGCAGTAAAGACTGACTGCATGGAACGAAACCGACATTTGATTGTTGGCCTTGACCCAGGTAAAACTGGAGCAATCGTCACAGGCTATCTTGACGACCCGGAAGAGGTTACTATCAGCGACCTCGGAAATGGTCGTGCTGCTGTTGTACAAACGATTCTCAAGAGCATCGGCAGTATGCGGCCATTCAGCAGGGTTTCCGTATTTTTGGAGCAGAGTTTTATTTTGCCCGGTTCTGCCATATCGGCGTCTGAGACATACATGAAGCACTACGGGAATATTGAGGCAGCCTTACTGGCAGCGCGTATCCCCAACAATGACATCACCGAACTCAGGCCACAGACATGGCAGCACATCTACCCTGATCTCACCCCTCCCCGTTCCAAAGCTGGGGAGAAAAGTGAGAGCGGGGAACGAAGGATACAGATCAAGCACAACTCCAGAAGGATAGCCACAAGGTTGTTTCCTAAACTGGCCAGGATGTTTGCAGCAATTAAAAACGATGGTCGAGCTGACGCGGCCCTGATCTACTCGTACGGTGTGCGAAAAGTGCGTGGTGATCTCGTGGAAGTTCCGACCCCAGCAGTAAAAATCAGGAGTAGCAACAATGGCAAAGCCCAAGACAAGTCTCCCTCCCGTACCACCGCCCCCGCCCTCCCTCCAGAGCACATCCCCGGCCTCGACCCCACCTTCGATGCCTTCCTCCGGTAGCCCGGTAGACGTTACCGGGTTGCAGCAGGCGGTACATGCTCTGCAAGCTCCACCTTTGCCGAGGGTCTATGGTGCATATTCCAAGGATAACGACGCCGTTGCCCACATGCGCGGAAAGCTGAACGACACGTTGAAGGCGCCCACACGAGGCGACATTGTGTCCACAGGCATCCTCGGTGTGGACATTGGCCTTGGTGGTGGCTTAAATTTTGGTTCGTTCCACGAAGTCTTCGGGTTCTCAAAGGGCGGTAAAACCTACATAATCCAGCGCGTCGGCGCTATGGTTCATGCCAAGTACGACAACGCTCTGGCCTTCTTTTTTGACCGCGAAAATGCGTACGACCATGCGAGCCTTGCGGCGCAGGGGCTTGACCCCGCCAGAACCATCATTATTCCTCCTGCTGCGATTCCTACCCCCGTAGACCTTTGGAACAAAATTGTAGACATCATGGGCATGCTTGGCGCTGGTGCGCCTGTGGACGAGATTTCCGACGCTGCCAAAGTAGCTGACCCCACAGTGGGTATGGAAGAAGATGACCCGAAGACCGGGAAGAAGGGCGGTAAGAAGGCAAAGTCTTTCGGCAATAGTCGTAAGGTCACCAAAGCTACCCCGCACTTGTACATGGGTATTGACTCTGTTCCCGCATTCGCAGAGCAGGAAGACATGATTACTGACCAGGGGCGGCGTGCAAAAGAATGGCATGCCTTCTTCCGCAGGTTTACAGGCATACTTGACAGTAAGTTGATGCTTACTGCCAGCAATCACATAATTTACAAGCCCGGTATCTACGGCAATCCTGAGTCTAAAACGTCTGGGTTGGCTTTGGACTACTACCGTGATTGTGGCATAAAGTGCATGAAGCTACACCCCATGTACGGGCAGGGCGAGACAGAAATAGGCAATATGCTGGGTATAGAAGTCGAGAAATCGCGCCGTGGTGGTGTAGGTGTGAATACCTTCTTCCCGGTCTATAACAACGGTGGTGTACACTATTTCTCTGGCATACTTCGCGTAGCGGAATACTTTGGCCTTGTGACGCAAACAAATATGTCAGCGTTCAAAGATAAGAAAGCGTGGGGGCGTGTGTGGGCCAAGTACGAGTACACTGGCGGCCCCAAGCGTGTTGTGCTGTCCGAGGAAAACCCAGAAGAGCTGGCGGAGCTTATCCAGTCCAGCGGCCTGTACTCGGCCATCGTGGAATTTGCCCAGAAGAACCTCGCATACTCGGCGTAGGGCCATATCATGAGCTACGAAATATCTCTACGGCCCTACGACGTGGATGTTATCCGCCTCATGCGCTTGTTCGCAGACGACTTCGCCATTCACAGCATTGACCGGGCGTATGTCCGGCAGAACCCGAAGGTGGCTGTCAAGATTTGGCGTAATGCACAGCGCATAGTCGGCACAGGGGCGCAGTGGGGCGCTTTGGTTCCTGGCGTGAGTCTGGATTGCATCGGCTCGGTGATAACGATTGTGCATATGTCAGGCTTGTACAACATCCCGAAGGGTGTGTACGCCAAATTGGGCACTTCACCGCATCGTGGAGCAATGGAACTGAACAAGAGCGCCGCGGTGCTGTTCAAACGCATGGTCGCTGTGCTGGCCATTATGGTGTGGAAGTACCCCTGCGAGGGCTGCTTTGCCATTCCTGTCTGGAATCCGAAGCAGATTCTGCCGGGTGACATCCTGCTGCTGCCGAACTACACGGTTATCAACGGTCTTGTTACGATGCCTCACAGTATTGTAGCAGTGGGCAACGACAAAATCCTGACCACCAACCCGGAATCAGGTGTTCTACAGATTCTGGATGGCAATGTAGCCCAATTTGACAATGCCGCACTGAACGCAGTTAATAATTGTGACGATGTGGTGTTTGCTTTGCGCCTGGTTACTGGCTGCGAGCAGGACGCTGATCTGGCGAAGCATCATGTGGCCGCTTGCCTTGAACGCATCCGAGAACTGGCGCGCGGCGGGGCTGAGAACGATTTTTTGAGTGAACTCGTTATAGACTAAGTGTATAGACGTTTGTAGTTGACATCTATACGCTTGTGATGCTATGAATCTGCTTGGCGACGTGATCGCAGAAATATGAATATGCCCGTGGGGCGCAAGAAACAAGAAACAGGATTACAAAAACAGGAGGCCGTAATGGCTGGTTACGCTGACGTAGATGCCTTTCGTCAAGGAATGAATTCGAGCAAGGCTTTGGTGCCGTGCATGCTCAAACAGTTCGGGGTAGAGCCGTGCCAGCACTGTGACGCATCGAACGAGCTTTTTTCTCAGGCGCGCAGTACCGGAAACAAAGACCTTGAGTCCAAGGCCCGCTCCAAGTATTTCAAGAAACAATATTACGGGTTCGGCATTCTCAATATGCCCACCGCGCAGCAGCATGGCCAGGTGTGCTTGGTCCATTTTCCGACCACGGTGTTCACCAACATTTTCGACAGCATTACCAACGCCGACCCGCGTTTACGCTGGGGCAGCCCGGAAGACCTGAACACAGGCGCGCAGATTCTTGTGCAGAAGTACAAGAAGGATGCGGAGTACAGTGCTTACCGCGTGTCTTTGGACAACACGCCCAGCCCTATGGCGCCGGAAGTGTACGCGGGGCTGCGCGGCTCCATTCCTGACATCAAGAATGTCCCCGGCGTGCTGTACGCTTACAACAACTGGCCTGCGCAAAACAAGTTCATCCCTGCGAACGACATGAAAGACGGCGATGTCGCTGGCATACGTCTGCTGCCCCCGTCCAGCGGTCAGGCCGTGCTTCCCTTCCTGCTTATTCATTTCCATTACGTTGATGCCATCAGCCATTGGGACTCTGCTTGGCGTGAAGCTAACTACGACATCAGCAAAGCTGGCGAAATCATGGCCAAGCTCGGCATTGGTGCCGCTCCCTCGCCTGCTGCGGGTGCGGGCGGCTACGCGGCTAACGCCCCTGGCCCCAATGGGGTTGCTGCTCCTGGCTTGGCTGGGTTGACTGGTGGCGCTGGCATGTACGGCCAAACTGGCGCACCTGGTGTGCCCGGAACTGGCGAAGTACCGTTTTAGCGCGGGAGGCGCGCAATGACGACTGATACAATTCGTAAGTGCGGTAATTGCAAGCATTTCAGCTCTTGCCGAGGTGTTTCTGA
>Ga0265295_1001081_pt1 | contig 50185 bp, 54 predicted proteins | sample Munlansysbiofilm_FD_192503 | JGI IMG/M metagenome (GOLD analysis project Ga0265295, IMG submission 192503) | Leachate microbial communities from a municipal landfill in Southern Ontario, Canada - Methane capture system biofilm | ecosystem: Engineered > Solid waste > Landfill > Unclassified ...
GTAGAGTGTCCTTTGCGTTGCTTCAGCTCAATGAGATCGCCGAGTGTCTGGTTGGGCCTGAGATTGGAATCCGAGGGGACGAAACCGGCTTTGAATGACTTGACCCTGCTCACCATGGCACACTGGTCTTCCACAGACTGAGAGCCATAGATGAAGCTTAGACCCCCTTCCCGTGCAAGGGCCTTGCCCATTTCTTCTCCACTGACCGATTGCATGATTGCACTGACCAATGGGATGTTCAGGGTAAGCGGACAGGGAAAATCCTTGGCATATTTCACCAGAGGCGTTTTCAGAGAAACGTGGGAAGGAATACAAGTGGTGTCTGAGTATCCGGGGACCAGAAGATACTCACTGAAGGTATGAGAGGGTTCTTCAAAAAAGTAGGCCATTACGCAGCTCCTTGGAGGGTATTGGCAATGTATTTTGCACTCAATGAAAAAAGAATGCAAGGTGAATGCAACAATATTGAAAAGATTTGTTGCATAAAGCTAGTATCAGCGATTCACAGTATACATATGAATACGCAATTCTCAGCTTCAGTCTAAAGCAACGTACTGCATGGCTCAATGCTCATACCAGCTATTCCTTGGACAATGTCAGAAACTTGTACAATTCTGGCTGTAACTTTCAAAGATATTCACTCTCAGGATGCCGATTTCATGAAAAGGAGCTTATTCTGATGAAAAGGATTTTACTTGCACTTGTCTTACTTATGTTCGTTCTTACCGGGGTTACTGCACTGGATCAAAGCCTGTACCTCAGCATGGAGGTAGACAGCTACGACTTGCGTGACATAAAAGACTTCTCTTCCATCAAGGACTTCGAATCATTGGAGACTACGTTGTGGCCGTTGGCCGCCTATACGTACGGAGATACTGACAGCACAGGCATAAAGGGATTTGCCCAACTTGGCCTTCCCTATACCGTTGGTGATTCGCTTGATACCCTGTTCCCCTATGTATATTCAGAAACCTACTATCGATTCAGACTGCCGGAAACTACCTCACTCATGAGAACAGGCCTTATCACCCAATTTGGAAAAGATCAGACGTATGATATGACCTATTTGAACGTATTCGGCCTTTTCACGTTCTAACCCATCGACAAGATGCAGGAAGTCAAGACAGCATATCGTTACCGTAACTATGATGATGGTATTCGCCTTGGCTTTGGAGTGGAAGCAGGAGCCTTTATGTACAATGTACTTGAAGATGCTGATCTCATAGCTTCTATTGCTGCAGCTCCGGCAGCATATATGAACGCAGGGACCGAGCTTTTCGAGAATGTTTGGGTGCAGGCAAACCTGAGCGTTTCTCTCCCCTCAGTAAACTACGCCGCCACGGGTGACAAGTCATTTGACTACAATATCATCCAACAAGGAAATTTCCATATTTCCTTTATACAGGATACGTTCCAGATCCGGGCTGGAGTAGATCAGAATATTACCGTTTTCGATTTGTATACTGACAACGGCTTATTCAAGGATGCTGACTACACCTATTCCATCAATCCATGGATTAGTCTTTCCTTTAGTATCATTGATAACTTGAACGTCTATGTAAAACCCATTCTCTATACTACCGATGGCAACATTGGTCCTCTGCTTGCATCAGTCTCAGTTGACTATTTCCTTTTCTAACTGAGTAAGTAGATCGCTAGGCTCTTACCTTTCAGTTGAGTAGCCTGGGAGAGTTTATCTTCCAGGCTCTTACTGAACCGGCCAAGCGATAACCTTGAGCCAAGCATAAACAACGTGGATGCAACAAAGTTTCTTAACTTTATTGCATCCTCATACATCAACGTATCCCTACAAAAAGCGAAGAACTCCTTGGCTGTAGATGTACACGCAGGCTTTCAGAGTCTGCACATACCTCACCGCCCAAAACATACTCGATTGAATTTAAGAGCAGTAAATCATTGGGCAATTGGATTGTCAAAGCTTGTTCGCTCCGACTCAAGACACAGACAAGGGCCTTCTCGTCATCAAACCGTGCAAAAGCAAGACTTTCTTCATCTGCATGGATGATTTTGTATGCCCCGTTAGCCAACACTGATGCATACGTTGTTCTCAGGTTACCCAACTGTGAGTAGAGCGAGAAGAAATTTTGGTTCCATGTCTGTTCATCCCACTGTATCGGATACCGAGCTTGTTCGGTACTGCCGTAGGGACCAGCAAGACCAATCTCGTCACCGTAATAGATGTTCGGCATTCCTGGAAGCACGTAGAGCAGTTTTATGATGCCTGCATACAGGTCCCACTCAAACAGTTCTGTGTTGTTGTGAAGCCTTGTCGTGTCATGGCTGTCAATCAGGTTCATCTGCATGCCAAGCATCTGTGCGGGCATGGAAGTAAGATGAGCTTCCAGAGCTTGTGCAAACTCAATTCCCGTGAAGGGTCTGGTGCTCTTTGGCTGATGCCCCCAACCATCGGTCAGATATCGATCGGTTTCTCCCATCCACGAGCGCATCGGCCTGCTGCTGCCCAGATAGTTCATGGTTGCATCCCACATGTCGCCCTGCAGGAACGGAGTTGCATCCACCCAGTCCTCGCCGACCAGATAGGCTTGGCTGTTCTCCTGTTTTACCGCAGCTCTGACTTCCCGCCAAATTTCCTCACACAATTGGTCATCGCCTCTCCTTCCCACCTCACTGGAAACATCAAGACGCCAACCATCCTGCAAGTAAGGCTCTCTCAGGAATGAACGCATCACCGAGTTTTCAGAACGGTAGATTTGGTCCCTCAGCGTGCTGCTTCTGTAGTTCAGTTGGGGAAGCGTTGGTACATCCTGCCAACAAGCCACTGTTCCATCCTCATTGAAAAAGTAATAGGAAGCTTCCTCACACGTATGATCCTTTTTTGCTTTCTTATACCACGGGTGCTCGGTCCCTGTATGATTGATGGAGATATCGACGATCACCTTGATGCCTGCTTCATGCAGGGCATCGCATAGCTGAGCAAAGGCCTTGTCTCCCCCGAGTTTCTCATCGATATGGAAGAAGTCAATACAATCATACCGATGGGTGGTCATGCTCGCACCAATAGGATTCAGATAGATGACATTCACACCCAGTCTCTTGAAATGAGGAATTGCATCCTCTACCCCTTTCAGATCACCATTGAAGAAATCGAGGCACCTACCTTGCGCAAAATCCAAAGGTTTCTCATCGAATGCATGTACACTTACTGTACCGCCATCAAAGCTATATTCGCCTTCTTTGGCTCCACAAGAAGGATCGCCTTTGCGAAACCTGTCGGGAAAAACCTGGTAACAGGTAGAGCCGGCCACCCATGAAACAGGGACAATTCCTGCTTTGAGAGAGAAACACTCACGCAATGGAGGAACAGAGGCCTTAAAGCCAGCAAGACTGTACGAATACGCACGATCTTGAGCCACTATCAAGAAGTACCAGTACATCGTATCGTCACGAAGTGTTACCTCAGCCGCATAGCGTTGCTTGTATGCCTGCATGAGATATTGCTTCTCTCTTCCCAGCTGGAAACTGACAAGGCGAACCTCAAGAATCTCATCAGAAAGAGGGACTTGCATTTCCACCCTTACGGTTTCCCCTTTACTGGGGAAAAGGGGTTTCACATAAGGTGCACTGACCGAACTATGAATACCTTGTTTCCAAGTTTTGTCTTGCATAGATACCTCATTGTATGCCAAAGATACGTTGACTGGATAAGAAAACCGGTTTAGTATCAGTGTAAACAAAGAACGTTGGATTTGCAACCGCTTTGGTTTCCCCTAGAATACAAAGGGTGATAGGATTTTCACAATTGAAATAAGGATACGCGCATGCAAGGATCAAAACGCCCAACGATCAATGATATCGCTCGAGAAAGCGGTTTCTCCAAGACCGCAGTCTCGTTTGCTTTCAACGATCCCTCACGAATCAGCGAAAAAACGTGTCAGATCATACGGGAAACAGCAGAGCGACTGGGGTATCTCCCGGACCCCATGGCACGCAATTTTTCCTTGCGCCGGCATCTCTCCATAGGATTTCTGCTTCCCCAGATGGTACAGTACTCTTTGCAGAACCCCTACACCATACAGGTTATTCAAGGCATAGGAACCGTCTGTGAGAATCATGGATACACCCTTACCCTGATCCCCCCACTCCACAAGAGCATCACCGAAGCTGTCCGCAATGCAACCGTGGACGGTTTGATCACGATGGGCATGACCGTGGATATGGATATCGTTTCTGTCATGCAAACCCGCCTGCTGCCGTATGTCACCATTGATGGTGCTCCTGATGAAAGCATGCCCAGCATCAACATCCAAGATGAACAAGCATCCTATGAATTGATGAACTTGGTGCTTGAGTCAGGGCATAGGGACATCGTGGTGGTGGCACTTTCCAGCGATGCCTTTGCAAAGGAAGGTCAGTCAGACAGAGTTCCATACAAGCGCATGCAGGGTTTCCGCAGGGCCTTTGCTGAACACAATCTTGAGCTTTCCGACCAGGACATCCTGATCTCAGAGTGTACGCTTGAGGATGGAAGGAGTATCGGAAAAGAGATACTACAGCGGGAGCATCGACCAACTTGCGTGGTGACGATGAGCGATATTGTGGCAATCGGGTGCATACAGGCATGCAGGGATGCACATGTACAGGTTCCCGCTGACCTTTCGGTGGTTGGGTTTGACAATATCGATGAAGCGGCATGCATCATCCCTGCTCTGACCACGATTTCACAACCAGCCAAAGAAAAAGGGCGCCTTGCAGCTGAAGCCTTGTTTCGTATTCTCAACAAGGAAGAGCTGACAAGCGCCCATATGGAAATTCCCTACACCCTTATCAGGCGGGATTCCCTCTCAATCCACCAAAGCTGAAGCCTTACTTCTTGAGAGCCGCAACCAAGGATGCAAGTACCACGTCAGGTGATTTGGATGCATCAATGTCGATCAGAAGATTCTTTGCTCGGTAGTAGGCGATGAGAGGCTCAGTCTGTGCCTCATATACACTCAGGCGATTGAGAATAGCCTCAGGCTTGTCATCATCACGCTGGATCAACGGTTCACCGGTCTCATCATCGATACCTTCCACCTTGGGAGGGTTGTACAGAACGTGATAGGTTCTTCCGGTGGATTTGCAGACTCTTCTTCCGGAAAGCCTGGCTACAATCTGCTCACGGTCAAGCACAAAATTGATGACCGCATCAAGCTCTTTCATCTTTGCAAGAGCATCTGCCTGGGCAATGGTTCTGGGAAATCCATCCAGAATGAATCCCTTCTGGGCATCAGCTTCCTTGAACCTTTGTTCCACCATGGCGATGGTCACCGAATCGGGTACCAGATTTCCACTTGCCAAAATGGCCTGCACCTGCTTGCCCAATTCCGTTCCGTTCTTGATGTTACTGCGGAACAGGTCCCCGGTAGAGATATGGGGAATGTCAAACGTACTCTTTGCTTCGGACGCAATGGTCCCTTTTCCGGCTCCCGGAGGGCCGAGAAATACTAGATTCATGATTCACCTCACAGCAGAAGATGCCTCATGGTAGCACAATGCACAGTATTTGTCCTCCCCAACATGACAAAAACCTCGTAAAGCGCAGGGGTGACATACTCCCGTTTGTGGGGTAGAATCGTTTCAACTACAGGAGAATATGCATTCATGAACAAGATAGTCCTACATGCCACCGACCTTGATGGGTTTCTCAAGGATTCGGACAAAGAAAAGATTGCTCACGTCGACGAGTTGTACAAGAAATCCCTCAACCATTGTTCGGTTCTGGAAAATGCTACGGATGTCATGCAGCTTGAGGAAGCCCGCAAAGGTCTGGTTGACAGTGCTGCTGAGATCGGAAAGTATCTGAAAGGAGTCTGCGCAGACGAACCGGCCATCCATGTGTACTCGTTTGAGACCCCACAGGAACAACATGGGCAAGCCAGCCGACTCATTGCAAAGCTTCGCGATCCGAGTACAGGGCATGAGGAGTTTCTCTACTACGTCCAGCGTGCATACGAAATGCTCTTCTCCCATGTATTTGCAGACGCAGCGTTGCCTACCAAGCGTTCCATCATCACCAAGACCCCGGTGACCAGCCCTGTACGCAACTATGCGGTTCACCGCATTCCCGATGTAGATTCACTGATCCACAACAGTGTCATGTGCGTCATGCTTCGCGGGGCCTTGCTTCCCAGCATGATTCTCAGCAAGGAGATCCAGGAGTACAGTGCTGATGATTTCGTTGCACCCTTCGCCCTCTTCAAGATCAAACGGGATGACTCCAAGAAAGAATCGAATATGGACTACATCCTTGACTTGGACAAATCCTATTTCGACCTTGCCTCCCTCGATGACAAGGATCTGATTTTCGCAGACCCCATGAACGCCACCGGTGGTTCTTTGGTTACCATCGTCAAATATCTGAAAGACAACAACATCAAGCCACGTTCGGTGAAGTTCATCAATGTCATCAGTGCCCTCAAAGGCTCGTTGCGCATTGCACGTGCCATCGAAGGAGCTGAAGTCTACACGCTCTGGATGGATCCGGTGCTCAACGATGCTGCCTACATTCTCCCTGGTCTTGGCGATGCTGGAGATAGGCTCAACGGTATGGACTCGCATGACAATCCAAGAAACATCATCCAGCTCATTGCAGATTATGGTTCTTCCATCACCAATCTCTATCGTGCACAGGTACGAGAGATTGAGAAGACCGTATTGGAAAACTGATGATACGCACAATCGTCTGCCTGTTGCTGGCACCCTTTCTCTTGGTATCCTGTGCCAGCACACGGGCAAACGACGTCGCCCAACAGGCTGCTTCGCTGTATGCACAAGGAGAAAGTGCTTCTGCCCTAGCCTTGTATGAGAAAGCAGTGGAAATCGAACCTGAAAAGAGCGAATACCGGTATAACTATCTCCTCTCTCTCTTGGATGTTGATCCCGCTGCGGTGCCTGCTCAGGCCGAACAGGCCTTTGCGGAGTTTCCTGCACATCTGCAGTTCCTGCTGGTGAAAGCACGTTCCTATGCCTTGCAGAACGACTACGAGCAAGCGTTGGTCACCTATGACCGGATATTGGATCTGGATGTGCTGAATTATGACCTGATGGCCAGCGTGATGCAGTTGGCCAAAAGCTGGGGGTATCGGGAGAATGCGCTCGCATTGGCCGAGTACCTTCTGTTGCATCATGTGAAAGAGCAGGAAGCCGCCGCCCTCATTGAAGAGCTGGCGCCCAAGGACTCCTATCTTCGTGACATAGCTGCCTATCTCAGGAAGGAAGCTGAAACATCAGACCAGCAACAGAGCCAACAAGAATCCAAATAAACGGATGCACTTTTTTCCAAATCAGGATGCACAAGACCAGTACCCCATACAGTATGGTCTCCTTCATGTGTATCACTTGGCCATGAAAAAGGGTGACACCCATGAGCTTGAGCAATGCAAAGGTGATGAGACCCACTACAGCGGGCCGCAACCCATAGAAAGCATCCTTGACATTCTGGTTCTTGTCGAATGCTGTCAGAAAGCGTGCAATAAGAATAATGATGATAATGCTAGGAGTGATCTCTCCCAAGGTAGCTATCAACCCCCCGACTGCTCCGGCTACCTGGAACCCAGCAAAGGTGGCCATGTTGATGCCGATCGGGCCTGGGGTGGATTCACTGATAGCTATCATATCTGCAATGGTTTGTGCACTGATCCAAGCAGGATGTGTTTCAGCAAGCTTGTACAAAAACGGTAAGGTAGCCAAGCCACCTCCAAGACTGAACAAGCCGATCTTGAAAAACTCCCAGTACAAGGCAAGGTATATCATGCTGCTCTCCGCTTGAGGTGCTGGACCATAAGCCCGTAGACAATAGCCAAGGGAACCACTGCAAGTGGGGAAAGGTGAGCAAAGGTGGAAGCTCCCACAACAAGCAGATACAAGAGGATGGTCTGCCAATCGACGAGGCTTTTCTTGGCAAGGTTGACGATAGCTTGGGTAATCAGGGCACATACGGCAACCCGGATACCCCCGAAAGCTCTCTGGATCCAGAGATTGTCCTGCAATCTCAGCAGGATGCTTGCCAACGTAATGATGATGAGCAATGAGGGAGTCACCTCACCAAGGGTGGCCACGATGGCTCCCAAGACACCGCGTTTTCGGTATCCTATCATGGTGGCGGTATTCACTGCGATGATACCCGGAGTACATTGGCCGATGGCATAGATGTCCAATACTTCCTGCTCATCCACCCAGTGATGTCGGTCAATGACTTCCCTTTGGAGCATTGGCAACATTGCGTACCCGCCACCAAAGGTAAGTCCTCCGATTTTGAAAAAAGAAAAATAGAGCTCCCACAGCCCTGCTTCCCGTTTTTTCATACGATGCTGTCCATCGCTTGGCGGACCAACTGGTCGCATCGTTCATTTCCTTCAATGCCAGCATGTCCCTTCACCCAGTTCCACGTCACCGGGAGCAACGCATTCAACCGATCGAGTTCGATCCAATACTCCTTGTTCTTGACCGGGTCTTTGGCAGCTGTCCGCCACCCATTGACCTTCCATTTCTTGATCCAGGAGGTGATACCGTTTTTCACATATTGGCTGTCGGTATTGATGACTATCCGTTTGGCCCCCAGCATCTGACTGGCTTTCAAAGCCTCAATGACGGCAGTCAACTCCATTCGATTGTTGGTGGTAGCCGGATCGGAGCCGCTGGCTTCTTTCTCAAAAACACCATCTGCCTTCAGCACGTAGGCCCATCCGCCCTTCCCCGGATTGCCGATGCAACCCCCATCGGTATAGATCTCTATCTGTGTATAATCCATAGACCGGATAGTAATATAGCGACCCTTTCAGGTCAACCACATGTGGCCTTGACTAAAGCAAGGTCAAGCACGTACGATAAGTTGTTCATGCCAAGGGAAAGGGGTTCAAGCCCCTGCGGTCCCGCCACTGTAGAGGTTGGGAATCTGCACCATGACACTGCCTTCGGGTGGGAAGTCGCAGATTCCGGTGATACCTGAGCCAGGAGACCTGCCATGAATAAATTCCGACGGCCTACGGAGTATAGGTCAGGGTATGTACCATGCCCGTTTTTGCAAGGGGCGTTATGCACAACACTTCAATTCGACAACTTCTGATCCTGCTTATGTTGACCTTCAGCGTCTCACTTCCCAAATTGGCGGCTCTCCCGATTTCGGAAAAGCGAATGGAGCCAGACTCATCAGTCCAGAAAATCGTCAGTCTCTCTCCCAATGTGACCGAGACCCTGTATGCACTAGGTGCCGGGAATCGTTTGGTAGGAAGAAGCGATTACTGCAACTATCCAGAGCAAGCCCTGGCCCTTCCCTCAATCGGAACACTGTACAACCCCAGTCTGGAAAAGCTGCTCTCACTCGAACCCACCCTGGTGATCAGCAGCGCATTTGTCAGTGATGAACTGCTTGGTTCGATCAGGCAAGCCGGAATCGAGGTGCTTTCCCTGCAAACGGACCAGACAGTCCAAGGTACCTATCAGCTGATCCGTGAGATTGCAGAAGCGGTAGAGAAACAGAAAGAGGCTGAACTGCTCATTCTCACCATGCAGAACGAGATTCGCGCCGTCTACATCGAAGCACAGCACAAACCGAAAAAGAGCGTGTATGTCGTACTCGATTTCGTTTCGTTTGACGCCACTGCAACCGGTGATACGTTCCTCGGGGAGATGATTGAACTTGCAGGGGGTACAAACATCGCCAAGGATGCCACCAATTGGACCTACAGCAAGGAACTTCTGATGCATCATGACCCAGAGGTGATCCTGCTCAGCCCGCGATGGGGAGAGAGTGGGGAGCAGACGCTTGCCGAATTCACCTCCACCAAGCCGTACGCTGATTTGCATGGGGATATCCGTATCTTCGATGCAGACCTCATCAGCAGACAGGGGCCAAGGACGGCACAGGCTCTCAAGCAACTCTACGCACTGATCCATCAGGAGAGCGAAGAATGAAGCGCACGCTCGTGCCTACCCTGCTGATCCTCAGCTTCACTCTTATGGTGCTTTCACTCACGCTCGGCCCCTCTCACATCGGGCTTTCCGATACCATCCAGGTTCTGCTGGGCAACGGAAGGCGTGCCAACCAAGCATATATCATTCTGCAACTGCGACTTCCCCGCATCCTGGGTTCTTTTTTCTGTGGAGCTACGCTGGGCGTTGCAGGTGCTGTCTTTCAGGCATCGTTGCACAACAGCATGGCTGACCCTTTCATTTTGGGAATCAGCAGCGGCGCTTCTTTTGGCGTGGCACTTGCACTATTTCTTGGGCTTGCCCCTCTGTTCGGATTCCCCTTCAGTGCACTTGCAGGGGCCTTGGGCACCACTATCCTGATCGTTACCCTGGCGTCACGAAAGCGAAGCAGCAGCACCACCCTCCTGCTCACCGGAGTTGGCGTAAACTATATCCTATCTTCTGCCATGACGCTTCTGATGTTTCTGCACAAGGAACAGTACCAGCGGATCCTGTTCTGGACACTGGGCAGCTTCTCTTCCAGTACGTACAATCAGGTCTTGATCATCGCAGCAGCGTTTCTTTTGATGTATGGCATACTTCGTGTTTCCCATCGGAATCTGGATATGTTGCTCCTTGACGAAAGCTCTGCTCGTGCAGGGGGTCTTTCCGTATCCAAAGTCCGTACTACGTTTTTGTTGCTCTCATCCTTTGCCACTGCACTCTGTGTAGCCTATTTTGGAGTCATCGGGTTCATCGGTTTGATGGCTCCCCATGTCAGCCGTCTCATCGTAGGGCCGAAACATGCAAAACTGCTTGTTCCCTCCGCCCTGTTCGGAGGGCTTCTGCTGCTGGCAAGCGATACGCTCTCCAGAATTCTGCTTCCATCAGGCGAATTGCCGGTGGGAATCATCACCAGCCTGATCGGGGTTCCCTTGTTCATCCACCTCTTGCGGAAAGGGAGGTATCTGTATGCCTAGCATCCGTTTTGAGCAGGTGAGTTTTGCCTACGACCAGAACAAGGTGTTCGATAAGCTGGATATCCAACTGCCTACCGGTTCATTCATCGCGCTCACCGGACCGAACGGAAGCGGCAAATCAACCTTGCTGAAATTTCTCTTCCGTCAGCTGAAACCCGATGCCGGTGCGGTATATCTCGGCGACCTTGATGTTGCTCATCTCTCCCAACGGGAGCTGGCGCGCAAACTTGGGTTCGTTGCACAGAATGGGAAACTCGACTATGCCTTCAGTGTAGAGGAAGCGGTGAACATGGGAAGGTTTGCCTATGGGGGCTCTGATGAGCAGAACCAGGGTGAACATGCAATGCGTGTGTGCGATTTGTGGGATCTCAGGCACAAATTGGTGACCGAGCTCAGTGGAGGGGAAATGCAACGGGTTCTGCTTGCACGGGCCTTGTGCCAGAACGGCACCCTCTTGCTGCTCGATGAACCGGTGAATCATTTGGATGTACGACACCAACGCTCAATGATGGAACTTTTGGTCTCCCTTGTTTCCCAAGGGTATACCATTGTATGTGTTCTCCACGACCTGTTGCTGGTACAGGTATATAGCCAAATTGCCCTGGTACTCAAGCAAGGAAACGTGGTCTCCTATGGGCCGACGCTTGACGTGTTCAATGCAGACCTGCTTGAGGATGTCTACCATATCAAGGCACATCAGGTATATGACCCTACCCTGGGTCGCTCACTGTGGATGCCAACCTGGAAAGAACCCAATGAAACCCCATAGCAGGATCTTGCACCGCATCTATCGAAAAGTAGTCAAGATCTTGTTGGCACTTGCTTACGATTTCCAGACATGGGAGGAAGAAGAACTGCCTCCTGGTCCCAAGATTTTCTGTTCCAACCATTTCAGCAGCAGCGATGTACATTTTGTCACGACGCTTACCCATGACGACCTGCATATGGTCATTGGTCCAGGTTTCGGCATTCCGGTTGTTGGCTCGTTCTTGGGTTGGACCGAGCAGATCAAGGCACTTGAGAAGGAAGACCGAAAAAAGGTGGTTCCCCAAGCCGTCGAGTATCTGAGGAAGGGAGAGAGCGTCTACATCTTTCCTGAAGGTGAGCTCAACGTGCAGGAGACGCTCAAGCCGTTCAAGAAAGGCATAGCACTGATGTATCTGGAGCATCCTTGTCCCATCATCCCGATAGGACTCATAGCTCCCAAGCGAAGGGTACGCAACAAGAGAAGCCGTGCAGCGCGGCGTTCCATGACGGTGGTGAGTCGCAACTATTACGCAAGTATCGGAAAGAGCATGGAATTTCCCGAAGCCCTTGCAATGGCCAAGGTAGACAAGGACGAGGCGTGCAGGATGATAACCGAAAGCCTCAGCACAACCATTGAGACCTTGATCGAACAGATCAAGACAGACAAGTTCTGGAGTTGAGTATGAAAGAGTTGGAAACGGTGTTCAAAGAGTTTCAAAGCCAAGTCGAAGAGATTTCCCAACACTCTCAGCAGGTGCAGGACCTGGTATTCCGTGCACACCTGAAAAACGGGACTTCGTTTCGCTTCACCTATGATGCGGAACGATTTGCCAAGCAACAGGGGGAACGCATCCACGCTCATCCTCTCTCCATTTTCAACGGTATCCTCGATATTGTTGCTGCTCTTCTTGCCATCACCTTGCTGGTGGTGCAAATCTCTCTGGATTTTGAGAATCTGTTTCTCCTGCTCAGTTATTCATCCTTCATCCTCACCTTCAGCCTTTCCTCACTCTTTCATTTCTTTGAGCCCGATACTCGTTCCCATTTTGTCTTTCTCAATCTTCGCGAGATAACAAAGCTCTTGGCGCTCTTTCTCATCAACATCAGCACCGCCTATTCGTTTGCTCCTCCCACCCTGGTAGTGGTCAGAAGCATTTCCCTGCTTTTGGTAGCAGCAAGCCTTCTGTTCCTCTCCGGTAGGACACAGTTGAGCCAACAAGTCAGTTTCCTGCTCTCTTCGTTGTTGCCCTTTGTCAGCCTGGTCAGCCAGCTAGGCATGGAATCGATTCTCAGAGTAGTGCTCTTCTCGTTCTGGTCTCTGGTTTCCCTGCTGTTCAAGAAGGAGTCCAGAATGCATACTTCCCCCATTTTTGCCCTCATCGGCCTTGTTTTGTTCACATTTGAACTGCGCATGATTTGACTTTGCATTTCTTCTATACACACCCTATACTGTGTAGGAGAGGAGGTGCCTATGAAACTGGCAATTCTAGGAGCTGGCAACATAGCCCGCAAGATGGCAGCAACCGTTGCTGAGATGGAACATGTGGAAGCCTATGCCGTTGCATCACGCGACATCCAGAAGGCTCGTGATTTCGCCCAAACGTATAAGATTCGGAAGGCCTACGGCAGCTATGAAGAGATGCTTAACGACCCCGAAGTTGATCTTGTCTATGTGTGTACCCCGCATTCCTTGCACTATGAACATATGATGCTTGCACTCAAGCATGGCAAGCATGTGTTGTGCGAAAAAAGCTTTACGATGAATGCTGAGCAGGCACGCAAGGTGCTTGCATGCGGAGAAGAGAAAAAGCTTTTGGTAGCGGAAGCGATATGGACTCGATACCTGCCCATGCGGCTGGTACTGGATCAGATCCTCGAGCGAAGGGTCATTGGTGAACCGCACTCCTTGACAGCAAATCTTTGCTATCCCATAAAGGGGGTCAAGCGGCTGACCGATCCTGAGCTTGCAGGCGGAGCACTGCTTGACGTGGGAGTGTATCCGATCAACTTCGCCATGATGGTGTTCGGAAATGAGATTGAGTGCATCGAATCAAGCTGCATCAAGACAGACAGTGGCGTCGATGAATCAAACTCCATGACCATTACCTTCAAGGGCGGCAAGATGGCGGTACTTCACTCCTCCATGGTCAGTACGTCTGATCGAAGAGGAGCCATTTTCGGCAGCCGCGGATTCATTGAATTCCTCAACATCAATAATTGTGAGGGCATCAATGTGTACGACCGAGACTATAATCTGGTGGAGACCTACAAGCCATTCAAGTACATCACAGGCTTTGAGCACCAGGTGGAAGCCTGCAGGAAAGCACTGGAGGAAGGACAGCTCGAGTGCAAGCAGATGCCGCACAGTGAGATCATCAAGGTAATGGAAGTCATGGATACACTCCGATCCCAATGGGGTATCCGCTATCCAGGGGAGTAAGCTATGGAATTGGAAGAACGGTATGCAATCGTAAGTGCCCAAGAAGAGCTGTTGAAGTTTGAGACCTTCACCCATGAGGACGCTTGGGAACTGGGAAAAGTGTTCGTGTCGGAAGCTATGGACAAGGATCTCAAGATTGCCATCGCCATCCGCTCCCTCAGCGGACTGACCCTGTTCCAGTATGCAGCAGAAGGAACGAATTTCGGCAATGAGGGTTGGATAGATCGCAAGTTCCGCACTGTCCAGCACTTTGAGATGAGTACGCTCAGGTATGCGCTCTTCTTGAAAAAGCGGGGAGCTACACTGGCTGAGCGCGGCTTGGATCCTTCCAAGTTCGTTGCTTGCGGCGGTGGCTTTCCGATATTCGTCGAGGGAGTCGGATGCATCGGTGCTGCCATGGTCAGCGGACTGACTGACGTTGAGGATCATGATGTCCTGATCAGTTGCATCAGCCGCTATCTTGGGGTGGAGAGCGTTCCTCGTTATCCGGTAGTCTGATGTTTGAGCAGGTGCATATAGTACCTGCTTTCTATCATGTGCTCCGCTATTCCAAGTTGGGCAAGAATGGTTCGAAGGAAGGTCCTGGCAAGCGGGACCTTCTCTTCGTCTTCCAGGACAAACTCCATTTCGAGAAACCATCCGAGCGTTCCGACTTCCACCAACTCCAGATGCAGGGAAGGAAGCTCAGAGTCCACGTTCCAACGATAGAAGTAGCCTTTCTTGGTCTTGCGTATGTACTGTTCAAAGCCCAAACTCAGGAAAAAGGCATGTGCTTTCTCAGCCTCAGTTGCTTCACAGCAAAACTCCAGCTCCTGATTGACTTCAATCCCCTCTTTCATCTCTTTGTACTTGCGGGTAAAAACCACTTTTCCCTGGAGTGCGGAAAAGGATGGTCCTGACTGTTCAACACGGAGGCGAAACAGGGCATCCTCACCGCTTCTGCAGTAGTAGATGTCATCCTTGACCTCATACAAAGGACCGACAACAGCATGCTCTCTGTCAATGGTTGCTTTGAGTTGCTGCCAATCGTTTACGTGGGCTTTCAGTTCCACCTCAATGGCCATATCAGTCCTTCCAAGGGAAGATCATGTTCTTCAACGAACGATGTCCCACACACTCGCGTTCTTCGTACAGAAGTTCTTCCCAGGGAATCTCCTTGCGGTTGGTATCGGGATGCTCCTCCATGTAGTCATATTTGAGCATCAATAGTTTCACCGCATCACTGTTTGCCAGCATGATGCCGGTAAAGGAGGGGGCAAGACCTGCCAACAAAAGGGACAGCGCCAGGTTGATCACCTGATAGATTGCCAGGAAGATAGTGAAAAACAGATTGTCAAAGACCAGCAAGAAGCTCTTCTTCAACGTCTTCAACGGTCTGTCGCCTTTCATGACGGTAAAGAGGGGGAAGAAGTAGAACAAGGCAAAAGTCAGTCCAAGGAAGAGCCAGAAAAGCAGCACGCTCAACAAGGTTCCGATCATCGAACCATAGGAGAGATAGAAGGGAATGACAAATAAGATCAGGGAAATGTCCAAGATCAGAAGCAGCCAATACAACAGGGCATGTCTCCACGATTCGCGGATACCTCTCCGAAAACCTTCCCAACCACCATGCTCATAGTTTGCATAGGCATGTGTTGATGACGCTGTTCCTGCACTCATGAAGGAGAAGAGACCGGCACTGGCAAGCAAGGCAAGAAAGCCCAGCGGTCCGTTTATGCCCATCAATGACATGCTGCCCATGATGGCAAGCAATACAAGCAGAAACCCAAGATTATGTACAACCATCGAGATAAGGTTGTCCCAGCCATCGAAAAACGCTTTTTTCAGAAAGAATCCAGTCATGCACCTAGAGTACTCATACTGTGCGATGAAAGCAAGAGATTTGGTAATTTGGCCATCTTCAATTGGTGAAAAAATCGAAGATATTCCACCCCATCTGTTCAGACTGCCTATACAATTCAGTATACCCACACTGCGTACAGGAGATGGTTACGAATCGCTTGTTCTGAACATCGAAGATCTTGGCAAAATTGCCACCCGTAGCTTGGAAGCGATCGCTCTCATAGTGGGTGCAACCGCATTTGGGACACACATACTGTTTCTTTTCCATAGAGGTGAGCATATCACAGAATAGCGGGGGAAAAAAGTGAGAAAAACCCTCCACACTTTGACAGCTGCATAATCTGAACCACAACCCCAAAACCACACGCCAGCCACCCCAGGGTGGTTTTTTTGTGCCCATACCCCTAGGGTTTAGAAACATTTCTTTGTATTGGTAAGATTGGTTATTTACATCCTCCCTTTCTTCATGTATACTGAAGGCAAGGAGAAACACCATGGCCTATGCAGTCACCAGGAACGTGCTCAAGAGCGGCGACACCATCTACTACATCAACACCGTCAGCAGGATCCCGGGGGAGAAGACCAAGCAAAGGCAGGTAATGGTCGAGAAGTACTCCGCCAACAATCTGAGGAGCCTCGGCGAGCAGGATCCGGAAGCCTACGTGTACAGAAGGCTCGACGAGCTGCGCGAGATGTCCAGGAAGGTCGTCAGGACGATGAGCTACCAGGTCGACTTCGGCCTCGGGCTGGGCCTGTCGGGGGAAGGGGACCTGCAGGTGTCGGACGACAGCAGGAACCTCGGGTTCGCCGCCTACTCGAGGCTGTACCACCGCCTGGAGCTTGACGAGTTCGTCAACAACCGGCGCAGGTACCTGGGCTGCGAGTTCAACATCAACGTCATCTTCCAGCACCTGCTCTACTCCCGCCTGCTGTGGCCGGCCTCCAAGAAAAACACCTGGGAGCACAAGCGGCGGTTCTTCGGCGACACGGGCTACGGCCTCCAAGACGTCTACCGGAGCATGGACAGCCTGCTGAAGTGGAGGACCGACCTGCTGAGGCACCTGGACGCCAAGATCAAGGAGAAGTTCGGAAGAAGGGACACGGTGGTGTTCTACGACGTCACCAACTATTACTTCGAGCTGGACGAGGCCGACGGCGAGGACGGGCTCAGGGCCGATGGCCCGAGCAAGGAGCACCGGCCCGAGCCGATCATCCAGATGGGCCTGTTCATGGACGAGCTGTCGCTTCCGATAACCTACGAGCTGTTCAGGGGCAACACCAACGACTGCGAGACGCTGCCCGAGGCCATGGACAACAGCATCATCGACTTTTCCGACAGCCGCAAGATCGTGGTGGCGGACAAGGGGATGATGAGCTACTACAACATCATGAAGATCCGGGATGCGAGGAACGGGTATGTGATCAGCCAGTCCATACGCAAGTCGGACTCCCAGACCAAGGAGTTCGCGCTCTCGGCCGAGGGGTGGGAGCATGTGCTGGACGGCAACGGCAACGTGGTGTCCATGATCAAGGAGAGGACGATACCCAGGAGGGCCTCTACCTACGGCGATGTGGATGCCAGCAAGCACTCGGGAACCTACAACGAGAGGCAGGTCTTCATCTGGAGCAAGAAGTACAGCGACAGGGCGAAGTACGACAGGCAGTCGGTGATCGAGAAGGCGCTTCAGTCCGAGGGCAAGAGGTCGAAGGACTTCAAGGATTCCAGCTACGGCAAGAACAAGTACCTGAGAAAGAGCCCCGTCAAGGCGGGGGAGAAGGTGGAGGCCGACTGGTGCCTCTACGAGTTCGACGCCGCGAGGCTGGAGGAGGACGAGAAGTACGACGGCTACTACCTCATCTGCACCAACGTCGTCGGGGTCGAGGTCGAGTCCGGGATAAACCCGGACAGGCCGGCCGGCCATGCATACTACCGGGATTCGGACGGGTTCCTGGTGCTCAACCATGTGGTGCCGGCCTCGGAGATAGCGGACATCTACGGAGGGCTGTGGAAGATCGAGGAGACGTTCAAGGTGACCAAGACCGGGATGCTGTCCCTGAGGCCGGTGTTCCACAGCAGGCAGGACAGGATACGGGCCCACTTCCTGATATGCTTCATCTCGCTGGTCCTGGAACGGCTGCTGGAGCTGCAGCTCGGCTGGAAATACTCGGCCAAGTCGATACAGCAGTCGCTTTCCCGGTTCAACGCCGTGCAGCTGGCGAACTCGAACATCTACCAGGTCGCATACTATGACGTGCTGGTCGACACCATACTCAAGACCCTGGACATAGGCATCTCGAGGAAGTTCCTGCAGCAGTCGGACATCAGGAGGATCCTCGGGCAGACGAAGAAAAAAGATTACGAGGACTGAATCTATATAAACATATTTCTGTTATTGCATTGTCAAATTAAAAGCTTGCTTCTCAATGAGTTGCAAGCATTTTTGTGAATTTTTGCTGTCAAAGTCAGGATACTATAGGCAAAAGAATCTGGAAAATCAAGATTATAATGACAGGTTATCAGAATGCGTAATTGTGTAATACAGCACTCTGCAATGGGGAAGCTCCCTCTTGCGTTGACCAAAGCGCAGGATGCGACTACAGTTTACGGCGAGGTATCGTTGAGTATGCACATTTCCACCTTTGATGATGTGGTCTTCTTCATGGAGAGTTTCACCAACTTAGAGAAGCAGACCGACCACTATACAACCCGGAACTATCGCTTGGACCGGATGTTTGAACTCTTGCGCCATCTTGGAAACCCTGAGAAATCCTTTCGAGCAATCCATTTGGCTGGATCCAAGGGGAAAGGATCAACGGCAAGTTACCTTGCCTGTGCCCTCACCGCGCTTGGACACAAAACCGGGTTGTACCTCTCACCTCACCTGATCGATTACCGGGAACGTTTCACCCTTGCCGGAACCTTTTTCAGCGAATCATTGCTCATTGAAACAGGCAAGCAATTGCAGCAGATGTTGTCGAACTTCACCTTTTGCGACCAATGGGGAGAAACCTACCCTACCACGTTTGAGCTGTATACAGCCTACGCCTATCTGCTCTTCAAGGCAGCGGGCTGTTCATGGGCTGTCATTGAGACAGGATTGGGAGGCAGGCTCGATGCCACCAACACCATCATCCCTGAAGCCAGCGTGCTCTGTCCGATCGAGCTTGAACACACCAAGATCCTGGGAAACACCATCGCCCAGATTGCGACGGAGAAAAGCAAGATCATCAAGCAAGGGGTACCGGTCTTCATCGGATATGAGGAAGATGAAGCCATGGATGTGTTTCTTGCCGAGGCTGAGCTTCAGAACAGCAAGGTCCACCTGCTCTGTGACGAGCTGACTTCCCTCTCAAGCGAAACCACCAGAGAGGGAGAGTCTGTCGCCTATGAGTGGCTTGACGGCAGAAAGGAAACCCTGTTGCTTGCCATGCGTGGGCATGTGCAGGCCCAGAACAGTGCGCTTGCCTTGCTGGTCCTCAGGACTCTGGGGCTGTACGACCCGTGCATTCTTCCCGCCTTTGCAAAGAACCAGATTCCCGGCCGCTTCCAGCAGCTGAGTTCTGAACCCAATCTGTATGTGGACGGAGCCCATACCCACCACTCACTCGCTTCCTTGCTCTCCTCCTTCTCCCATCTGCACCAAGGTCCTGACAACACGGTCATCTATGGTGCCTTGGAGGACAAGGATCACACCCATATGGTCAGCTTGGTCCTTGAGCACTTCTCCACGATCATCATCAGCAAGCCAGGCAGCTACAAAAAAAGTGACATCGGCATGCTGCGCACCCTGTTTGAACAGCAGGCTGCAGCCAGCTCAAAACCTGTACGGATCTATTTGATTGAGGACAACGGTGAGGCACTTGAACAAGCGCTCGCCCTTACCCCACGACATGCTGCCATCCTGGTGTGCGGATCCTTCTATCTCGCCGGTGGAGTGAAAGCAGCATACGAGGAACGAAAGGAGCAGTATGAGTCTCAATTGGCGTGAAATAGCTCTGATCCTTGAGGAGCTGCCCCTGCTCGGCAGTTCCCTCCAACAGACACTGCAGCATGACTTCCACTCCTTGAGCTGGCAGTTTTACCATCCTCAGGCAGGTCGTTGGACGCTCTACACGGAGTTCGGCACCCCGTTCAGCAGGTTGCACATGCTCACCGAGCCCCTTCAGGTCAACCAGCGGGGAAAAACAGCCAAGTTGCAACGCTTCATCCAGTTCTGCAGGGCGAATCTCGAAGGCTCGAAAGTGGTGGAGGTGAAGCAAGCTGCTGGCGATCGTCTGGTGCAACTCACCCTTGACAACCACGGCAGGCTTCTCCATCTCATCCTGCGGTTCTACAGCGGTCCGGGCGCAAACGTCATTGTCACCGATGCTGAGGATACCATACTCGATCTCTTGTACCGCCGGCCCGGAAGAGGCGAACAGAGTTCAGGCACGTTCATCCTGCCTGAAGCCCAAGCATCAAGGGAAGACTCCTTTGTTGTACGTCAGAGAAATGAACTCTCGTTCAACCGCCAGATCGAGCAGGAATACGGCAACCAGAGCAACCTCCTCACCTATGAGCAGCTCCTATCCAAGATCGAAGCAAAGCGTGACCGTGTTTTGAAGACCTTGAGCAGCACGTTGGCCAGCCAAATGCGCACCCTCAAAGCACACGAAGGGTATGAGCTTTGGCGCAAGAAAGCCGATCTGTTGAGCGCAAACCAACATCTGCTGGAGGGAAGAAAGACAAGCATTGAAGTGGAAGATTGGGAGACCCAATCCCTGGTGACCATAGAGCTTGATGAGAAGCTCAAGGCCAGGGAGAATATCCTCCTCTATTACGACAAGTACCAGAAAGCCAAGGGAACATATGAGAATGCCCTTGGTGAAGTGGAGAAAGCAAAAGAGGCCCTGGAACGTGAGCAACTGCACTTCGAGCATCTGCTTGACCCTGCACTGAGCAAGGATGATGCGATACGGGCCTTCAAGAAGGAACTGTCCGACGCGGCAAGCCCGACAAGCGCAGAACAGAAAAGTCCGGGTCTGGTGATCCACAGCGGTCAATTCACGTTGCTTGTGGGACGCAATGCAAAAGAGAATGACGAACTGCTGCGCCACCATGTACGAGGAAATGATTACTGGATGCATACCAGAGACTTCCCTGGGGGGTATGTCTTCATCAAGTTCGTGAAAAACAAGAGTGTTCCCTTGGATGTCCTGTTGGATGCAGCAAATCTGGCCTTGGTGTTCAGCAAGGCGAAAGCACAGGGAAAAGCTGATCTGTATTATACGCAAGTCAAACATCTCAGACGTGCAAAAGGTGGCAAAACCGGTCTGGTGCTCCCCACCCAAGAAAAAAACCTGACAGTTGTACTGGACGAAAGCCGTCTCGCACGATTACTTTTGGAGGATGAACATGCTTGAAGCACATCACCAAGGTATTTTTTATCCGGAGGATCCGGCTGAACTTGCACGAGCTGTCCAGCCCAGAAAATCAGCTGTTCACCTTTCCACGCTTCCCTCGGCTTTGCTATGCCCCCATGCGGCCTATGAGTTGAGCCAGGAAGCCCTGCACACAAGCTTTTCTGTTGCCGCAGGCTTGCAATGCAAGCTGGTGGTGGCTCTTGTCCCGCTCCATCAGGAGGTTTTGGTCTGCGACGAGCCGGCCTTTGTCTTCAGCCCGACAGCCGATGGCATGACCATAGGGGGAATGCACGTCAGATTTGCCACTGAAATGCGGGCTCATCTTCAGAAGCTTTTTGCCCCGTACCTCGCGCTCCAAGATAGTTATTTTGAGGAAGAGAGCGCGTTTGAACTCACCCTCCCCTTCATCAACTCCTACCTGCCGAACACGCCCGTGCTCGGCCTTGCGGTAGGATCCTGCACCAAAGAGCAGATAGCCAAGTTGGAGCATCTGCTTGGGGCCATCACCGAAAGGGAACCACAAACCCTGGTAGTGGTCAGCTGCAATGCGAATGCGCTGCTTCCCAGCGATGTTGCCGCCGAACATGCCACAACCTTTGCCGACTTGCTGCATCGAGGGGGAGACCTTTGGGAAGCACAACACCATCATCGGGTCAGCTGCTGCAATCTTCCTTCCCTGGAAGCAATCATGCGCCAACCATGGGGCTCCCAGCCATGGCAGCTGCATGCATGGTATTGCAAAGGCCAGGTATACCCAGCTCCTTCAGTACTGGGGGAAGGAAAAGAGAAAAATGTCTGGCACCTCAGTGCCAGCTTAGGAGAAATACATGCCAGTGAAACGAACCTTTGATCATCAGATCGAAGGAAAGCTGATGCGATGCATCACCATCGCACCCCAAGAGGTCGAACTTCCCTCATACATCTTGCAAGGAGAAAAAGAGAAAGGCTATCTCTATGATGAAGGGACTCTCTCAAGTTGGTATTGGAAGGGCATCACCGTAATCGACGGTGAACGGTGCCTCTATTTTGACCACCTGGAACTGTTTCCGTTCTCTGACATTGCCACCTCAAAGCGTGACAAAGCCCTTGTATGGGTACGCCGTCTTGCAGATGCTCTCACTCGTCTCAGTCCCGATTTCCTTGATCTGAGCAGTGGCATCCTGCCGTTGTGGAGAGTATGGGGCGTAGAGGATGGCAAGCTTTTGATCCTTCCCCAACCGCTTGGAGATCTCTTTTCCGCCACAGCAGAGGAGGAAGATCGGTACCAGAACGTCTCTGCGTGGGTTCATCATGGCGTACACGCCCCCTTCTCCCTCTGTGACCAGATGGGACAGCTGCTCTACTATGCCGCATTGGGGTTTGCTCCCTTTGCCGATCGCCTGGCACGCGAGGATGCCTTCAGGCCCATGCCCATCGCCTGTGCCCAAACCCAGCTTTCAGCTTCTACCGCCGACTTCATTCACACCACCCTTACGCTCAGCCTTACCCGACAGCGGGACGCAGCGGGAAACAAGGAGAGCCAGGCTGCCCTGACCACCTTCCTTGAGCAAACCGAACAACTCACGTGGGATCTGGCAAGCGTGGACCAAGCTTCAAAAAGGGATGACTATCTGTCAATCGAAGCGTGCAGAAAGTTTCTGGAAGGACAGACAAAGCGTGCCAACCGGAAGATTTTCTGGAGAAAGAAAGGATGGATCGTCATCACTGTGGCTTTGAGTGTTGGTGCGGTGGCATGGTTCACCACCAGCCGAATACAACTAGCCCTCACCCCACCCTACACTGCGGGAATGAACCAGATACAGGTGGTCGAGGAGTATTATGCCGGTCAGAATGCACTTGATCTGCAGAAGATGGAAGCCTCCCTCGCGAAGGGCACAAAGAACCCTGCTTCCATGGAAGTGACCAATCTGTTTGTGACCCGGCAGACCCGACAGGCCTATGAGGGGATCAACAGCCAGGTTGATCCCAACCGCTGGATAGCTGACGGAAAGCCTGCATTGGTGGAGGGCACCTTCCTCTATGGGGTTGCCGATGTTGAGGTGGTACAGCAGGATGAAACAACTTTCACTGCCACAGGAACACTCTACACCCCCTATTCCTATACCGATGAGGGGGAACAGCAGGTGCAATCGCAGGGAGTGCCAATCTATCTCTACCACATCACCCAGCAATTCACTGTGGAAATGGGGAAACGCGGATGGTATGAGATTACCGACATCAAGGCTGTGAACGTCGACTTTGTCGAACGCGTTGTCGTTCCTAGCCAGAAACGGTTCTGAGGTACTCCTCGATACGGGATAGGATCACGTGCTTGTCAGAAGGGTCCATCCAGAGAGCTTCAGCAAAACTTCTGAAAAACGTAAGCTGCCGCTTCGCATAGAAGCGGCTGTTTCGTTCTATCTGGTCGGCGATCAGGGATCGGGACCACTCCCCATGCTCTCGGGCTTGGAAGAACTCACGGTACCCGATGCCCTGCAGGCCGGGCCACCAGCTCTGGGCACCCATACGAATCAGGGAACGGATTTCTTCCTCCAACCCCTCATCGAACATCGCCTTGATACGAAGGCCAAGCCGCTCGCGCAGGACCTCAGCTTCCCGCTGCAAGCCTATGATCAAGGGTTGCATACCATTCCGTTTCTCGGTAGGAAGGGTAAAACTGGAGAGAGGACGACCACAGGTCTCCCACACCTCAAGAGCACGGGATATTCGGTAGATATCAGAACTGTGGATACGCGCAAACGAAACGGGATCGACCCGCTCAAGGTACTCATAAGCCCAAGCTCTGCCCTGTTGCTCAATCTGATTTGCGATATGGTTTCGGATGAGCTCATCACTGGGGGGTGCCTCACTCAGGCCGAAAAGAAAATGCTTGAAATAGTATGCAGTACCCCCACACACCACGGGCACCTTCCCTTCCGCCCAGATCTCCTGGCATGCACGATCTGCATGCTCAATGAAGTCGCCCACGGAGAACTGTTGCCAGGGATCCTGGATATCGATCAGATAGTGCTTGATTGCAGCTTGTACCGACGCTGGGGCTTTTGCCGAGCCTATGTCCAGATAGCGATATACTTGGATTGAATCTGCATTGATAACAGAAAACCTCTGCGGATCGAGATCCAGCAGAAGTTCTGTTTTTCCGACCCCGGTCGGGCCGAAGATGAAAATAATGGGTTTGCCGAAATCAGGCTTCTTCTGAGGCTTCGAAATGGATTTCACCTTTGAGAGCTCTGGTGAGAACTTCGCTGACGATTTTCCCATTGTTCTCCTCGATCTCTTTACCGCCACACCCAGGATTGCTCAGGATGTTCGCTTCCTTGATTGCCACACAGGTAATTTGGTAGATATTTTCTTCATAATCAATAAGGCTGTTCAATGGAATGCTCACCGTTTAACTCCTTGTCAGTCTGCAGATCTGTTATCTGCAACTTTCATAGCATAAAGATTTTTCGGCAGAATGTACAGACCTTACAACACACACCGATAACCAACGCGCACATACTGGGCGAGCATCTTGTCCACATACTCATCAGTTGTGCTGCCATTTCGGTAGATCCAGGGCACGTACGAAGCCTCTACGAACAGCACGTTATGACGACCAAGGAACTCATAGGAAAGGCTGCACACCCCACCCAGTCCCAAGGCGTAATACCCATCCTGCTGCCAACCACCCTGTGCCTTGACCCCAACACCCACAACAAAAGGTGTGAGCTGGTGGAATCGATACAACAGATGTGCAGAGAGTGCACTGTTTGCAAGCCAAGAGGAAACCTCTGTCTGCAGCGTGGGAACCGAGAACACCAGATTTTGCTCGAATCCCTTGGTCAGGAACCCCACTTCAGCCGAGCTTGCAGCCAACGTCTGGGAGATGCCCACATAGGGTTTCGCAGCCACCGGCCCAAGAGCAAGCACCAAAAGAAGCAAAATCAGTCCAATTCGCCTAGGGGTTTTCACGCTTGCGCACCTCCGCAATGATGAGATCGGCCACCTGTTCAGGCCCAAGTTTTGAAGTATCGATCACCAGGTCCGCAATCGAGGTGTCGCTGTTGTCGATTCCATAGAGGCGAAGATAGCGCTTGCTGTCGTTCGCATCACGTCGCTGGGTCTGCTCCATCCGCTCCGAGAGGCTTCCCCCCTCCCGTTCGGTGATTCTTCTGGCACGTTCTTCACTGCTGGCTGTCAGATACACCTTGAAATCTGCATCCTTGAGCATCCAGATTGCCAGCCGACTGCCGAGAACGCAGTGTTCTGCAGCCATGGCCATCTCCACCTGACGTCGGTCAACCTCAAGGTCATACTCATCGGTCTCTTCGGCTTGCTTGCAGAAGGTCCAGAACTCAATTCCCTTCTCCTCGCTCAGCGTTCGGAAGGTGAAGTTGATCATCGGATAGCCCAATGTATCGGCTACCAGCTTGCTTACGGTCGTATTGCCACAACCACTTTTCCCACTAATTGCGATGCGCACCCTTGCCCCCGTCACTCAATATTGCGGATTTGTTCACGAATGTTCTCCAAGCTGTCCTTCATGGCCACAACCTGGATGTTGAGCTCCACCATCTGGCTCTTGCTCCCGATGGTATTGATCTCCCGGTTCATCTCCTGACAGAGAAAATCCAGACGCTTTCCGACCGGTTCCTCCAAGGCAAGCAGGGCAAAATACTCCTTCAGATGTACGGCCAAGCGCTTGATCTCCTCGTTCACCGAGTATTTCACCAGCATGACCGCAACCTCCGAGAGAATGCGGTTCTCATCGTAGTTCTGATCACCCAGCATCTCATCGAAGCGGGAGCGCAGATTCTGCTTTACCAGCGTCTCCAATTCATCTGCATGGCTTTGGATAATCAGGAAGCCTGCCTCAAGACGCTTGCCCAAGTTGATCAGGTCAACCTTGGTGGAAGCTCCTTCACGCTCTTTGCTCGCAGAGAACTGGACCAGAGCATCCTCGAGTGTGGAGAAAAGAACCTGACGATAGCGCTCGCTGTCATTGCCCTTCAGGCTGGTCAGAACCCCTTCACTTCCCAAGAAGTCTGAGAGCTGGGGCTTGAGGGCTTTCCCCGAGAGTGCTGCAATGGTGCTGAACGCCTCACTGTACTTCTTCACCGCTTCGGGATCGATATACAGTTCGATGTCAGAGACTAGGTTCTTTACCCGGATATTCACTTCGATATGCCCACGACTAGCCACCTCGCCAAGTCGCTTGTCTATCTCAATCTCAAAGGGAGAGAGAATGTAGGGAATGTTGTGGTTGATATCAAGATACCGGTTGTTGTAGGACTTCAGTTCGACGGCAAGCTGAAACTGCTCACCAACTGATTCACTGAAGCCATATCCTGTCATGCTTTTCATGAAAGACTCCTTCGAAATGCGGCAATGCGAGGTCCGAGCGGACGGTTATTGCCCGCACCCATGGTAATACACAACCACCTCTCTTGCAACCACAGGCCGGCCAACTCAATGCAGGCTTGGTCATCCTTGGCATAGGCAACCGGCTTGCCGGAAGCACCAATCACTTCTTGCACCGCCTCCAACAAAAGGGTACTGGTATCCTCCACTGCACAGCTGTCTTGTCTTGCCGAAGCATAGGTGTTCTGGATGATCAGGGCATCTGAGCGGGAAAGAGCTTTTGCAAAATCATGCAGGAAGGTTTTTGTACGGCTTGCCGTATGGGGGCAAAAGAGCACCAGTTGCTTGGTGTGCGGATATGCTGACCTGAGCTCCTCAAGGGATGTGAGAATCTCACTGGGGTGATGTGCATAGTCATCAACATACACCACCCCCTGTTCTTCAGCCAACACTTCGGTTCTTGCCTTGCACCCAGGATAGGATGCGAGATGAGACATGAGCAGGCTTGCCACCGAGGGAAGGACCTCATCGGTCAGAAGTCCCTTGTCCTGGATATACAACTTCGGATGTGGCCGGTCGAGCAATACGGAAAGTGCAAGCACCATAGCTCCGATATGATCCAGAACCAAGGCCCTTGCCCGCACCGTCAGAGCAAACCCATAGTCGGGAAGGAGCGAAAGGGAGACGGTTTTATCGGAATTCACACAGATACGGAAAGGGCCTGAAGCGGTATAGCCATACTGCAGGATGGTCAGGTCACTTCGTGTCCGCCGAGCATAGGAGAGCAACTCCCTTGTTCCTGCATCATCAGCACACCCAATCAGGAATCCACCTGGTTCCAGGTTGTCCACCATTCGGCGAAAACTGGCTTTGACCGCATCCAGGTCAGCAAAATAGTCAGGATGGTCATACTCGATGCAGGTGACCAGCACCCCTCGCAAGCGATAGGAGAGAAAGTGGTCCTGATACTCGCAGGCCTCGAACAGGGCGCACTCACCTCCTTGGTAGAGTACACCTTCCTGGTTGAGTGCTGCAGACCCATACAGTGCATAGAAGGGGAAATCAGCCTCACTCGCCTCTTGCAGCAGATGCCCTGCTACAGAACAGGTAGTGGTCTTTCCATGGGTTCCTGCCACAGCATAACTGTCCTGCATCCTGCTGAGCAGGGCTAAGAACTGTGGATATGTGTACACGGGGATATGGTTGGCTTTTGCAGCCTGAAGTATGGGAAGATCGGGGGAGTATGCGCTGCTATGGATGACCAATGTGGTGTTGTTGCTCAGATGGGAAGGATCGAATCCGACATCAACCTCGATGCCTCCCCGCTGCAACAGGAGATCGGTGAGAAAGGTTTCTGCTACGTCACATCCGTGGACGGAAGCTCCCATGCGCAGGAGCAGAAGAGCCAAATTGGCCATTCCGGTTCCTTTGATACCAACCAGATAACAGCTCTCTCCTCTCACTTCCACCGTCAGTTCTCCTTACCATAATAAAAAAAGACTGTCGCCGAGGACAGTCTCTCTTCCAAGGAAAAACCCTTAGTTGGCTGCAACAGCCTTGAGGTGTGCATTGCAAGGCTTACAAATCTTGGTCTTCTGACCTTCGATCGTTACTTCGTACATAACCTTGACCTCAGTTCTCTTGCAAACGGGGCACTGACCACGTCCATGGTTGACCTCGCCTCTGATACCACTGCCTCTATGTGCTTTGGACATATACTCTACTCCTTACAGGTTCAAACGTTCTACCGTTTGACTATATAGTGGTCGTCTGGGTGTGTCAAGTAGCGTTTCATCAGAGCGTTACACTCGCTCCTATGAGGAATTTCGAACGTTGGGCACTGTCCTTTTGCACATACCAGGATGTCGGCCAGCCGTAGGCAAATTGCACATGTACCGTCTCAAGCATGGCTGACAATCCAATGGTCTGGAACCCTCGTTCCAAGGAAGTCTGAAGGAGGTCAGAAGGCAGTGGTTTCTGCTCCCGATAACCGAGAAGCAGGCTGACCGACCAAGTCGGAAGCAACTGCAACTTCATCGAAAGACCAAGCCGTACTTCCCGTTCATCATCTGAGCCGAGATTTGTGAAATCCAAGGCTCCTTCGGCTTTCAGGAAATGCAGCTGATTGTTCTCATCATAGGTCGGGCTGCTGAAGGAGAATCCCCAGTCGAGCGTCTTGAGCAATGAGTCGGCACTGATGACCAGCGGGGCCTCGAGAGAGGAGTAGGCAAAGCTGTTGCTTACCACCGCAAGCTTGAACCAATCATAATCGAGCAGCAAGCCCATTCCAAAGGCTACACTCGATTGGTCCTCAACCTGCTCGTACCTGCCCACGAGGGTTTCCACTGCATAGTCAAGCCAGGCATGACCCTCACGAAGACTGATATCGGTACGCTCGCTCCCGGCAGACGCACGAGCGGTGACACCAAAGGAAAAGGGCTTCTTTCCCCATGCCCAGTCAAACTGGAACAAGGTGGTCATCGAGCCGCGGTACTCACTGTAAAGCGTGTTTTCCGTACGATCTTGCAAGATGTTTCGGTTCTGGATCGAGAAGGCAAGACGACCAGCGACAAAGCTGAGTGCCCAGTCTGACTGTGGACGCTGCAAAAACGGGTTCACCTTATCCTGCTGAAAACTGGAAGCAGAAATCTCATCCAGATAGCGGACAGTAGCCAAAAAGGAAGTCTCGCTACGTCCTTCCAAGGCAAGAAGCGCTGGATTGGCAGTAAATGAGTCGGGGAAATAGTCCAAGGCAAGACCGGCATCGGCCATTGCCCAGGATGAGCTGGAAGCATTGTCCAGCGGGAGGGCGCACAGCAAGGCTGTACCAAAGACAGCTACAGCCAGCATTCCCATCCAACGTTTCATCTACGCTTCTCCCTCCAAGACAGCATACCAAATAAATGTGTCAGAAGCCACCAGTACTTGTCTCAAGTAGGCAAACCTTTCTATTGTTCTCACCCCACTTGTGCTGATACCATGAAGGCATGAAAACGTTACGCGCCTTATTGGAGGCTGTGGGCATCCATGACCAGCGGGTTCCCCACGACCTCAGTATCCAGGCAATTTGCCAAGATTCACGAGATTGTTTGCCAAATTCCGTCTTTTTTGCGTTCAGCGGCCTTCACACCAACGGGATGCTGTATGTGAGGGAAGCGGTGAGACGGGGGGCTGTATGTGTCATCAGCGAGCAGCCCATCGACAGCGAACCTGAGGACCAAGGATTTTATTCCTATACGGTATCCCAAGGACATACAAGCTTTGCCCTGATGTGTGCAGCTCTGCATGACAACCCGCAGGACAAGCTTTCGGTCATTGGCGTCAGCGGGACCGACGGGAAGAGCACTACCTGCGACTACCTGTATCAGATGCTCAAAGCACATGCGGTCAAGGTAGGTGTACTGACCACCGTCAGCATGGATGATGGTTCGGGAAAAATCGATTCTCCATACCGCCAGAGCACGCCTGAACCCGATCAGTTGCAAGCCTTCTTGGCCCGCTGCGTGGAAAACCAGGTCTCCCATGTCGTACTTGAGTGCACCAGCCATGCACTGAGCAAACAGTATGACCGACTTGCTGGCATTGCGTTCTCAGCTGCCATCATCACCAAGGTAACCAGCGAGCATCTCGAGTTCCACCACAGCCTTGAGGAGTACACCAATGCCAAGGTGAATCTCGTAAAGGCTCTGAAGGAAGGTGGCCTGTTGGTCACCAGCACCGACAACAGCCGGTATGAGACCTTCACCGAAGCACTGTGCGACTCATGTTCGGCCATCATTCTGGGCAAGGACATTCCCATGCGCATCGAGTTCATGGGATACCAAGGGGTGGTTGTCGAGATCTACGGACAGCACCTGCCTACCCCGTTGCTCTTGCCCAGCCTCGCAACCAATGCGCTGCTCGCAGCCTTTACCGCCAGCCATCTGCTCAACAAGGAACCCAAGAGCATGCTGCACCTGATCCCTCATCTTCAGCCGGTCAAGGGCAGGATGCACCTCATCGAAAACAAGCTTGGTCTCAGGGTCATCATCGACTTTGCCCATACAGCCGATGCCTACGAGGGAGTCTTCTCTTTTGCCAAGCGTACCAGTGAGGGGGGTGACATCATCGCCGTGTTCGGGTGTGCCGGGGAACGGGACAGCACCAAACGCCCAGCCATGGGCAAGATTGCCAACAAATACAGCTCGGTGATCATCCTGACTGAGGAAGATCCGCGCAGGGAAGGAAATCAGGCGATTTTCTCCGATCTCAGATATCTGATGCACAATCCCTTGTGCACCGTATGGGAGATTGAAGACAGGAGGATGGCCATCAAAAAGGCGCTCTCCATCGCCCTGAGCGGAGATACCCTGCTCTTTTTGGGCAAAGGCCACGAAAAGACCATCGAACGGGCCGAAGGCAAGATAGCCTGGGATGAACTGGCACAAGTCCAAGCAGCGTTGCTGGAAGAGGAGCAAAGAAGAGAATGCAAGTAGGACTACTCTACGGCGGACGCTCTGCCGAACATGATGTCTCGGTTTCAAGCGCCATTTCGGTACATCAGGCACTGCTGGAAGCAGGGCATCAGGTACTTCCGATAGCCATTACCCTGGAAGGGAAATGGTATCTGCAAACCAGAGGTCCGGGAAAAGAGATACAGACCACCATTCCGCTCTCGATCAGGCCGGGAGAGGGATTCTTCCACAATGACACGATTGTGAAAATCGATGCTGCGTTCGCCACCACCCATGGATACGGGGGAGAAGATGGGAACCTACAGGGGCTGTGCTTGCTCGCAGGCGTCCCGCTCGCTGGTTGTGATACGGTTTCCAGCGCCATCGGGATGCACAAGGACCTTGCTTCGCGCCTCTTCAACAGCCATGGCATCCCTACCGTTGCAACCGTAGTGCTTGACCGGTACAGCCTGCTGCAGGTCGAGGACTATGTCATGGACCAATTTGCCTTGCTGTCCAAGCAGCTGGGGCCTCATCTCTTCGTGAAACCTGAAAATGCCGGATCATCGGTTGGGGTGCGAGCATTGAGGAACGCCCAACAGGAACAGCTGGTCGAAGCGGTGCGGTATGCAGCCCTCTACAGTGAACGCGTCTTGATACAGACCTTGATGGAAGACGTACAGGAGGTGGAATGCGCTGCGCTGCGCACCAAGGAGGGCAAGCTGGTCATAGCGGGGCCTGCTGTGGTGATTGACCCCGCAAAACAAGAGCAAGGATTCCTGAGCTATCTGCATAAGTACGGGGCCAACGATACCGCCTATCTCGAATTGCCGTCCACCGTTGAGGAAGAGACTGCCAAGGCTATCAGGCGCTATGCCAGGAAAGCCTTCCTTGCGATCAAGGCAGACGGGTATTCCCGCATAGATTTCTTCCTTGCAAAAGAGGGCATCTTCCTCAACGAGATCAACACCAGCCCAGGCATGACGCAAACCAGCCACTTCCCCAAACTGATGGGAAGCATCGGCTACACCCTCCCGGATGTGCTCGATCATCTTCTCTTTGACGCACTCACGCGAGCCAAGCAAGAGCAAGGGCGCATCTACTACCCTCCGACGTATTAGGGTGCCTATGGAACAAGTCTTCTTTCATGTGGACATGGATGCGTTCTATGCTGCAATTGAGGTGTTGGACAACCCCCAGTATCGTGGCAAATGCCTCTTGATAGGAGGAAGCGGAAAACGTTCGGTGGTAGCCACCGCCAGCTATGAAGCCCGGAGATTCGGAGTTCATTCAGCCATGCCGATGGCCCAGGCACTGCGTTTGTGTCCCCAAGCACTGGTGGTCAAGCCCCGCATGGAACGCTATCACCAAATGAGTGCCATCGTCATGGATATCCTCAAGCGTTTCAGTAGTTCTGTCCAGCAGATTTCCATTGACGAAGCCTTCCTCGACATGAGCGGCACCCGACGCCTGTTCGGTATTCCCCGTGAAGCGGGCAAACTGCTCAAGAAGACCGTGTACGAGGAGACAGGCCTCACGATTTCCGTGGGCATCGGAGGCAGCAGGTTCATTGCAAAGATGGCCAGCGACTACGACAAGCCCGATGGGCTATGCAGGGTTTCGGTAGGAAAGGAGATTGCATTCATAGATGCAATCGGTCTGAAGAAACTGTGGGGTGTGGGGAAAGTCACCCAGGAGTTGCTTTCCAAACATCACATCACCAGCACTGCAGAACTGCGCAGTTATCAGGAATCCACCCTGCACAACCTCTTCGGCACAAGTATGGGCCACTACCTGTACCAAGCATGCAGGGGCATCGACCCTGGCATCTTCTCATGCGAAGCCAAGAGTCATTCCATCTCCACCGAAACGACATTCGCCGAAGATGTCCGCGATGAGGAAACACTGCACGAAGTCTTGCTGTTCATGAGCCATGAAGTGATGTTTCGCTGCCTTGATGAGAAACAGATAGCGAGAACCGTGTCACTGAAACTCCGTCAACCTGACTTTTCCACCTCCACCATCCAGGTTACTCCCCAAGCGACTCTCTACAGCGCCGAGCAGATCTACCAGATTGCCCTACAGTTGCTTGGACAGAAGTGGAGCGAGGGCAAACCGATACGGCTCATCGGGCTCGCACTCCAAGGTCTGTACCATGGAACGCGCCCGCTCCAGGAAGAACTGTTCGAAGATCCCTACCAGAAAAAACGCAAACTCGAGGAAGTGGTGCTCGCCCTGCATAAGCAAGGCAAGCAAGTGATCAAGGCAGCCAATCTTCCCTCCAAGGATGAGTGACCTTTGCTCGGGATTGCACATCCTTTTCTCTGCAACGAAAAGGATGCTTTCATTGCATCATATATCCTAGAACTTTACTATTATTTATAATTCCTCTAGTATTGGGTACCCAAAGCTTTTCATGCAAGGAGTACCTCTGTTGGTCAAGAACAAACCGCTACGCATTCTCTTGATGATCCTCGGCCTCCTCTTCACGGCCTTAGGAGCAATTGGCATCGTGCTACCGGTGCTTCCCACCACTCCCTTTATCCTGCTTGCAGGGTTTCTCTTCTCCTTTTCCAGTGAGCGGCTTGGAACCTGGCTTGAGAATACCAAAACCTTCGGCCCCTATGTGCGTCATTGGAAAGAGGGAACGGGCATCCCCAAGAATGTAAAGATCCGAGTGTTGGTCATGCTCTGGATAGGCTTGGGCATAACCTTCTTCATCCTTGCAGATATAAAGCTTATCATCATGCTCTGCGCCATTGGTAGTCTGGTTACCGTACATATCGTCACCATCAAACCCACTCGAAAAAGCCCTTGATTGTACGAAGCGTACATGGTCTACTGAGTATAAGGGAGCTTGCACATGGCACAAAGAAAGCGTATGCGCTGGATGTACATAGGTTTGGGGTTTGCCTGCCTTGGGTTGGGTTTCGTCGGCATACTCCTGCCGATACTGCCCACTACACCGTTTGTCTTGCTTGCGGCAATCCTCTTCTCATCCTCCAATCCAGCCTTGGCCAAGGCTTTGGAGCGCAATGCCACCTTCGGCCCGTACATCCGCCACTACCGCATGAAGACAGGCGTTCCGCTTGCAACCAAGAAGCGAGGCCTCGACTGGCTCTGGGCAAGCCTGCTCATCTCCGCCCTGATTGTGCGTACAACGCTGGTCATCAGTATTCTCGCGGTGGTCGGAATCTGTGTCAGTGCTCATATCCTTCTGCTCAAGACAGCCTCAGCGGGCACTTCTTTTCCCCAAGCCGAACAGGAGGGCCTCGCTGCCAACCAAGAGGATAAGCATCACCAGTTGCAACAAGGGCATCCACGACAAGCCGATCCAGTTCCCCAGAATGCCAAACAGGGGCGGTGAGAGCGTGCTGCCCATGTAGGCAGATGCCATCTGCAATCCAATGACCTTCTGGCTCTTCTCCCTGCCGAAGTGATTCGGCGTTTCGTGAATCATGCCCGGGAAGATGGGCGCACACCCGATTCCCATCAGCAGCAAGGAGAATCCTGCTGCGGCCAGATTCGCGTAATGAAGCAACCCGATACTTGCCAGGATCAAGCCAAAGCCGCTGAAAATCAGTGTTGTATTGGACAGCCGGTAGGAGAAGAAACCACTCGCCATTCGGCCAGTGGTGATGCCCAAGAAAAAGAGGGAGCCGTAGAACGCTGCATCAGTGGCATTCAGTGACTTCACCTCTACAAGATAGCTGACCGCCCACATGCCGGTGGAAATTTCCAATGCGCAATAGAGAAAGAAGCCGAGCAAGGCAAAGGGCAGAGCCCCTTTTCGAGGAGTAAATGCAACAGGTACAGTGATCTCAACCTCACCATCAGTCCTATGCTTGCCATCCTGCCAGAGCCGCTGGCTGAAGAAAAGCGCGAGGACCAGAACCAATTGCATGCTTCCCAAAACCCGGTAACCCATCCGGTAGCTCAGATCCAGGGAGAGCACAATGCCCATGACAGCAGGTCCACTGCTGGCTCCCAAGCCCCAGAAGGAGTGAAGCCAGTTCATATGTCGGGCCTTGTAATGCAAGGCAACATAGTTGTTGAGGGCAGAATCTACCGAGCCCGCACCAAGCCCCAGGGGAATGGAGCAGAGCATAAGAGCAGGAAGAGAGGAGGAAACGGAGAATCCCAACAAGGCCAAAGCTGTCAAAAACACGCTGACCAATGTTACCTTTCCCGTTCCGAAGCGATGGATCAGACGGTAGCTGGACAAAGCTGATATAACCGTTCCTATCGAGCCTATGGCTCCAATGAGCCCCGCAGCGTACAAGGGAAGATCCAGGGAAGCGCGCATGACCGGCCAAATGCTGCCCAACACCCCGTCAGGCAAACCCAAGCTGATGAACGCAAGGTAAATGATCAGCAACAGTGCCATTTCACAGCCCCCTTCCCAGGAAGTAGACTGCGACAACAACCGCCAAGCCTACCCTATAGTATCCGAACACGGAGAAATCATGCTTGCGCACATAGGCTATCAGAGCCTTGATGCAGAAGAAGGAGACGATGAAACTGCTGACAAACCCTACACCAATGAGTACATACTCCGCTTGTGTATAGGAGAAACCCAGCTTGATGAGTTTGAGCAAGGATGCACCTGCCATGACCGGTATGGCCATGAAGAAGGAAAATTGGGCGACCACTGAACGCTCGATGCCGATGATGATGCCACCCAGGATGGTCGACCCGCTCCTGCTGGTTCCCGGAACAAGGGCAAGCATCTGGAACAGTCCGAGCTTGAGGGCATCCGCATAGGAGATATCCTCAAGGAGTTTCACCCGCTTCTCTTGTCTCCCCCACCTTCCCTTTTCCAAGAAGATGTAGAGCACACCGTAGCCGAACAGAGCCAAGGCCACTACCTCCCAGCGATACAGATGGCTGTCCATGAAATCATCAATCAATACGCCAACCACCCCTGCAGGCAGGGTGGCCACCAGTACTTTCGCCCAAAGGATGTAGGTGGATTTCCTCGCCTTTGAGTCTTTTGAGGGAGAAAAGGGATTGAGGGTGGAAAAATAGAGGATCACCACAGCGAGAATCGAAGCGAGCTGGATGATGACCAAGAACAGCTCTTTCGCCTCTGCAGAGAGGGAAAGGTGCAACAGCGAATCAAGCAGAAGCAAGTGTCCGGTCGAGCTGATGGGAAGCCACTCAGTAACACCCTGAACAATACCAAGAACCAATGCTTTCAGACTTTCTGCGACCATACCCACCTCCGAACTGAAGCAAGTCTAAAGCAACCCGCACTCCTTTACAAGGTTGGTTCATCAATCTTGCACAAGTGGGGTACCTTGTGCTGATTTCACCCACATGGTAGATTTGGTGCATGGATTTGCATATTGTGCTCTTTGAGCCGGAAATACCCCAAAATACGGGAAACATCGCCCGTACCTGTGCCGCTATCGGGGCCACCTTGCATTTGGTTCACCCTTTGGGATTCAGTCTTGGAGAGAAGCACCTGAAGCGGGCTGGACTCGACTATTGGCATCTGCTTACCATCGTTGAGCATCCGAGCATTGATGCCTTTCTGGAAAGTCATGCTGACAAGAATCTCTTCTTTTTCACCACGAAAGCTGAACGAACCTATGCTGAAGTGAGCTATCCACCCGAAACCTTTCTCATTTTTGGCAGGGAGAGTGCTGGGATAGATGAACATATTCTGGTACAACAGAGACAGAGATGCGTGCGCATTCCCATGCGTGAGCAAGCCAGGAGCCTGAATCTTTCCAACAGTGTGGCAATAGCTGCCTACGAATACCTCAGGCAAACCGACTTCCCTGGTCTGCAAGGTCAAGGAGAACTGCACCATCTGAGGTGGGAGGAATAAAGGTGAAAACACTGGGAATCATCGGATGCGGAGCCATGGGAAGTGCCATTGCACGAAGTCTGGAAGGAGCTGTATTCCTCTATGACAGCGACACGGAGAAAGCACGCGCCCTTGCATCCGAAGGAAAACGGACAGCCCTTGCAAGCCTGGAGGAGCTGTTTGAGAAGTCCGACTGTCTGCTCATCGCAGTCAAGCCCCAGATCCTGTCAACGCTCTACGGCCAACTCAGGGAGCTGGGCAGTGCATCCAAGCACTGGATCAGCATTGCTGCCGGGGTCCCCCTCGACATACTCACCGAGCATCTTGGTACTGATGAAGTGGTTCGCTTCATGCCCAATATTGCAGCTCAGATGCAAGCCTCGGTGACAGCCGTTGCCCCCGCTCCACACTGCTCACAGGAGCACCTCTCCTATGCCCAGCAGATTGCACAAAGTTTCGGCGCAGCCTTCATTCTCCCAGAATCCCAGTTTGGCGCCTTCATCGGCATCAGTGGCTCGGCCATTGCCTTCATCCTGCAGTTCTATCACGCCCTTGCCATGGGCGGAGTACAGCAGGGCATTGCCTATCCGATGTCACTGCATATTGCCTTGGAAACAGCAAAGAGCGCTGCAAGCCTCGTAGAGAGTACCGGCAAGAACCCCGTGGAACTTGCCACAACCGTTTGCTCTGCCGGAGGAACGACCATCGAGGGTATGCTCGCCTTGGCTGAAGGTGGGTTTGATGCCACGGTAATGCAAGCAGTACGAAAATCCAGTGAAAAATCGAGCAAGTTGGAAGCACTTGCCAAAGATGCAAAGAGGTGAGAATCCAGAATGATTGATCTGAAAGAACTGAAAGAACGACGGGACGAAATTGCAAAAAACATCGAAGTGCGCAACATGCGCGTTGATATCGATCTGATTATAGGTTTGCAGGAAAAGCGCTCCGAATTACTGCAGGAAGTGGAAAACCTGCGGGCCAAGCGCAATGAGAACGCCCAGAAGATGAAAGGCAAGCTCGATCCCGAAACCCGCACCTCCCTGATTGCCGAAGGCAAGGCCCTCAAAGAGAGCATTGCAGAAAGCGAAGCTTCCCTTTCCGAGGTTGAGCAGCAGTACCAAGCCCTCGCCCGCACCATCCCCAACTACGCCCATCCCGAGGCACCGGTCGGCAAGGAAGACAAGGACAACACCGCCATCAAGTTTGTCGGTACCGTCCCCACCTTCTCTTTCAAGCCATTGGACCACGTTCAGCTTGCGGAAAAGCTCGACCTGATTGACTTTGATACCGCAACCAGAGTCTCTGGAGCCAAGTTCTACTATCTCAAGCGTGAGGCAGTCATCCTGCAGATGGCCTTGGAACGCTATGCGATGGACATCGTCATGAAGAAAGGCTTCACCCCGTTCATCACCCCCGATATCGCCAAGGAAGAAATTCTTTCAGGCATCGGCTTCAATCCCCGTGGGGAAGAGAGCAACATCTATACCCTTGAGGGAACCGGTACCTGCCTGGTTGGAACGGCAGAGATCACCCTCGGCGGGTACTATGCCGGCCAGATTCTCAACAAGGAAGACCTTCCGATCAAGATGGCAGGGCTGTCCCACTGTTTCCGTCGTGAGGCAGGAGGAGCCGGCCAGTACTCAAAGGGTCTGTACCGAGTCCATCAGTTCTCCAAGCTGGAGATGTTCATCTACTGCCTCCCTGAAGACTCGGATGCCTATCACCAAAGCCTGTTGGCCATCGAAGAGGAAATCTTCGGAAACCTGGGCCTTGCATACCGGGTGGTGGATACGTGCACCGGAGATCTCGGAGCACCGGCCTACCGCAAGTTTGACATCGAAGCCTGGATGCCCGGACGTGGTGACGAGGGAGAGTACGGAGAAGTGACCTCCACCAGCAACTGCACCGATTATCAGGCCCGATCACTCTCCATCCGCTACAAGGATGAGGAGGGAAAGACCCAATTCGTCCATATGCTCAACGGGACAGCTATCGCCCTCAGTCGTGCGTTGGTTGCCATTCTGGAGAACTATCAGAACGAAGATGGTTCTGTGACCATTCCCCCGGCCCTGGTACCTTACACTGGTTTTGCCAGGATCGAGGCCCGAAGCTAAGGGAGCTAGCATGAACGTAAGTGCCTTGACTACAGATTTCTACGAACTGACCATGATGCAAGGGTATTTCTCGAACAATCACAACCCCCAGGTCGTGTTTGACATGTTCTATCGGACAAACCCTTTTGAGGGAGGGTATGTAGTCTTTTCCGGTCTCAATGACCTGATCGACAAGCTTGAGCACTTTACGTTCAGCAGCGAAGACATAGCATATCTGGAAAGTCTGGGAAAGTTCACCAAGCCCTTCCTCACCTATCTGGAGACCTACCGTTTCGAAGGGGATCTCTATGCAATGCAGGAAGGGACGGTTGTATTCCCCGGCGAACCGCTGGTTCGCATCCATACCAATCTCATTGAAGCACAGCTGATAGAGGGTTTGCTCCTGAACACGCTCAATTTTCAGAGTCTGATCGCAACCAAGGCAAGCCGTATGTCCCTTGCCTGCAACCGCGGCCTGCTGATGGAGTTCGGGCTCAGAAGGGCCCAAGGGGGCGATGGGGCTCTCTCGGCAAGCAGGGCAGCCTTCATCGGAGGGTGCCAGGTCACCAGCAACACATTGGCAGGAAAAACGTACGACATCCCGGTTGCGGGCACCATGGCTCACTCTTGGATCATGAGCTTTGACAGCGAATTGGAGTCCTTCCGAGCATATGCTGCACTCTACCCTGACAACACTGTCCTGCTGATCGACACGTATGACACCCTCGGTTCGGGAATCGACAATGCCATCATTGTCGGCCTCGAGCAACAACGCAAGGGCAAGAAGATTGGAGTGCGCATTGACAGCGGCGACCTCTCCTACCTGCCCAGGGTCATTCGCAAGCGGCTCGATGAGGCGGGTCTCAAGGATGCCTCCATCGTAGTTTCCAACGATCTGACCGAAGAGATCGTACAGACCCTCGTCCATGACGAGGTTCCCATCGACAGTTGGGGTATCGGAACCCATTTGGTCACCGGAGGCGTACAGGCCTCTCTCAATGGTGTCTACAAGCTTGCAGCAAAGCAGAGCAAAGAGGGAACCATTGTTCCTACCATGAAAATCTCCAACAGTTTTGAGAAGACCACCAATCCCGGCATCAAGCAGGTCTATCGTTTCTACGATGCAGAGGGAGGGGCCTTGGCCGATCTGATCACCCTTGAGCAAGAGAAGATCGTCGAAGGGAAGAAATACACCTTCTACCATCCGTTTGCCGAAGCGGATTTCTTTGAGATGCAGAGTGACAAGTACACCCATTTCGAGAGTTTGCTTGCATTGCAGATGCATCAGGGCAAGCGAGTGGGAGAGAAACCATCGCTGAAAGATATCCAGGCATATGCACAAAAAAGTCTTGCGACTTTCCACAAGAGTTATCTGAGACAGATCAACCCGCACATCTACAAGGTCAGTCTCTCAGCAAAACTGAAGAAGCTGAAAATGGACTTGTTGGTGGCTCAGCGCAAGAAAAGCAAGGAAGAACTTTAGGCAAGCGGCCGCACTGCAATTCGAAGAACCGTTTTCAGCTGGCCCGATTCGGTCTTCTTCGGATTGCTCAGGTAGATTTCCCGATGCGAGGTCGTGCTGCGCTGCAGCTGGTGTTCAGTGCAAAACTGCTCCATCTTGGCAAAACTGGCATCCTCATCCTGGTAGGAACCGATGTGCAGCATCGACACGCACAAGCCCTCCTCGAGCGTCGCAAAGCGCACATGGGAAGTCGAAAGCCCTTTCTTGAAAGCGACCTGTTCCCTCACCTTGGATACAATCTCTTCGGTAACCCATGCAGGTTGGGCGATCATGGCTGACCAAAGCCAGGTATCACGATTCTCCACCTCTTCAGCATCCCAGACACACTCAAGTGGGGCAACCGTAAACTCCTTGTACAAGATGTGTTTGCGAAATCCCATTTTCAGGGTGTAGCTCATGCTGAACAGAAGCTCGACAGCCTCGGTATACGCTTGGTCTGAAGGATCCCCTTCCCCATCGATGATGAGGTAGGAGAGTGGAGGTACCTCGACCAGCGTTGGCTCTTTGGGGAGATGATAGAGCTGTCTCAGCTCCTTCTTCACATCGTACATTTCCATCAGCGTCCTCCTACAAACACCGCTCGATCGCAAGTGCAATCGCCTGGGCAACACGCTGGCGCCATTGCGGCGAGACCAGGTTGCGCGCATCCTCCTCGTTGGTCAAAAATCCAACCTCCACCAAGACAGCGGGAACCCTCGAGGCATTGAGCACATACAAGTCTCGCTCCTTCACCCCGCGGTTGCGGGTGGTGATCAGGGTTTCCGACAGGGTTTCGGCAAAAATGGAAGCAATAATCAGGTTGCGATGGTTGAGCATCCGGTTGAGATTCACCGAAGAAAACCCCGCAAGCATGGACAAGTTGGTCAAGGGCGTGGAGTCATCCATGAGCTTCACCCGCTTATTCTGCAACTTGGTCAGAACCTCAAACCCAGAGGCTTCGCTCGACTGTGCACTGTTCACATGGATCGATACGAACAAGGCGCTGGTTTGGTTGAGAAGCTCCGTCGTATAGGCAATCTCACTCCGCTCACCAAGACTGAGGTAGGTATCATCTGAGCGGGTATAGACCAACTGAAGCTCTGGGTGCGAGACTGCGAGCAGAGCACCCACGCGTTTGGTGATATCCAGCGTAAGATCCCGTTCGTAGACAGTCCCTCCTGCAAAAATCCAGGCATAACTGGTACCGGGATCATGCCCTCCATGTCCGGCATCGAGAATAACCGTACCCACACTCAGACTGTAGGGATCGACAGATCCGAAGAGCAAAACCGGAAAACACAGCAACAGCATAAGGCTGAGGATTTTTCTCATGCCTCCTCCTTGGGCCAGCTGTCGCAAAGGGTAGCAAAATCCATTTTCTGCAACCACAGCATCCGTTTCTTCACCTCGGTCTGATACACATCCTTATCAAAATACCCTTTGTACTTACGTGCGATATTCTTTGAGTTTATGTTCTGGACACCCAAGGCCTTGGTATAGCACCGCTCAAACCCTTCAGCGTCGCTACGATCTTCTATCACACTCTCGCGGTCAGGGAATTGCATCAGCAAAGCATCCCCTATACAGAGCTTATACCCCAAGAGATGGGTCCGGATCCCCCAGTCAAGGGCTTGGTAATATTCGCTGTGAATCTGCTCATCAAAGCCTCGAAGACGCTGGAACAGTGCCCTGTCGTAGAGCGCAAGGCACATTACCGGATACAATGTCTGTTGCTGCATCTCGTCACCAAGTCGGGGGAAATCAGATTCCGGGTCCAATTCACGGTCCACCAAACGCGGGGAACGACGACAGGGAACAATCTCCTTGTATGCATTTGCCAGGACTGCACAGAACGCTGCAGGATGTTCAGGCTGTGCCATCAGGGGCATGAGCATCGGCCCATCAAACTTCACCAGCAGGAGATCACTTCTGACAATGAGAAACAGATTGGTCCTGCATTCATTGGCAACGGCATTGATTTTCTCCCCGGTGAACGTGTGGGAGGTAAAGACAAGAAAGGTCACATCCTTGTACTGCTCCTGCATGCTGGGGATGTCCAACCTCCCCTCTTGCGTCACCACATGCAGGCTATAGTTCATCTGACTCTGATACCAATCGAGACTTTCGTTGAGTTGTGCAAGCGTACCCGTATCAAGAATGCCGACTGCCAGTTGCTCAGTATTGTGCAAATGGGTTATGCGTGAGAGCATTTCCTGTTTTCTACGGTAGATACGATAGTTATTCAACATCGTCCAGCAACACCAAGTCCTCCGGTCGGAAGATTACATCCTTCCCACCCTTTCCCAGCAATCGCTCGATATCCTTGCTGCTATGCCCGGCCACCTTGGCGATATCTGTGCTGTTGTAATACGGTACCGCCTTGGCAAAAGGCTTGCCATCGGTGGTACAGATCTGGATTACATCCCCTGAACCAAACACCCCGTTCACCCGTACCACTCCCTTCGGAAGCAGGCTCTTCTTTGCAAGCAAGGCTTGCTTTGCTCCCGCATCCACCTCTATCGAACCCAGGTGAGAGTTGTTCAGGATCCACCGCTCCCGCTGGCTCAACCGCAGTGAGGGATGGATGTAGGTTCCCAGGGATTCTCCTGACAGAAGACGGATGAGGGCATCCTCCTCATACCCGCTTGCAATGATGGTACCACACCCTGCAACCGAAGCAATCTTGGCTGCAAGCAATTTTGTCTTCATGCCTCCGGTTGAGTGGGTGGACCCCGCTCCCCCGGCATAGGAGAGAACCGTCTCATCGAGCTTTTCGATCTCAGCAAGCAGATGCGCCGACTCATCCTTCTTGGGGTCAGCGGTGTAAAGCCCCGGTATATCGGTAAGGATCACCAAGAGATCTGCATCAATCTTGCTGGCAACCATGGCACTCATCCTGTCATTGTCCCCAAACGCAGAACCGATCTCCGCAGTGCTTACCACGTCATTCTCATTGAAGACCGGAACCACCCCGAGCTCAAGCAAGGTGAAGATGCTGTTGCGCAGGTTCACATAGGTATGCCGGTTGTTCAAATCCTTTCGGGTGAGCAGAATCTGCGAACAGACCAAGCCATGCCGCTTGAAGGAGCGACGATAACTGGACATCAGCAAGGGCTGGCCGATGGATGCACACGCTTGGCGCATCGATACCTGTTTGACCGGTCCCTTGTGATGCAACTCCTTCGCACCCATGCCGACTGCGCCGCTACTGACAAGCAGTACCTGATACCCCTGCTTGTGCAACTGGGCCAGCTGGTCAACAATTGAATCGATGCATTTCTCATCGATTCCCTCTTGTGCTGACAGCAGGTTCGTACCCACCTTCACGACCAAACGATGTACGTTTGACAGATCACGCTTCATCGATCGCCTCCGAAGGCCATTGAAGCACCATCCTTCGCAAGTTCAGTATGGAGGAACTCTTTGGGAGCCTTACCGCTATAGGTACTGACGGTCTGGCCCTGTCCCTTGAGCAGGTACTTGCTGCTCATCAAGCCCTCAAGCCCCACCGGGCCACGTGCATGGATCTTTGCTGTGCTGATACCGACCTCAGCCCCAAGACCGAAGCGGAAGCCATCGGAAAAGCGGGTTGAGCAGTTGGCGAACACATCTGCAGAATCTACTTGCAGGAAGAAGGTTTGGATTGCCTGTTCATCCTCACTGATGATGGCGTCGGTATGGTGCGAGCCGTAGGTCTCAATGTGCTCGATCGCCTGGGAAAGGGAGTCCACCACGCGGATATTCAGCTCCAAAGCAAGATACTCCATGCCCCAGTCCCCATCTTTGTAGGGGATGCAGGAGATGAGGGCCTGGGTGCGTACATCTCCGTGCATCACCACATTACCCTGTGCCAGCCGTTGGGAAAGCTGCGGCAAGAAGGAGGGAGCAACCGCTTGATGGACAAGAATGGTCTCCACTGCATTGCACGCTGCAGGATACTGGGTCTTTGAGTCATAGGCGATCTCAACGGCCTTGGCAAGGTCTGCACGCTCGTCTATGTACAGGTGGCAAATACCATCGGCATGGCCAAGAACCGGAATGGAAGTATGGTCCATGACATACCGGACAAACTGGTTGGACCCACGGGGAATGAGCAAATCGATCTCTTTCTCCATGCCCAGCATCAGTTCAACATCGGCATGGCTTTCCACAAGCAAGAGCCAATTATCACCTAGAGGAGAACCCTTGCAACTGCGTTGGATGGAGGCAACGAGTTCCGTATTGGTACGCTGCGCCTCTTTGCCTCCCTTGAGTATGATGCCATTGCCGCTCTTAAGGCAGAGTGAGACAATTTGCACCAGGGCATCGGGCCTGGCTTCAAAGATCATGCCGATGACTCCGATGGGAAAGCTCACCTTTTCCAGCAGCAAACCATCATCGAGCAGCCGGCGTTCCAATACATGCCCGATGGGGTCTTTCAGCTCGGCTACCTGCTGCAAGCCGAGTATGACAGCAGAGAGCTTCTCTTTGCTGAAAATCAGACGTTTGACCAACGATTCCTTCTGGCCGTGTTCCACTGCTTGGGCAACATCCAACTCATTTGCCTTGAGTATCACTGGGTAATCCCGAAAGAGGCCATCGGCAATGGCCAACAGGAGTTGGTTGCGCTGTTCTATCGTGCTTGAGGAGAGGACTTTCGCTTGTGAGCGCAAGGTGCGAATCCTCTGGTGCAATGCGTTTGTATCCATGTTCCGATTCCTTCTGAAATGGTATCTATACAGTAAACTGAATGACAGAAGGTATCAAGGTGAAAAGAGAAAGAGCAAGGGGGTAAATCCGATTGCATTTTCAAAAAGATAATGGTAAACTGCAACCATTCGCAACATATAGGAGCTCTTTTCATGAAAAAATCCCTGATCCTTCTCCTTCTTGTCCTGACGCCGGTCTTGTTGTTCTCCCAAGGCAATGGCGAACAGGCCATGCAGGATAGCTCATTCTACCAGGCAACAGACGCCAATAATCGCACCCTCAAGCTGGCCGAGAAACCCTCGACCGTTCTGATAGCCGGAAAGGCTGGCAATATGCCTGCAAACGCCCTCTTCCTGTTTCCTGAAGTGACAAGCATGGACCTCACCTTGCCGAAGACTGACCAAGGCCTTGGCGACTTCTTCTCGTTCATCAGACCTGAATTGGATGAGAAACCCCGCATCAGCCAGACAGCAAGCGTAGAAGAGATAGCGAGCAGGAAAGCCGACCTGGTACTCACCAAGGCAACCCATTTCGAGTCAATCGCCCGTAAGCTCGATGTTCTTGGCATTCCCAATTACACCATGAATCTCGAATCGTATGCAGATTGGATCGGCGAACTGGAACAACTGGGAAAGCTTCTGAAAAACACCACACGTTCAAAGGAACTCATCTCTCTGTATGAGAAGCGAATGCAACCGATCAGAGAACAAGCGAAGTCCCTCTCATCCGAACAGCGGGTGAATGTCCTCCTGCTGCAGGGCGACCGTGCGGACAACACCTTCTCCTACAAAATTGCACCGGATGACTGGATGCAGACATGGATGGTCGAAACCGTCGGTGCAAACCCTGTCTGGAAGGGATCGAACAAGGCAGCAAACGGGTGGTCAACCATCAGTTTCGAGCAGATCGCCGCATGGGATCCTGACGTGATCATCCTCGTAAGTTACAAGAACCCTGCACAGATGTATGTTGATGCCATCTACAGTTCTCCTATCTGGGCACAGCTTGACGCAGTGAAAAACCAGAAGGTGCTTGCCGGTCCCCATGACATGATGAGCTATATCCAGCCGGTGGCTTCCTGGATTCTCGGTCTCCAATGGCTTGGAAAGACCCTCTATCCTCAGCAGTACGAGAATATGGGGATGGAAGCGGAGGTTGCTTCCTTCTATCGTGATTTCTACCAACTGCAGGATGCAGGGAAGCTGGACAAGCTGGTTGCCTTGTATGCTGCTTCTGTTGATGGCAACAAGTGATGAACCGAGCTCGAGCCTTTGCTCATGAGCAGAGCAGAAGGCGCTTGATTTTGCTTGCCTTGGTGGCTCTCACCTTCCTGCTCTCCCTACTCTTTCTGTTCGCAGGAAGATACCCCAAACCTGGATTCACGTTCTCCGCGATCTGGAATCAAGAAGGGATGGCCCAGAGCATCCTCTGGAAGGTGAGGCTTCCCAGAATCCTTCTGGCCTTGGTGGCAGGGAGCATGCTCAGTGCAAGTGGTTTCACCTTCCAGATGCTCTTCTCAAACCCCTTGGTGGAACCGGGTTTTCTTGGAGTAAGCCAAGGGTCGGCATTTGGCGCTGCATTGATGATTGTGATCGGATCATCGACTACGGTCATGGTGCAGCTCAGTGCCACGATATTCGGTCTCTTTGCCTTGCTTGCCAGCTACCTGCTTGCCAAGCGCTTCCGTTTCGGCGGTTCCTTGCTTCGCTTGGTGCTCAGCGGCATTGCGGTCTCGGCCATCTTTTCGAGTGCCCTCGGAGTGGTCAAGCTGGTTGCAGAACCTACCAAGGATCTGCAGGACATCACGTTCTGGATGATGGGTGGCCTTTGGAACGCCTCGTGGAAGCAACTCTTCTCCATCCTCTGGACAGTATTGGCTTGCATGCTTCTGCTCTTCAGCTTCCGCTGGAAACTGAACCTGCTCTCCCTCGAGGAGAAAACGGCACACTCGGTAGGTCTCAATCCCAAGCGGGATCGCCTCATCCTGTTGGTTGTCGCTACCGTAGGCACAACCCTGACCATTTCCATCACCGGCCTCATCGGCTGGGTAGGCCTGATTACGCCCCATCTGGCGCGCAAGCTCTTCGGCTCGGACAGCTCCTTCAGCCTTCCCGGTTCCATGGTGCTCGGATCACTGTTTCTTCTGTTGTGTGACACCTTGGGAAGAACATTGCTTCCTACAGAGATACCCATAGGGCTGCTGACCAGCTTGTTTGGTGCTGCCGTGTTCATCATAATCCTCAGTCTCAAGCATCAAGGGGGAAAAGCATGAATGCCCTGCAGTTGGACAATGTCACCTACACCTATCCGAGCGGAACAAAAGCTCTGCAGACCATCAGCTTTGCAATCGAAGAAGGCTCCTCTCTTGCCATTCTAGGCTCCAATGGAGCGGGGAAATCCACCCTGCTCGATCTGATCCTAGGGTACAAGCAAGAGCCTGGAATCAGAATCTTCGGCAAAGAAATCAGTACATATGGCCGGAAAGAGCTTGGAAGGACGCTCGCCTTGGTTCCCCAGACCGAGCACTACCACTTCTCCTTCACGCTGTTGGACTATACGCTCTTCGGCCGTTCACCCTATCTCCAGGCCATGGGCAACCCCACTGCCGACGATGCAGAGATAGCCTACCAGGCATTGGAGGAGGTTGGACTTGCTTCCTATGCAGATCGATCTATCACCAACCTGAGCGGAGGGGAGCATCAACTGCTCCTTCTTGCCCGTGCCATCGCCCAACAGAGCAAGATCTTGCTGCTGGATGAACCAACCAGTGCGCTTGACCCAGCCAATCGCAAAAAGGTGCTTTCCATCCTCTCCTCCTTGCATCAGCGGGGGAAAACGCTGGTGTTCACCACCCATGATGCCAATCTTGCCTATGCCTTGGCTACGCATGTGGCAATGCTCAAGCAGGGTTCTCTGCTCTGTTTCGGAAAAAAAGAAGAGGTGGTCAACACCGAAATGCTGACCACCCTCTACGCTACGGAACTGACAGTATGCCAGCTGGGGACCGAAACCCTTATCTATTGAGCTCCAATGGTACAAACGAGAACTTCCGTACATCGAACAGTCCCATATCGGTAAGCTTGTATGCCGGAATGACGGGAAGCGACATGAAACAGAGGGTCATGAAAGGATCGACTTCCTTGCTGACCTTCAGTTTCTCTTGTGCAATGGCATGCAACTGCTTCAGGTTCTCGGCAATACTTGCTCCATCCTCATAGCTGATAAGGCCGGCAACCGGCTGCTCGAAAGATGCGAGGATGGTTCCGTTCTGCACAATGACCATTCCTCCACCCACAGCGATGAGATGGTTCACTGCAGTCTCCATATCCGCATCATTGTCACCGGCTACGATGATGTTGTGTGAGTCATGCGCTACGCTGGTAGCCATGGCCCCGTTGTGCAGGCCATACCCCCTGAGCAGGGCAAGGGCCACATTCCCCGTCCCCTTATGCCGCTCCACCACAGCAAGCTTGACGATATCCTGGTTTGCATCGTGCATCCACAAACCATCTTTTGCTGTTACTTTGGCCTCTCCTGCTTCGGTGACCACACCGCCGGGAATGATGTCTATGACCCGAACATGCTCATCCTGCAAATGAAGTGCAAGCTTGGCAGCAGAGAAGTCCTTCACATCCATTTTCCCACTCACCCTTGCATCAGGACGACAGGTTGCCGGTTTGAGCATCACCCCATCCTGGGCGACCAATTCCCCAGCCACATACACCTGGTGCATGGTAAAGGAGGAGAGATCATTGACCAAGCAGAAATCAGCACGCAATCCTGGAGCGATCGCCCCACGGTCGGTCAGATGATAACAGTCGCAGCTGTTGATGGTTGCCATGCAGAGCGCTTCTATGGGATCGAGGCCTGCATGGACTGCCAGACGAACATTATTGTTGATGTGCCCATCACTGAGGATGCTGATGGGCTGACGGTCATCAGTGCAGAAGATGCAGCGACGGCTGTTGCGCTCATGCACCCCACCAAGCAAGCCCAGCACATTGTTGCATGCCGAGCCCTCGCGAAGCATCACATACATACCCCGCCTCACCCGCTCACACAGTTCTTCAGGTGTCTCACACTCATGATCGGTATGGATGCCGCTGGCACTGTAGGCATCCAAATCGGACCCTACTACCGCCGGGCTGTGCCCATCGATGATTTTCCCGGCTTTCTTTGCCTGGAGCAGCTTGTCGATCACCAGATCGCTGCCAGCAATCACTCCCGGATAGTCCATCATCTCCCCAAGCCCGAGCACCCGCTCATGCTTTAACGGCTCGACAAAGTCGTCCGCAAGGATCGTCGCCCCACTGTGCTCAAAGGTGGTCGCAGGCACACAGGAGGGAACAACAAAGAAGGCCTGCAAGGCAGTGTCCTGAGACGCATCCAGCATATAGGACAGGCCATCAAGTCCACATACATTGCAGATCTCATGCGGGTCGGCAATGACGGTGGTGGTCCCGCAAGGGACCACCAGATTGGAAAATTCCTGTGGTGTTGCATGACTGGACTCGATATGGACATGCCCATCGATCAGACCGGGTACCAGATATCGCCCCCCTCCGTCAATAATAACAGCGGCATCACCTTTCCCTTCTGGTGAAAACCCACAGAAACATCCCTCTGATACAAGGACATCTGAATAAAACCATTCCTTATTATATACATCGAGCACTTTGGCGTTTGTAATGCAAAGGTCTGCCCTCTTCCTGCCTGAGGCCGCGTCAATCAAGCCTTTCAAGCGAGCTTTGGTAACCATGGAAGCTCCTTTCTGCAACATACTGCAACGTTTTTCTTAGTGTACCACTTCACGCAAATACTTCAAGTAAAAAAATTACCCCACTGAGCGTACACGTGTATAGGTCAAAATATTTTTGAATAATTTCACTATATTGCAAAATTTTCAACAATAATTTATCCAGATTCCCGAATTTGTACCTCTAAATTTGGTTATATAACAAATTTGACG
>Ga0265295_1001082_pt1 | contig 50175 bp, 47 predicted proteins | sample Munlansysbiofilm_FD_192503 | JGI IMG/M metagenome (GOLD analysis project Ga0265295, IMG submission 192503) | Leachate microbial communities from a municipal landfill in Southern Ontario, Canada - Methane capture system biofilm | ecosystem: Engineered > Solid waste > Landfill > Unclassified ...
ACAGGTTGTCAAGGTCGGGTAGTATTTTCGATGAAAATCTCCACCCTTCCCGTGACAAATCAATCATAATACAGTACAAGATCTGTTAAGCATGAAAATTAGTTCAATTTGATATTGCAATTTATCAGCAAATAACCGATCTTAGAAATTACATAAACAGCAGAATTGACAACCTTTTAAATTACTAATAGATTGGAGGGGCTTTTCATGGATAAACATATCTTCACCGGAAAAATCATATCAATCCAACCCCGCATACGTCTAACCAGGTCCTTCGATGAGTCCTCCCATACATATCTTGGTTATGCAATCACTTTGGAGGGAGAGCTGGACAACACTAATACCACCTTCTCCATCGGCATCGGCAAAGCAGCCCATGCAAAACATCAATTTAAAGTAAATGACGTTATCTCCGGAGAATGTGTTCCGGTACCGGATCCTGACACTGAACCTACTGAGTATTACAAAGTCTCTAAGCTTAAACTCATCACCCGAAGCACCACCATCACTAACACATCATCTCCCTGGGAACTGGTGCCGCCGGAGCTGGAAGTTTACAGAGAAAGAGGACACCGCAGGCTGGCAGCTAGGACATATGACACTAAGTGTAGTAGCTGCATGTGGGGCTGTAGAATGCCGGTTGAGATAATTATTGATAACTGGAATCCGAGAGGCCGGAGAAAGTATAGGTTTGAAACTTTCTGTTATGGGCCATTAAACTGTAAATTGTATAAGGCTGGTCCGAACCGTAAGGTGGAAGGTCGGAACGGGATGGTCTATGTTGAGGAAGATTGGGTTGATGCTATGAATGTGGAGCATCGAGGAGAAGATGAGTAGGACTTTTCAAATGCACTGGGGGTGTAATGATGTGGAGAGATAGTGAAACAGAACTTGATTATCTAGACTTTGATTATCTAATTGAAACTGTGAGCAATATTATCAAAAATGATGACTTATTACCTTCTACTATAGGAGTTTATGGTGATTGGGGAAGCGGAAAATCCAGCTTGATTAACATGAGCATTGCTTCATTGAAAGACAATAAGGATACTGAGTGTATATATTTCAATGGATGGCTATTTGAAGATTATGAAGACGCAAAAACTGCCTTGTTGGGAAATATTCTAGACACTATAGAGCGTAATAGGACTTTAGATGACAATGCTAAAAAATGTATTGCTGGTTTGCATAAAAGCATAGATAAAATGAAGCTAGTGAAAAATGCAATTAGACTTGGAGGAGCATTTCTAACAGGGGGATCAAGCGTTGTAACTGAATTTGCCATTTCTAATGCCTTAGATAACATGTTACCTTCAAAGGACGGCATAATCAAAGAAGATTTGATGGAAGCTATTAAATCTGAGTTGACGGATAAAGAGCTTCGTGAAGATATCAACTCATTCAGAGATAATTTTGATAAGTTACTAAAAGAGACCCAAATAGATAGGTTAGTTGTTTTTATTGATGAACTTGATCGATGCAGTCCGGATACAATATTAGACACATTAGAGGCAATCCGACTGTTCCTATATGTAGGAAGAACTGTATTCATTATTGGTGCAGATGAAAGACATATTTCTTATGCTGTTCAAACCAAGTTTAAAGAAATCGAAGGAACCGGTATTGACATAGGTAAAGAATATTTAGAAAAAATTGTACAGTATCCGGTAAGAATACCAAGGTTAAGTACCCGGGAAGTAGAACTTTACATATCACTACTTTTTATGGAGAAAGATTTGTCAAAAGAGGAATTTAAAAAGACTATTGAATTTATTGATGATAAGAAGACTAAGAATTTTTTTGATTTTCAACTTGATTATGGACTGATAAAAGGCTTTGATGAAGATATTGCAGATAAAGTAAAATTGAGTCTAGAGATATCAAAACAACTATCTTCAGTATTAGCTAATGGTTTAAATGGAAATCCCAGACACTGCAAGCGATTTTTGAATTCTATGGAAATGCGACTTAACATGGCTCAATACAAAACAATTGAATTGGATCGAAAAATCTTAGCAAAAATTATGATGCTCGAGTATTTCAAACCAAGAATGTTTGCAGAATTAGTAAGTGCACCAGTAGATCTGACTGGTAAAATAATAGAATTATCAACACTTGAAAACAAAGAAAGTGAATCTTTGGAAAAATTAGCTTCATGGAAAGATGATGAATGGGTAAAGTCTTGGTTAGAGATGCAACCTGCAATTGGTGAAGAGGATTTACGACCGTATTTCTATTTCGCAAGGACTACACTAGATAATCGATATGAGATGTCTAAGATGAAATTAAGTAAGATTGCTAATGATGTATTAAGAAATTTGACAGCTGGGACGGATTCAGGAATACGCAGTGCTTGTGATAAAGCAAAGGAAGTAAATGAGTATGAAGCTGCTTTGATCATTGAACATCTAATATCACGAATTACCAGCTCAAGTGATATATCGGATATCCAATTAAGATCATTGTTAGAATGGGGAGCGCTTAAAAAGGAAGTGCATACAGAAATTATTAACGGATTAGATGCCGTTAGTGGGACTAGGATAAAACCATCACATATACCAAGAGTAATGAACTTTGGAAAAGAAATCAATCAAACACAAAAAGTTGATGAAATTTTTGATAGTTGGATTAAGAACAATCAAGCTCTAAAGACTTTTATTGATGCAGAAAGGGGGAATTAATTATGGGTACTTCAAGTATTTTTGATGGACCAGTAAAATCATTGCTACCTAGTGATTATGACGATAACGATGATAACTATTCCCCAGAGGACGCCGACTCGCCTGAAGATAATGATGAGGAAAAGCCACAAGGAACTCCTTATAGATGGAAAGATGCAAAAGATGCGATGACAAGGTATGTAAAAGGCACCTCATCTAACAGAGGTAAAGTCATGAGTAGATATGTTGGAGCATCTGGTGGTTCAAGGCAGCTTTCCAGATCTTCAACTTCAGGAAAAAGTGCAGCAATCAATTTAGGTAGGGTTATTCAAGGTTTTAGAGAGAATGGTGTTGAAAATACGCTACAATCGTTACAAATTGATTTTGTTGGAAGGAGCGCAAAAGAAGTTTTATCAGAACTTGTGAATGTTATCTCCGGTAATGCAGACACAAAGGAAGACATTGCAGCAAGGGGGGCTTCGGGTGAAGCTATTTCTGAGCTATATAATATAGTTCTCGAAAACAATGAGGATATAGAATCATTAAGGAAGATAGACGAACCCACATTCAGTAAAGTTATTGAAGTCTTTATGAGTGAATACATCTTTAGACGAGTAATGAGTGATTTACAAAGCCGTTTTGAAAAGTATGAAAGTAATCCAAAAGAGGCAGTCAAGAAAGAACAGGAGCTTAAAAATTATATAAAAGTAAAAGTAGAGCTGAGAATGCGAGAAATGAAGCCAGAAAGTAAAGATTATCGCTCAAGTAGTATTAACAAAGAAATGAATAAATTGTTCCAGACATGTTTTAAAGCTTTCGAAGACTACGTATAAAACTAAGTATAAGGGGGTGCGCTAGATTGATTAATATTGTTTATAAATTTTCAAATTCTGAAGAGTATAGTGTCGAAGGTAACAGTATTACATGTAGTTTCGAGGATTATAGGTATACTTTTTGGAAGAGCAAATTAGAATTGCTGCCAGAATTCCCTTCAAATGAAGCTATAGATCTATTGGTAATATCATTAGCTGTATATGGGGCGGATAGAATAATCAAAAGAAAAGATTCGTTTAATGCCTGGAAAAGAAGTATTCATTTGCACCTACCAGTGCTTAATTCAGATTTATTAGAAGAAAACGTGGAGTTGTTGAAATGTACGATTAATTTCCTTACAGGAGATAGTTGGGAATTTACATTCAGAGATAGAGAATTGACACTAGAGGAAAGAAAGATAAGAGACCAGATGAGGCAAACGAGTATTGATAAACTTGACATCAATAAACTGTGTATGTTTTCTGGAGGTCTTGATTCGTTTATAGGTGCTATCGATTTATTGGAAGATGAAAGCAAGGATATTATTTTCGTCAGTCATTATGGCGGAGGAAAAGGCACAATAGAATATCAAGAAGCTTTAAGAGAAGAGTTGATTAAGGAGTATTCCTTATCTAAGGATAATTTTTATTCTTTCTATGCTGCTCCTAATGGTGGAAAAGAAGAAACAATGAGATCTCGGTCTTTTATGTTTTTCAGTCATGCAATTGCGTTAGCTGCCTGTTTTAAGAAAAAACTAGATTTAATTATACCGGAAAACGGATATATTTCATTGAACATACCACTAACTTATTCTCGAACTGGAACCAGCAGTACAAGAACAACTCATCCACATTATATGGAATTGTTTCAAAATTTATTAAATAATTTAGGTTTAGAGATCACCTTATATAATCCATATCAATTTAAAACAAAAGGTGAAATGGTTACGGAGTGCAAAAATAAAGATTTTTTATCTGGAAATATTATAAACACAATGTCATGTTCCCATCCCGATGTAGGGAGAATGCGAGGAGAAAGTGAGACCCAACATTGTGGAACGTGTTTGCCATGTATTATAAGAAGAGCAGCAATTAATTCTGCTGGAATCGATGATAGGACATCTTATTATGATGAGGATTTTTCATCAGGGAAAACAGCTAGAAAAAACTTGAACTCATATTTGCTTGGTCTTGAGAAGTTTGATTCTGAGAGAGCATACCTCGATATTCAAATGTCTGGACCTTTAAATTCAAATCTTGAACAATATGAATCAATTTTTAAGCGAGGTATTGCTGAACTAAAGGAAGTGCTGAAAGATTATCATGAGAATACTTAAATATGACACACATACGCATCTTGATCTATATGATGACTTTGAAACAAAACTCAAATATATCGAGAAAAATGAGATTTATACCATAGTGATGACAAATGTTCCAAAACTTTATAAAAAGTATAAAGACAAATACCCGAATTTAAAATTTACTAGATTCTCGCTAGGTTTACATCCAGAACTAGTCATTCAATACGGCAATCAACTTAAATTGTTTTTGGACTATTTACCTGAAAGCAAATACATAGGCGAAATAGGCCTAGACTATTCAAAAGGTATAATTGTAGATCAGAAACAAATTTTTGAAAGAATTATAGAATCTTGCAACACTTTTGAAGATAAAATTATTAGTATCCATAGTAGAAAGGCCACAGATAGTGTTATTGATATTGTTGGAGAAAGCAAGAATAAGATAGTTCTTCATTGGTTTACTGGAAGTAAGAAAGAGCTAGAACGAGCTATAGATAAAGGATATTATTTTTCAATCAATAGTGATATGTTAGTTACAAAAAAAGGAGCGGCACTTATTTCAGATATCCCCTTAAATAAATTATTAATTGAGAGCGATTCTCCATTTACAAAACAAACTAGAAACAACTTTACTATAGACTATTTTGATGATTTTTATATGAATGCATCTAAAATACTGGGTAAAACTGTAGATGAGGTTGAGTTCCTGTTTAGTGAAAATTTCAGGACTCTACTTAAATAGAATAACTGAGATAAGGAATACTTAGGGAAAGATGAGTCATTTTAATTGGTGGTGAAGCTATGAGAGCGCAGTTGTATTTAGATAATCGAATACGAAAAATGCTCAAAGAACCATTTGAGACCTTTGCAAAGACTTATAGTGTATCACAGTCATTGGCCTATGAATTTGTCAGTTTTTATTATGTCAGTTACAGTTAAGTTGGTGATGAGGTAATATCTTAAATTAGGAGGTGATAATAATGTATTATTCTACCAGGAATAACTCTAAACCTTACACTTATGAATCCGATCATCAATTCTGGAATTCATATCTAGCTTATTTGCGAAAGCTTGTTTCTGACAATTATCTTTTTGAAAAGTTCTGTGATTTTAATGAATTTGACAGAGTCAGTACTACAAGCACTTATAAGTTGGGCGAGGAAATGCTTATATGGCTGGGTCAGGATATTGATATCTGTAGGTCTTTCACTAGAGGTGAAGTAGTACCCAGTACAAACATTCAACTTGATGTTATTGAGTTTATTTTTCAATATGTATCAAAACCTATAGCATATGAGTATGATGAATACCATAGAATAAGCTACCCAATTGGATTTGATACCGCTAAGGGAAGATATGATTATACTGTATCTGTTAATCGGATATTTCAAAGAAATCGAATTGCTTATAAACTAGACAAAGGAAAAATAACCAGAGTACACGATGAGATTCTCGATAATAGGTTTCAAGAATCATGTACATCTTATTCTGCAAAACTCAATTCAGAGGTAAAACAAGCCGTAGATCTTTTTACCTCGAGAAATCCTGAAAATATAAAGACAGCTCTAACTACCATTGCTAATGCATTTGAGTTAACAAAAACATTAGCATTTCCAGAGGATAAAAAGAAAAGTGCTCAATATATTTGCAAAAGTATTGCTGGAGATAGTGAAAAGTTAAAAGATCTATTAAACGGGCATTTTCTATACCTAACCGATATATCCAACAATTGTGATATCCGACACAAGGAATCTGGGAGGATAATTATTGAAGATAGAGACATACAGGAATACCTCTTTTATACATATTATAATGCGATACGACTAATGATAGAAAAGCTACCACTTCCTTTCTAGTACCAAAAAGTATAATTTTTAGAATATAGGCCACCCGAAAGTAGTTAATGAGAATTGAGAATTCACGAATAACTATGTATCAATTAATTTAGACAAATTTCGATTAAGGAGGGTATGAGTTGATATTTAATTATTTATATATTGAAAATTTTAAGAGTATAAAAAGTATGGAGTTAAGTTTAGGGAATTTGGCAATCATTATTGGAGCTAATGCTTCTGGTAAGTCAAATTTTATTAGCATTTTTAGGTTTATTAGCAACATAGTAAACTATGGATTAGATAATGCAATCTCCTTATTAGGAGGGATAGATTACACAGTAAATACAAGTATAGGTAAGACGAAACCAATAAAAATTAAGTTTAATATAGATTTTTCAGACAATGATTGGATTAGGATAATTGATAAGAAAAAGAGAAAAGAATTAAAGCTAATTTCAATAATAAATGATTTTGAAATCACACCGCATATGAAAGGACAAGGTTATAGAATAAGCAAAGATGAACTTACTATTAAATACGAGGTAATTGAACCACAAGAGGTTGCAGATATTGAGAATAATTTGGGGCATATGAATTCAAATCCAAAGTTTGTTGAGGTTGTTTTGAAGAAAGGAACCAAGACATATACAAGCACTATAAAGAATGACCATGTTTTTAAAGAACTTGATTTGAAGAAAATGTTGGGTTTTGAGTATGTAATTAGATTTGCCAACGAAAACAAGAAAGAGCTACTCTTGAATTTATTAGACTTCTTTCTTCCTCCATTTGTATATACAAAAGATATTATTAAAATATTTGATTTCGATCCTAAGCTTTTGAAGAAAGCTAGTTCGATAAAGTCCCTTAATTCTCTTGAAGAGGACGGGTCTAACTTAGCAAATGTTCTCCAAGTAATATTAAAAAATAGGGAGGAAAAGCAGAAATTAGTTAACCTACTTTCAGATTGTCTCCCTTTTATTGATAAGATAAATGTAGAAAAAAATATTGACAGGTCAATTTCTTTTAAGGTATGTGAGAAATATAACAATAAGTACTTCCATTCTAGTTTTATTTCTGATGGTACAGTTAATGTAATTGCAATAATTGTAGCTTTGTATTTCACCGATAAGGGGAGAGTTGTTATTCTAGAGGAACCCGAGAGAAACTTACACCCTAAATTAATGGATTCATTAATTGAGATGGCGAAGGAAGCTTCTAGTAGAAGACAGGTTATAATAACAACCCATAATCCTGAGTTAATAAAGCATGCAGATATTGAGGACGTAATTTTAGCGAGAAGATGTAGTTCTGGATTCACATCTTTAGTTAAAGCTAATGATGATAGTACTGTTAATAAGTTTTTAAATGATGAGATTTGTCTATCAGATTTATATGTCGATAATATGCTGGGGTGATGATAGTATGTTTTTTTTCTTATTTGTTGAAGGAAAAGATGATGAACGATTTATGCAAAAATACTTCCAGGGAGAGAACATAAAAATAATTAAATACTCAACAATGAAAACATGTAAGTTAATAGATTATTTGAACTCAATAAAAAGAATGCCAGATTGTGATTTTCATGTTTTTGTTGATGAAGATGGAAAAGGTGTGGAAAAAGTTAAGAAAGAATACAAAGATAGGCTAAAAATTGAAGAAATTTGTAGAATTACAGTTGTAAAATATGAAATAGAAAGCTGGTATTTAGCTGGTATGAGCTCGGAAAATATGAGTAAGTACGGAATGAAAGATATACTAAAAACTGATGTTATTAACAAAGAAGGCTTTTGGCGACTGTTTAAGGAAAAAGAGCGGAATATAAACACATTGATAAATATATTAAAAGATTATGATTGCAATCTAGCAAAAAAAAGAAATTCTTCATTCTCTGATTTTCACTCAAATTTTGAATCGCTAGATTTCTAAATGGAATAAATTACTAATTATGATTTACTCTATAAAGGACGATTATCACTGATAGATAAACTGCGAGTCAAGTCCATAACAGTATACTGTTTACTAATTCTGGTATAATTCCCAAGTTTATTTAGTCTGATCTCCCTTGGAGTAAAGGTAAAAGAATCTCTTTTTATAGGGTACACACTCATTGTAGTTTTGTTTCATCAATATGTTATACCAACTATGATTCGAATTTGCAGATATTGTACCTAAGGTATAGAGAAAGGTGTTTATACCTTATGGAGGCACATATTAGAAGGCTTCATGAGATCATCCAGTTCGTTGCTAATTTTCAGTGCACTTTAGGTATTGATATACACCTTTATGAATACAATCTGGTTACAAATGCTTATACTTTACTAGTAGCTAAGTAGTTGTAAAATGATTTGGAAGCGAAATATTCATTTGAGAATGCGGTCTAATTTAGGAGGGGAGAAACCTGGAAACTTTAATACTTTATGGGTTAATTGCATTTGTATTGCTTTTACTACCTAAATATTTCAGATTTAGAGGTTCAAATTACCAGGCAGCTAGTGGAAATAATTTTATTAAGACAGTTTTTGACAAAGGGAATTTTGGCGAGTTTTTAACTTATTCTTATCTAGAAAAATTAGGAGAAAACCATAAACTTATGACAAATCTCTATATTCCTAAGGATGATGGAATGACAACCGAAATTGATCTTATAATGATTTCACATACTGGTATTTATGTATTCGAGTCAAAGAACTATAGTGGTTGGATCTTTGGGGATGAAGATAATAAGAATTGGACCCAAACTCTTAAGAATAAGCAAAAAAACAAGTTCTTCAATCCTGTATGGCAGAACAAAGGACATATTGGTGCATTAAGATCAGTATTAGGTCTGGAGGAAAAATTCTTTAAGTCCTACATTGTTTTTAGTGAACGTAGTACCTTGAAAAAGATTAATGTAATGTCACCTGATGTGAAAGTAATTAAAAGAAATGATTTACTAAAAGCGGTTAAAATTGATCTTGGCAATTCGCTACAACAACTGACAGATAAACAAATTAATGATATTTATTTTACTCTATCTAAGTATGCTCTTGCTGATTTTCAAACAAGAAAAGATCATATCGAAGCTATAAATTCTAGGAGATATTGATAAACACAATCCTGTTATTCTGAAATCATAGCTTGCAATCAACCGGAGGTGTGGCTCAATATGTTCCGGAATACTCATTTGGATTGCATCAGTAGGTTACATCGATTTAATAGCATAACAAAAATCATTGATATTCGACTAAGTTGTTAAGAGGAATCGTATGAAAAAAGGAATAATAATTTCATGGGCTGTAGTTCTCTTGTGGATGGCTGTTATTTTTACACTGTCATCTCAGCCAGCTGCAGACTCAAATAAACTCAGCAAAGGTATCACAGAGGTGGTATTGGAAGCTATGGATAATATAATCCCTGAAAAAGAGTTTGACGTAGATGATTTTAATAACATCATAAGAAAGAATGCTCATTTTTTTGCATATTTGCTCCTGGGTGGCCTTGTGCTAAATGCACTAAGATTAAATTTACATAGATCATGGGGATATAGAGCGTAAGCGCACAATAATAGATGTATTCACAATTCCTAACTAAAGTGTAAAAATTAATATGATCAGACTTTGATAGTGTTTGTAAGTTGCAAACACTATCAAACACTTTAGGAGGGATTCTTCATGGACATGAGAAGTTTGAACCATCAGGCGAGTTTAAGAGAATGGCGTGAACTGATATCAGAATGCAGGAATAGTGGTAAATCTGTAAGAAATTGGTGCGAGGAGAACTCGATATTACCCAGCAAATACTACTACTGGCTAAGAGCAGTAAGAAACGAATCCCTTGTACTTGCAGGGAAAAGCCTGGCTGTTCCAGCTCAACAGTTCGCGCAGGTTCGGGTAAAGGAAGATGAACAGGATATTTCTGCTTCCAGCGGGACATGTGCGATTCTCAAATCTGGAGCATTTTCTCTTGAGATAAACAATGGAGCAGACCTTAAAGTCCTTGAACATACTCTAAGGATAATCGGAAACTTATGCTAGCAGATCTCGGAGGATTCCTTAAGATATATATCGCCTGTGGTCATACCGATATGAGAAAACAAATAGATGGGTTGGCAGCCATCGTATCAAAGAACTTTAACCTGGATCCCTTCGAAAAAAGTCTTTTTCTCTTCTGTGGGAGAAAGAGAGACAGATTAAAAGCACTCCTATGGGAAGGAGATGGATTTCTACTCATGTACAAAAGATTAGAGGGTGGCAAATTCAACTGGCCTAAGGATGAAACAGATGTAATGGAACTGACACCACAACAATACCGATGGCTGATGGAGGGACTATCCATACATCAGAAGAAAACAATACAAAGAATAGAAGAAAAAGTAATATTATGAAGGCCTGAAGCTATTGAAAAATACATAGTTACGGGCCTTTTTTAGATTGTTTTTGAACTCTCTAAATGGTATAATAAGGTATAGGTAAATACAACCAGAAAGGCTAAATTCCAATGAATGATAGCTCCCTGATAAAGACGCTTCAGGAAACAATTGAATCTCAGAACAAGACCATAGAGGGCCTTAGAGAAGAGCTAAAAAGGGCCAATGAGAATATGGAGTATCTCATTAAGAAGCTCTATGGGAGAAAGACAGAAAAGACCGCTGCAATAGACGGTCAGCTTATCATTGGAGAAATGGCATTGGAAATATTCAATGAAGCAGAGGTTGAAGCAGACGATTCTGTCCTTGAAACTGTACCCTTCGAGGAACCTGTCAAAAGAACCAGAAAAGGATACAAGAGAAAGGATCTGTTCAAGGACCTACAACAACAGGATCAGATATATAAGCTTGATAAATCACAGCAAACATGCCCGATAGATGGAAGCAGTCTATCAGTAGTCGGCAATAAGTTCCTGCGTTCAGAAATAAAATACATCCCGGCAGAAATAAGTATCATAAATATATATCAGGAAAGCTACGAATGCAAAACCTGTAAAAAGGAGAATAGACCAGGCATATTCAATCCCTACACACCAGAGCCAGTACTCCAGCATTCCTATGCAACAGCATCAAGCGTAGCCTTTACGATGTATCAAAAATTCGTCCAGTCAGTGCCGCTTAAAAGGCAGGAAAAGGATTGGGAGAGGATGGGATTCCAACTAAAGAGAGGCACTATGGCAAACTGGATAATGAAAACCTCAGAACAGTGGTTAATACCAGTTGAGAAAAAACTTAGGGAAGAACTTCTAAAAGAGAAGTACCTCCATGCTGACGAGACACCTGTACAGGTCATGAATGAAGAGGGTAAAAAGAATACCACAAAATCGTACATGTGGGTCTACAGCACATCGGCAAGTGCCAAGAAACAGATAAGGCTCTTCAGGTATGAGACGGGAAGGTCAGGAGACTACCCAAAAGAATTCCTAAAGGGATTCAAAGGATACCTCCATACAGACGCCTACTCAGGCTATGAGAAGATAAAGGGGGTAAACCATTGTCTGTGTTGGGCACATGTAAGGAGATACTTTGTGGATGCAAGTCCAAAGGACCTGGACTCACAAGAAGGTACACTTCCAGCAATGGGTATCGCCTACTGCAACAAACTCTTCGATTGGGAGAAGAAATTCAAGGACCTTCCACCCGAAGAGAGAAAACTAAAAAGACTTGAACACGAAAAGCCCGTACTGGAGGCCTTCTTTGCATGGGCAGAAAAAACAAAGACACAAATCCTCCCAAAATCAAAAATAGGTCAGGCAATCAATTACGCCCTAAATCACAAGGGCAAACTTCAAGAATACCTAAAGGACGGAAACTGTGTGATTTCGAACAATATCGCAGAAAACAGCATCAAACCATTCACGGTAGGTAGGAAAAACTGGTTGTTCTGTGGAAGTCCCCAAGGAGCAGCATCTAGCGCATGCGTTTACTCACTGGTGGAAACAGCAAAAGCCAATGGACTAAATCCGTATAAATACCTTGAGTATATACTATCTAGACTACCAGGCAGAGATTTTAAAAATAATCCTGGCATAATTGATTTGATGATGCCCTGGGATTCACTGATTCAGGAAGTTTGTAAATAACAAGACTAATGGAGATGACCCGAGATCATCTCCATAAATTTTTCTAGGCATATATTATTGTGCGCTTACTCTATATGAAAGGATACTTACTAAGAATTGAATTTGTAGATCTGGAGCCCAAGGTATGGATGAGAGTCATTGTACCACATGGATGCACATTTAGAAGGCTGCACTAGTGTGTTTGGCAATAGGAAAATGCAACTTTCGGCAATCAAAAATACAATTACCAGTACCTTTAAAACTATTTGATCAACGAATTTGTCATCCTGTAACTTTTACCAGTAAACATCAGCATATGTGAATGGTGAACGAGCCTATCGACTATTGCTGCTGTTAGTTTTTCATCGAACAGGAAACCTTTCCATCTACCAAACTCGATATTCGTTGTGATTATGATGCTTTTAGTCTCATAGCAGGTGGATATTATGTCAAACAATAATCTTGCACCTTCTTGATGAAGGGGAAGGTAACCCCATTCATCAAGTATGAGTAGGTCAGCACTATTGATCTTCTTCTGCACCTTGGAGACTGTTTTGAAATCGTTAGATTCAAGCTGGTTGACCAAGTCATGGACTCTGTAGAATACTGCTTTCTTGCCTTGATTGATTGCATTCACCCCAAGCGCTACTGAAAGATGGGTTTTGCCTGTCCCAACGGAACCATAAAGGATCAGGTTTTCTTTTCTATCAAGAAAGGATAGGGTTTCAAGGTCTTTGAGCAGTAGACGATCAGGGAACCTGATTTGGGAATAATCATAGTCTTCCAAGGATTTGACTACTAAAAAGCCTGCATTATTAAGGTTTCTGATCCTTCTTTTTTCATCACGATCTTCATGAAGCTCCTTTAGAAGCTGTAGAAGGAATTCTTCATTAGTTTCTGCTTTGATCTTTGGATATATCTGCATCAGGTTGTTTGACAGCCTTAGCTTTCTTTGGTATTTGCTGATCTCTTCTCTCACTGGTATCTGCCTCCTATCAGTAGATCATACTGAGTTGTATCTATCTCATAGGTTGGCATATCTGAAGGGAAGTCAAGTGAGCCTTCGTAGATGAGTCGGTTTTCTTTCAGCCTTTTGTAGGTTACTGCAACTGCCTCTGGAGATAAGGCGTCATGCTTTGAAGTCTCTTTTAACACTCTGTCGGCATAGTCTAAGTCTTCTTCAAGCAGGATGGTCTTAAGGATGTTAAATGCTTGCTTGTAGGATTCCTTCTCAAGTGAATGAAGGTAATCCTGCCACGATACGGGAAGGAGATCATATATCCCTGAATACTTTAATGCGTTTGGACGTAACTTGATAATGTCGATAAAATCTATGTAGTTTATGGACTCAAGGCCTTTATCAAAGAGCCTCTTGTGATTGGTGATCTCTTCAGCCATATCCTTTGAGTAAACCACTATCTCATTGGCTTTTACCTTTAGAGTCACAGCTTGCCCCACATATTTGGGACTTGCTGAGTATCTGCACCCTTCGAAGTCGATCAGTCCATACTTGCTTACTCTTCTGGTCTCATACCTTGCCGTGTCGAAGGGAATGGGGTTAAATGGTATCATCGGTTGCTTTTCTTGTTCAAAAAGCTTTTCAATAGGCTCTTTGAACCGGTAGTGATTGGCTTTGTTAAGCTCAGAGCATTTATCAAGTAGCCTTTTGTTGAATCTATCCATGTCTGTTAAGATAGGCTCTGGTACAAACAGATTCCTTCTTATGGTACCTACTTTGTTTTCTACATTGCCTTTCTCGTGCCCACTATCTGGATTACAGAATTTTATGTTGAATCCATAGTGAGTAGCAAATCTGGTTACAAAGTCTGTTACTCTGATAAGACCCTTTTCGTCTCTTGATCTAAGAGCTGCTGAGGACATTTGATCGAACCAGATAGCCCTTGGAACACAACCTATGTATCTAAATATTGAAATGAGACCTTCCAAGAGGGCTTCTCTTGTTTCGCTCCTTGTAGCCACTGCAAATCCGGCATTTGACTTTGGAAAGGAGAGGATCAGTTCATGGAACTTCTTTAGAGAACCGTTCTCGAAGCCTTCAAATGTTCCAAAATCTACCTGAGCTTCAGCTCCTGGATGATTGAGAAGAAGATATGAATTCTCTGAACCAAATATCTTTTCTTTTTCTTCCTTAACAAGGTTTCTGACAGTACGATCTGATACTTCGAGCAAATCAGGATGCTCTGATTTCAAGCGATCGTAGATCCTTTTAGCGGTGTGTCGTTGCTTGTGATGCCTTGATTGGTCTTCACGTAGCCACCTTTCGATGATCGGTCTTAGTTGATCTGATTTGTTGGGTCGTTTTGCCTTATGCTTTTTAGTGTTGAAGTCATCCATCTCCACATATTTCTTGATGGTGCGATAATTCATTCCAGTCATTGTTCTAATTTCTGTGTAGGTTTTACCTTCCCTGAAATGTAATTCTCGGATATAATTGACTTGAGTAATTGTCAGCACTTCCTTTCCTCCCCTATAAGCTTAGTCACTTAATAGGGTATATTGTTAGGTTTGTACTGGCAATTACTTTTTGTATTTTTGACTGCCATTAATTGCATTTTTAGATTACCATAAACAACTAGACCATTCAATATGTTACTAATTTTCAAAGCATTTTAGGAACGGATATACATATGTATGAGTTTAATTTGATTAGGGATAGTATTCGTGTTACAAATGATAACTTCTCATATAATCAGCACAAGGACTTCGTGCGGAACAAGAAAAAGTATGTAAGGCAGCTTATGAGATCAAAGGTCGAGTTGCTGAGTTTGAGAAGAAGAGGATGGAGAGGCTTGGTATATCTGTTAGAAAGCCATCTTCTATAAAGATAGACAAGTATATTGAGGAGTATGGAGTATTGGAATACACCTATGATTTTCTTAAGGTATAAAATGATCCATCCAGTATATACTCTGAAGATGTAAGGGAGTGGGCTAGGGAGCAATAATATAGGGAATTTGACATTGAGTGGATCAATCACATACTGAAGGTAACCAAGTGGAAGATAACAGAGTAGGATAAGATAAACCATATGAATTATGAGATAATAGAGGATAAGTATAGAAAAAGCTGACCAAAGACCATAATTGTTACTGGATTAGGTCAGCTTTAATGGTTTGACAACTTTCTCGACAATGTGGAAGGGGTAACACCCAATGCTTTGGCAGCTTTACGAAGGCTGCCATATTTTGTTATCGACTTCCTTATTATCTCCAACTCATATTCCTCTACTAAATCCTTTAGGGGTTTGCTAGGAGTGTTGTCTGGGAGCTCCTGACTTGCATAGTAAACATAGGTATTCTTGCTGCAAATAGCCTCAATATACTGCAAATCATCTATGGTGATTATATCGCTCAAAGAGATAAGTACCAGTCTCTCTATTGTGTTTTTAAGCTCGCGTACGTTTCCTGCCCAGTCTAGGCTTTTAAGTGCTTCAATTACTTCTTTTGATACCTTCTTGTTTGAGTTGTATATTGAGTTAAAGTAGCTTAGGAAATATAGGGTGAGAAGAGGTATGTCTTCTCTTCTTTCCTTCAACGCGGGGATATTTATTGGTATTACATTAAGTCTGAAATAGAGATCACTTCTAAACAGTCCATCCTTTACAAGGTCCTGTATATTCTTATTTGTAGCACAGATAATCCTTGCGTTGGACCGTATTTCCTTTACTCCTCCTACTCTTACAAATACTCCGTCCTGCATTACTCTTAAAAGAGTAGATTGCATGTCAAGGGGCATTTCAGCCACCTCATCCATAAACAGCGTCCCATTCTGAGAGGATTCTATAAGTCCCTTTTTCCCATTTTTAAGTGCTCCGGTAAATGACCCTGATTCATAGCCGAAGAACTCAGATTCCTTTAAACTGTCCGGTATCGCCGCACAGTTTATTTTTATGAAAGGCTCTTTTTTTCTGTTGCTGCTGTTGTGGATCAGCTCAGATAAAAGCTCCTTGCCAACTCCGGACTCTCCTGTTATCAGAACCGGAACATCCGACTTTGCTATCCTCTGGGATATACTGATTATCTCGGCCATCTTATCATTGCCTGTGACTATATTCTCCACCTTGTATTCAGCGAAGCTCTCGGGGATTATTGCACAATTATCATCGTCGTACTTTATTACAAAGCTTTTCATGGCTATTCCTCCGATTTGTCAGTCTGAGATCAGAAATAGAAGCCGTATTCCTTGGCTATTTCCTCGAATTTATTTAGATAGCTTAAGGAGCCTTCCTTGTCTATCTGGCTTAAGAGTATGATCATCATATTGATAAGGCTAATTGGCGTAGCATAGAAGTCTGTTATGGAGACAGACTCACAGGGGATGGGGAACACTAAATCTGAAAATGGCGCTAAAGCCGATAGTGTGTTGTCGGTTATGGATATTACCTTAAAGCTATGCTTTTTGAAAAAGCTAAGAACCCTTATTGTTTCCTTCGGATACCTGGCAAATCCAATCGCCAGTACAAGGGCGTTTTTATCAAACATGGCAAAATTGTCAAAATTGCTGGAGGCACCAGATGTGATTTTAGTTGTCCTCTTTCCGATCTTGTTAAACATGTGCTCAATGTAGTCGGCGATTATTGCTGAGCTCCTGGTTGCAACGACAATTATCTCAGGCGCATTGATTATCTCCTCAAGCATGGTATAGAAGAGGGATTCGTCAAAGCTTTCCATAAGCTTGTTAAGGTTGGAGAGCTCCTTAGTTATAACCGTATTTTTAACGCTTGCAATCTTTGAGTTCATATTTATCTGCGAAAACTCAAAGCGGTCTGTTGAGCTCAGCTCAGACATTGCAAGATCCCTTATGGACTTTCTAAGCTCTTCGTAGTCCTTAAAGCCCAGCTTATTGCAGTATGAGTTGATCAGATCAGTATCTAAGGAGAGTATCTTGGATACGTCCGAAAGGTCCAAAAATGATATCTTCTTGTAGTTGTTGGTGATGTAGTCTGCAAGGGTTTTTTCCGTAGTGCTTAGGTCTAGTGATTCCTCGGCAAGCTTATCCAGAAAATGCTGCTTATATTGTTTCATATCCTTAGCTCCCTCCCGATAGATGGTATAATTATTTATAGTTTATCACAATATTGAGATAATTCAATGCTACTGAAGGTAAAATGTTCAATAAATGCAACATAATATTAAGAGAAATACTAAGAATTCCTATTTATGTCTGGTAATATGATAAACGGCTAGTAAAATTGAGATATTATGTTGCAAATATGCAACATGTTCTGATTAATCAACGCATTTTGCTTGGTCGATTTAATAGAATGTTGAAAATTCAATGTATTTTCTGACAAATATGCTTGGCACAGAACTTGCTTATATTATAGTCGGTAGACTGAATATGCACGGAACGGAGGGATGTTGATGCAGATTGTAAGGAGCATGGGGTTTCCCAAGATGCATAAGGAGGAGAGCGAGAAGAGAGATTTTCTCCCTGGATTTTTCTGTGATTTGGCAAGCTATAACACGGAAATTATCCTTGAAAAGGGATATGGAGAAAGGCTGGGCTTTACTGAAAAGGATTACATAGCATGCAATAAGAGTATAAGATTTGCCGAACCTGAGGATGTCTACAAATGCGATATGATCATAGTTTTAAGATGCCCTGAGGTTGAAGAGATAAACCTTATCGAGAGGGGTTCGATCCTGGTATCTATGCTTCACTACGAGACTAGAGAAACAAGGAATCTATTATTCAAGGAAAAGGGGATCAACTGCTTTTCTATGGATGCAATGACAAATGATCAAAACGAAAGAATTCTTGTGAATTACAAGGGAACATCAAGAGCCGGCTCCAGGATAGCCTTTGAGGAGCTTAAGAGAAGAACTGAGAACTTCTCCCTCTTAGATAAGGATGTAGTAAAAGTATCAATAATAGGTGCAGGGGCAGTAGCTGCAAATTCAGCAAAGGCATTTGAGGAATTTGGGGACAATGAATTTCTTGGATCTGAAAAGGGTCTAATAATCCAGATGCTTCCAAGAACGATAACACAAAATGAATCATTTCTATCAAATATACTAAAGGATACTGATATACTTGTAGATGCAAGTAAAAGGCCTGACCCAAGCAAGTATATTGTAAGGAACAGCTTGCTGGAAAGGCTGCCGAAGCATTCCATTATACTTGATCTTTCAGCAGATCCATATAACACATCTATAGAGCCTATCCAGGTCAAGGGTGTTGAGGGCATACCCACAGGAACTCTTGATAAATATGTTATAGAGCCTGACGACGATATGTATACAGAGGTTCCAAAGACAGTCGAAAGCCAGGCGAGAAGGGTTGTTGTAAGCTGCAACGCATGGCCTGGCGTGGATGCAAAGGATTGCATGGAGCTTTATGGCAAGCAGCTTCTCCCGTTTATAGATGTATTGCTTTCTAAAGGTCTTGATGAGCTTGATATGAACAGCAGAAATATGTATGAAAGGTCACTTGTAAGGTCTTCGCTGGATCATTACTTTGAACATAACAAAAACAAGAGGTGATAGAATGTACAGAATTGGAATTGATACCGGAGGCACTAATACAGACGTTGTTTTGACTGATGTTGAGACAGGTAGGATTTTCTACACTAAGACGCCTACTACTCCCAGGGAGCTTCTCAGAGGTATAAACAACGGCATCGACAAAATCGTGAAGCAGTGCGGCATCAGCCATAAGGAGATCAAGGAACTGGTCTATGGAACTACAATTGTAGTCAATATGATTGCCCAGAAGGAAAGTGAGGCTACAGCTCTTATAACAACCAAGGGATTCAGGGATGTTTTGGAGATCGGAAGAGCTTACAGAAGTGAAAACATATACGACATAAATATGGAGAAGCCTGAACCGCTGGTAAAACGTAATCTTAGATTTGAGGTATCGGAGAGAATGAACTTTATGGGCAAGGTACTGGAGCCCGTGAACGAGGAAGAGGTTGTTGAAATTGTAAGGACTCTCAAGGAAAAGAACATAAGGGCCATCGCGGTCTGCCTTATGCATTCCTACGCTAATCCGGCTCATGAAAAACAAATCAAGGAGATAATAAATAGGGAGTGGCCGGAGGTATTCGTTTCCGTTTCCTCAGAGATAATCCCTCAGTTCAGGGAGTACGAAAGAACCTCTACTACCGTAATAAATGCCTATATGATGCCTAATATGGCCTCTCATATCATGGATTTCAAGAACGAGATGGAGATAAACCAGATAGATGCCAACTGCTACATGATGCAGGGGAATGCCGGGATAATGACCTTCGATGCAGCCTTACAAAAGCCTGTATCCGTTTCTGAATCAGGTCCGATAGCGGGGATAATTGCGGCGAACTATATGAGTAAGATGATCGGAGAGAAAAACATAATAACCCTTGATATGGGTGGGACCAGTGCTGATGTTGCGTTGATCCAGGATAACGTTATGAGGTTTACTACTGAGAACAGTGTAGAGGGCTACCCAATCAGCATCCCGACTGTAGATCTAAGCTTTATAGGTGCAGGCGGTGGAAGTATTGCATGGTGTGATTCAGGGGGTGCGCTGAAGGTGGGTCCCATGAGTGCAGGGGCTGACCCGGGGCCAATATGCTACGGAAAGGGAGGAACTAGACCTACTGTAACCGATGCAAACTTATTTACTGGGAGGATCAGGCCGGAAATATTTGAAGAAAATCTTGAGAATACGCTTCAAAGAACTGAGACAGGGATAAGAGAGCAGGTCGCAGAACCGCTTGGAATAGAGACCCTTAAGGCTGCAGAGGGGATAATAGATGTAGTAAACTCCAACATGATCAGGGCTATAAAGTTCGTATCCGTGCAAAAGGGCTATGATCCAAGAGAATTCACCCTTGTAGCATTTGGCGGAGCTGGCGGCCTTCATGCCGGAAAGCTGGCTGAGGATCTTGAGATACCCAAGGTTATCGTACCTTATTCACCTGGCACCTTCTGTGCTTTAGGGCTGGTGTTGTCTGATATCAAGAGTGATAAGGTTCACACAAGGCTATTGACCAGGGAGCAGATAGAGCCTGAATTTCTTAATAAGGTATATAAGAACCTGGACCTGGAAGGGTTAAAGGAGCTTGAAAAGCAGGATGTTGTAGAGGATAACAGACTTCTCGTAAGGACCTGTGATATGAGGTACTTTGGGCAGGCCTTTGAGCTAAGTGTTCCTGTACCACATAAGGAGCTGGAGGATAAGGACATTGAAGCTTTGGTAGACAGTTTCCATAGCCTTCATGAACAGGCATATGGACACTGCATGAGGGAGGACCCTATTGAGTTTGTAAACTACAGAGTCAGTGCCATTGGGACCTTTGAAAAGCCTGATGTAAGAGAAAATGCCAAGACGATCAAGTACAGCGGGGATAAAGGTAGGATGAGCGGCTTTGCGGTGTTTGATGGAGTCGAATATCCGGTGGAGGTAATCAACAGGGATACCCTAAGCGAAGGCGACAAAATCGAAGGACCTGCAATTATCGCCGAAATGGGAGCGACAACAGTTCTTTATCCGAAGCATACCGCTGTCATAGATGAGCTTAGGAACATAGTGATGTACACAAATATCGGGAAGTAGGAGGTGCAAAGGATGTCTAATGCTATATTGCTTGAGGTAGTAAACAACGCGCTGAGATCTGTCGCTGAACAGATGTCGGCAACAATGGTTAGAAGTGCATATTCGACGATCGTTAAGGAGATGATGGACTGCTCTTCGGCCATATTCGATGGAAGAGGAAGACTGTTGGCTGAGGGTGCCAATGTGCCGATACACTTGAATTGTCTTGGACCTTGCTTGAATACCGTTCTTACAAAGTATTTCAGCAGAGAGCAGATGAACCCGGGAGACCTGATACTTACAAACCATCCCTATGCTGGCGGAGAGTCTTTGGGAAGTCATCATACAAAGGATTTGATTATGATAGCTCCTGTGTTTTCTGATGATGAAAAAGAGCTTATTGCATTTTCAGTAACTATGCTGCATCACAAGGATGTCGGCGGAGTTTGGACAGGAGACTCCTGGACGGTTGAGATATGGCAGGAGGGCTTTCTTATGGAACCTGTCAAGCTGTATGACAAGGGAGTTAGAAATGAAGCCTTGTGGAATGTCATCCTGAACAACACCAGAAATCCAAGGGACATGAAGGGTGACCTGATGGCGCAGATTTCTGCATGTAATATAGGAATCAAGGGCTTTAAGCAGATCGTCAATAAGTATGGACTGGATGTCGTCAACAGCGTAATAGATGACTTGCTGGATTATTCGGAGCGTTTAACAAGACAAGAGATATTAAAGATCAAGGATGGAAGATACGAGCATGAGGAGAAAATCCTCGATGATGGCTTCCAGGGCGGCCCATATACCTTAAAGCTGACAGTTATAGTTGAGGGAGACAGTGTGACCTTTGACTATACCGGAACTGATAAGCAAATAAGAGGACCGATAAACTCACCCTTGTCAGCTACAATATCTGCCACCTATTATACGATGAGATGCATTACCAATGCTCATATTCCTACAAATCAAGGCTGTCATAGACCTATAAAGGTCATAGCACCTGAGGGAACTTTAGTAAATTGTACAATGCCTATAGGATGCTTCCAGAGGATGGTTACCGACCATATTCTTGTCGACTTGATAATGGGTGCAATGGCTCAGGCTATACCTGACAAGGTAATGGCTGACTCCTGTGGGACAAATTACGATTTTTGCTCAGGGACTAACCTGGAAACCCACCCAAGGGGAGGAGAAATCAATCATAGGCAGTACTGGGGTGAAATAGTGCCGGGAGGCTTGGGAGCAAGACCACACAGCGACGGGGTTACCATAATGTCCTGTCACGTTACGAACTGCCCTATTCCGCCACTGGAGGCCCAGGAGATCGAAGCCCCTATGCTGTTTATTGAGAGGGCAATATTGCCAGATTCAGAAGGAGCTGGGAAATACAGGAGCGGCTTTGCTCAAAGAAGAAAGTGGAAGCTGGTTGGTTATGATGGCATATTCTCTCATGTATCACAGAAGTCCAAGATACCTCCTCAAGGACTATTTGGAGGGCTTCCCGGCGAGACAAGCAAGTGGATCATCAATGAGGGTACCGAGAAAGAACAGGTTCTGGAGTATGTCATGGGAGATGTAATATTCCTTAATTACGGGGATACCATAACCTGTATAACAGCCAGCGGAGGCGGATTTGGCGATCCTTTTGAAAGAGACCCCATGAAGGTCCGCGAGGACGTGGAAATGGGTTTGGTATCTATTGAAAATGCAAGAGCGAAGTATGGTGTAGCAATCGATCCATTGACCTTTGAAATAGATGTGAACGAAACTGAAAGTTTAAGGATATCTGGGAAATAGAATAAGTCATTTGTTGGTTTGGTTAACAATAATCACTAGTATGAAGGAGGTACAAAATGGAAAAAGCTAATGGCAACAGAGAGATTAGTTTTGGCTTGGCAGTGGTTTGTATGCTTGCTTTGGCCGCTATCTTTATCGGTGGATTTGGTATTTTCAAGATCAATACCCAAGTAGTATTTTTGCTCGCCGTTGTCGCAGCAGCCGTTGTCGGAGTTATTAGCGGCTTCAGCCTTAAGGAGATTGACAAATTCTTCCTTGATGGCTGTAAGAGCGTTATAATGGCTGCTATGATCCTAATGTCCGTAGGAGCAGTAATCGGAGCATGGATCGTCTCTGGTATAGTTCCAACAATAATCTACTACGGCTTAAGTGTACTTACTCCTGCATCATTCCTTTTGACAAGCTTTTTTATCTGCTGTATCCTGTCTTTCTTCACAGGCAGCTCATACTCTGCAATATCAACTCTGGGAGTTGCATTTATGGGAATAGGTATCGGCCTTAACATCAATCCTGGTATTACTGCAGGAATGATAGTATCCGGCTCAGTATTTGGAGACAAGCTTTCACCTTTCTCAGATTCTACAAACCTTGCTGCGGCTGTATCCGATGCCAATGTATTTGACCATGTAAGATCGATGCTTTACACTACGATTCCTGCGATGCTCATTTCAGCAGTTCTATACTTCTTTATAAGCATGAGATATTCTGCAGCTGATTTGGACCTTACTGTAATAGCAAGTATTAAGGATGCATTAACAACAAACTTTAATATAACTCCTCTGCTTTTGATCGTGCCTTTGTTTACTATATTCCTTGCCATAAAGAAGGTTCCACCGGTAATAGCCCTTATAAGTAGTGCGCTTATTGGTATAATTGCTGCATTCATATTCCAGGGTGAGTTTTATAACTTCAAGACTATCATGAACTCAATGGGAACTGGATTCTCTATAAACACTGATATCGCTGAGATCAACAAGCTATTATCCAGGGGTGGTATGCTGGGTATGATGGGTGCAACTGCATTGGCATTCCTTGCTGTGGGATTAGGCGAGATACTTCAAAGGATAGGAGTACTGAATGTTGTACTCAGTAAAATGAACAAGGTTGTTAAATCAAGACCAGCAGTTGTTATTACGACTCTTGTTGTAAGCCTTATAGTTACTGTTTTGTGTGCTAGCCAGTACATAGCTATTATACTTACAGGTCAGATCATGAAGAATTCCTTCAAGGAGTTCAAGATAGGCAGAACCGTTCTATCTAGAACCTTGGAAGATGGGGGCACAATATTCGCTTACCTGGTTCCATGGTCAACCACAGGAGTATTTATTACAGGAGTACTTGGAATCGAGGTATTCACATACGCACCATTTGCATTCTTCTGCATAATCTGTCCTATACTTGCAGCCATCTATGCATTGACAGGCTTCGCACAGTTCAAGGAGGACTATACTGAAATCAAGGAAGAAGCAGTTATAGTCAGCTAAATTAATAAGCAGAAGTAACTTAATTAATAAAGAAAGGTCCTTCGGTATGTTGAAGGACCTTTCTTTCTATAAGGGGATAATTAACTATTCACAGTCAGTCATTTGTAAGCACTGAGAAACTCCGCGTTCCATTTCCTGGGCACATTGAGCCACATGCTGTCCACCCTTTTCTACTGCCATTCTTGATACATTATTTGCTGCAAATGAAGTAGATGAGGTTGCAAAGATTAGTAGGCTTAGTACTGTCAGGGATAAATATTTTTTCATTTTAGTCCTCCTTGTTATTTGGGTTCTGTATGATCACATTGACCATACACTATTTATAACAGAGGATTATGACTCAATTATGACTGTAGGCATATATTTAAGGGGCCATAAAAATGATATACTAACTATAATGTGTTTGTGATGTCGATATAATGGGGTAGAAGTATCCAAATGACTTGGAAGGGATGATCAAAATGATTGAGTCAAAACATATTTACCTTAAGGATATGGCATGGCCTGAGATTAAGGAAAGACTTAAAGAAACAGACATAGTCCTGTTGCCTGTAGGTCAAACTGAGCAGCATGGGCAACACTTACCGATCAACGTTGACAACATAATCTGCACTGGGATCGCAGAAAGAGTTGCTAAGGCTACATATGAAACAGCAAAGCCTGTTATTTCTCCTACTGTTCCATTTGGGTACTCCGATATTCCTGTTTTTAGAAGCTTCCCTGGAACATTTACACTGGAGCCAGAAACGCTTGTGAATGTATATAAGGATGTGTCTAAATCTCTGATTAAGATGGGCTTTAAAAAGATAATCTTTATTAATGGGCATTATCCAAACCCGCCATTTATTGAAGAAGCTATGAGGCAAGTTACGAAGGAAACTGGAGCCTTTTTTGCTCTTTGCAATTTCTTTGTAATTCCTGATGCCGAGGTACAGAAAATACTTAGTGAAATGAATAAACCGCCTGCTTGGGGGCATGCCTGCCTGATCGAGACATCAGTATCTGAAGTGTTTGGTGCAGAGGTAAGAGAAGGTAAGGTAGTGGGAAGGATTCCAGGAGGCTTTCCAAAGGAGCTGAACAACTTTATGCCTGTAGCACCTGCTGGAATAACCTTTACTTCATTTGAAGTTCCTGAGATAGCAGAGGCATATTGGGGCGAGGAAGGAAGTCCAGGGCCGTTGGGGGATCCTGTAGGACATTCCAAGGAGATCGGTGAGAGGGTAATAGCAGCTACTATTGAACCTATAGTTAAGCTGATCAATGATATTAAGGACATGAAGGTGGATACAAGCGAGTACCTTAGTAAGCTTAAAAGATAAAACGACTAGAGATTATCTCAAGGGGAGACTTAAATGAAAACTGTATTATATAACGGGAAGGTATATGTGGAAAGGGAGAATTTTGCCCAGGCTGTAGTTGTAGAAGATGGCATAATAACAATGGTTGGGAGCGATGAAGATGCTTTGGAGAAGGCAGGAGATGATTGTACGAAAATCAACTGCCAAGGGAAAACTGTAATACCAGGCCTTAATGATTCACATATGCATTTAGTTATGTTTGGGGATACCTTGGCACAGGTAAGCATAGAAAGCTGTACTTCAATCGATGATTTGATTATGAGATGCAGGAAGTTTATGGAGGATAACCCTGAAAATATAAAGGACGGGATCCATGCGATCGGGTGGAATCAAGATCTATTTATCGATGAGAAAAGAACTCCCACCAGATTTGATCTAGATAAGATTTCCACTGACATACCCATAATATTGGAGCGGGTATGCGGTCATATACTTTCCACTAATACTAAAACTATTGAGATGCTGGGTATTGATGGGAACTCTCCTCAGTGGGAGGGTGGAACTTTTGAAATAGGCGAGGATGGATATCCCAATGGGATATTTACGGAGAATGCATGTAATTATGTAAAGAGGATAATCCCGGATTTTACTGTTGAACAAAGAGAAAAGATGCTTATCAGCAGTATGGAGTATGCAGTTGCCCACGGACTTACAAGTGTACAAAGTAACGATATTGGAACCTCGGTGCTTGATATCGATCCATATTTTGAAATGTTTCATAGAGTATATGACGAAGGGAAGGTATTGCTTAGATACAGGCATCAGGTATGCTTTAACAGCTTGGATGAATTTATGCATTATTTGGAGAGAGGGGAGTTTTCAAAGGGCAAGTATCCAGAGGATTCTTGGCTTACTCTAGGTCCACTTAAGCTGTTTAAGGATGGAAGCCTGGGTGCCAGGACTGCTCTTATGAAAAAAGGTTATGCAGATGATAAGAGTAACTACGGGATCGAGTGGACCTCAAATGAAGAAATGGAGAAATACTGTGAGCTTGCACGTAATGCAGGAATGCAGGTCATAACTCATGTTATTGGAGATGCAGCAATCGAGCAAACTATAGATTGCTATGAAAAGGCATTCGTCGATGGGGAGAATAAATTAAGACATGCGTTGGTGCATTGTCAGATCACAGATAAGCCTCTTCTTGAAAGAATAGCAAAGCTAGGTATATTAGCTATGTATCAGCCAATTTTTCTTGATTATGATATGCATGTGGTCGAGGATAGATGTGGAAAGGAAATGGCATCTACGTCTTATGCCTTCAAAACCCTGAAGGAGCTTGGAGGACATATTTCCTATGGTACAGACAGCCCAGTGGAATCCCCAAACCCATTCCCTAATATCTACAGTGCAGTTACAAGAAGGGATTCGAAGGGAAAACCAGAGGATGGTTTTTATCCGGATGAATGTGTGGATGTATATGACGCTATTGATGCCTATACCTATGGAAGTGCATATGCAGAGTTTATGGAGGATAGGAAAGGCAGGATAAAGGAAGGCTATTATGCTGATATGGTTGTCCTGGACAGAGATATTTTCACTGTTGATCCCATGGAAATAAGGGATATACTTCCGGTATTGACTATGGTGGGTGGTAAGGTAGTTTATATTTTCACTGCCACTAATCAAATCTGAAAAAGAAACATTAACTATCTTATAATTTTCCGGGGCTTAAAACTTTGGTTCTCATAAGGCCGCCAAAGAGTGGAGAGCTTGAAATTGAAGCTGTAGCATTAGTTAAGTAAAGTATGTCAAGAAATCGATTTATAAAAAATATATCAGTTGACAGTTTTTAGGAATGCTGGTATACTGAGAAAAATCAAAAAATAACTGCAAAAACAAAGAAGAGAAGAGTAAGCGAGTGGTACTTATACAGAGAGTTCCTGTTGGTGAGATGGAGCAAAGGGTAGCGAGCTGAAGATGGTCTCGGAGTTGGAATATCGAATCTTTTTTAGATGTTCACGTGTTCACACGTTATAGTGATAGAGTATTTAAGGATATTTCCTGCGTACTTGATGAGGTATAGATTGTGAGGTCTATATAAACATAGGGTGGTAACACGAAGCTTTCGTCCCTTTGCATTTGAGCAAAGGGATGGGAGCTTTTTTTATATTCAAAAATAAATATGAAAGGGCACTTTTCAGGATATGATAAGTGTGAAGGTGATATAATGCGTATAAGAAATTTGTTTGATGAAAGAGAGGTAGTATATTCCTTCGAGATATTTCCACCTAAACCAGACTTTCCAATAGATACTATATATAGTACTATCGAGGAGCTTAGCGGCTTAAAAGCGGACTATATCAGCGTAACGTATGGAGCAGGAGGCAGCACTACAAGCAACAGAACTGCTGAGATTGCATCGATAATCAAAAACAATTACGGGATAGAAGCCTTGGCACATTTGACATGTGTCGGTTCCAACGAAGAAAAGATTGATTCAATACTAAATGATCTAAGGTGCAAGAATATTGACAATATCCTTGCACTTAGGGGAGATATTCTAGGGGATGTTGGGTCTCTTGGCATATTTAAAAATTCTCAGGATATAATCAGCTACAGTAAAAAGAATGGGAACTTTGGGATCGCAGCTGCTTGTTATCCTGAAGGGCATATTGAAAGCAAGGACAAAAGCAAGGACATCGACGTATTAAAACTCAAGGAAGAGTGTGGAGCGGATTATTTTGTGACTCAGCTTTTCTTCGACAATAATTTATTTTATGACTTTTTAAATAAGGTTGAGCAGAAGGGGATCAAATCCCCGATACAAGCTGGAATAATGCCTGTAATAAATAAAAAGCAGATTGAACGTATAACTTCACTTTGTGGAGCTCAGCTGCCTCACAAGTTTATCAAGATAATAAATAAGTATGAGCATGATAAGGATGCCTTAAGGGATGCAGGGATAGCTTATGCATTGGATCAGATTGTAGATTTGATATCCTCAGGTGTCAGAGGAATACATCTTTATACCATGAATAATCCATACATAGCTAAGACCATCACGGATGGTATTGATTCTATATTGAATTCTATAAACAGAAAAAAGGTAGTTTGATCGTTAAAATGAGGGATGGAGATAGCTATGGATAAAAATCAATATATTAAAACTGAAGTGTTAAGATACTTAGGTTATAAAAATCAGGACATCGATGATAATACTCACAGCTTAATCGATGGGTCAATAGAAGAAATAAAGGATTTATCTGAGGAAAGATATACCTATAGATTTTTTGATATTCTTGATACTGCGGAAAATGTGCAGCTGAAGGATTCCAATCTTAAGTTGCCAGGACACGATATAGCTAAGCATCTTGAAAAATCAAATAAATGTGTCTTGCTTGCTGTTTCTCTAGGGCACCGGGTAGATACAAGAATAAGATATTACGAAAAGACAAGCATGACTAAAGCTCTGATCATGGATGCATGCGCAACTGCAGCAATTGAAGATGCATGCGACAGAATTTGTAAAAAGATCGAAAATGAATTGGTTGAGGGTAATGATATACTCACTTCAAGATTTAGTCCAGGCTATGGTGATTTGCCGTTAGAAATACAGAAAGATTTTCTGACAACACTTGATGCAAAAAAATCTATTGGTCTTTCAGCATCAGCAAGCAGTATACTTATCCCTAGAAAATCAGTGACAGCTATAGTAGGGATCGTGAAAAAGGATGAACAGATAGAAAAAAGAAGTTGTGAAAGCTGTAGTAAATATTTGGATTGCTCATATAGAAAAGGAGGCTTAAGCTGTGGACATTAGAAAAAAATTGCGAGATGGGCTTTTGATATTCGACGGAGCTATGGGGACTATGCTTCAAAATTCAGGGCTTAAGCTTGGTGAACTGCCAGAGATTTTGAATATCACCTCGCCGGAGACCATAGTTGGGATTCATAGTAAATACATAGATGCCGGAGCTGATGTAATAATTACAAATACGTTTGGTGCAAACGAAATTAAAATGAGTAGTAGTTCTTATTCAGTGGAGAATATCATAGAAAGTGCAGTGAGAAATGCAAAGAAGGCTGCAATGGGCAAAGACGTAGGGATAGCACTTGATATTGGACCTATTGGCGAATTAATGGAGCCTATGGGTACATTGAGCTTTGAGACTGCGTATGAAATTTTCAAGAGACAAGTGATTCAAGGAGTAAAAAGTGGAGTCGATGTTATACTTATTGAGACCATGACCGATCTTTACGAAGTAAAAGCAGCTGTATTGGCTGCTAAGGAGAATTCTAACTTGCCAGTTTTTTGCACTATGAGCTATGAGGAGAACGGCAGGACCTTTACGGGCTGTAATATTGTCTCTATGGTGATGGTTCTGCAAGGTCTGGGAGTTGATGCTCTTGGCGTCAATTGCTCATTGGGGCCGAAGGAGCTGGAACCCTTGATCTATGAGATACTGAATATATCAAAGCTGCCTGTAATGGTCCAGCCCAATGCAGGTATTCCGACTATTGTGAATGGAAGAACTACCTATAATATTTCACCTTCAGATTTTGCAGAGTACAGCTCAAGATTTGCAGAGAGAGGTGTCAGAATACTTGGAGGCTGCTGCGGTACTACTGATAAGCATATTGAGGCTTTGGTAAAGGCTGTAGATAATAGGAAGCCTGCAAACTGGCAGCACATCAATTTATCAGGTGTATGCACACCCACCAGAACTGTAGTGATTGATGGGGTGAAGATCATAGGAGAAAGGATAAATCCTACGGGGAAAAAAAGATTTCAGGAAGCATTAAGAAAGCAGGATATAGATTTTGTTTTAAGAGAGGCTATTGGCCAGGTGGATGCAGGTGCTGATATATTGGACGTAAATGTAGGCTTACCTGATATCGATGAAGTGAAAATAATGACAAAGGTTATCAAAGAGGTCCAGTCGATTATGGATGTACCTCTTCAGATAGATTCAACGGATCCAAAAGTAATAGAAAGCGGTCTTAGAATATATAATGGGAAGGCAATAGTCAACTCAGTCAATGGTGAAGACAGGATACTTGAAAGTATTTTGCCAATAGTTAAGAAATATGGAGCAGCAGTTGTGGGATTAACTCTTGATGAAAGGGGAATACCTGAAACTGCAATTGAAAGATTTTCAATAGCAGAAAAAATTGTGAGAAGAGCAATTGAGTTTGGTATAGCAAGGGAAGACATATATATAGACTGCCTAACTTTGACAGCTGCAGCTCAGCAAAAAGAAGTTAGGGAAACGTTAAAGACAATTTCCTTGGTAAAAGAGAGGCTTGATGTAAAGACAGTTCTAGGGGTATCCAATGTTTCCTTCGGCTTGCCAAATAGGGAACTGATCAACAATACATTTTTGGCTGCAGCAATTTATGCAGGACTTGACCTTCCTATAATTAATCCAATGAACGAAGCTATGATGGAAACTATCCGGGCATCGAGAGTTTTATGGAACGAGGATAAGGGAGGAGTTGACTACATAAAATCATTTGAAAACAACAAGACTGAGTTGATTGTACCGGATAAAAAAACTGAAAGCGAAGATCTATTTAAAATAATAAATAATGGTATAAAAGAAGAGGCAAAGGCAGCAACAATAAAGCTTTTGAGTCAGAAGGAACCTCTGCAGATAGTAAATGAGTATATTATACCTGCTCTAGATCTGGTTGGAGAAAGGTATGAAAAGGGATATATTTTTCTGCCTCAGCTGATCAGAGCGGCTGAAACTGTCAACAGCTCCTTTGAGATCATCAAAGAAAGATTAAGTGCAGAGGCTTGTGCTGATATTTCAAAAGGGAAGATCATTTTGGCCACTGTAAAGGGAGATATCCATGATATCGGCAAGAATATTGTTAAAGTACTTCTTGAAAATTACAATTATGAAGTACTTGATCTGGGGAGAGATATCCCAAAAGAGATAATAATTGAGGAAGCCTTGAAAAATGATGTCAAGTTGATAGGGCTCAGTGCTTTGATGACCACTACTGTAAAGAGTATGGAGGATATTATTTTTGCTTTGAAGGAGACAAATAAAGACTTCAGGGTCATGGTAGGAGGTGCTGTACTAAACGAGGAATATGCTAAGATGATAAAAGCTGATTACTACGCCAAGGATGCAAAGGATGCCGTGTCAATAGCTAGAATCGTATTAGGCTGAAGCTAAGAAAAGTATATTTTTAGATTTTCATCTTGTGTTAAAGCATACCCATTGGGTGATTATCTCCCAATGGGTATGCTATTGTGCTCAATTAAATACAATACTCTTATGTTTTTCAGCTCGTTATAGTATTATTAGTATTAAAGCAGGTTAATTAACTAAATCAGTTAGAGGTGACTAACTATTAAAAGTCAATGATTTTTTTTAGAAATATGATGAAACAAAAATGGGCATACCAAACAAGCCTTTTGATAGATCATTTCAAAAAGCAATCAGACTTTAGTGTTACTGATCGCCACTACACAATCAGCGAAGTTTTGTTGGATCAAAATCAATTCCATTCTTTTCAAGAGTAAAGATGACTCGAATCAATTTCTTGACAAGATGAGAACATGCCACACGGTGTGATTTACCTTCATTACGCTTTTTGTGGTAGTACTCAGCAAATGTCATGTTGTATTGAATCAATGGAATACATAGATTCATCAAGGTGTAGCGAAGATGAGAAGAACCTCTTTTAACCATACCTCCACCATGTTCCGACGTCCCTGATTGATAATAACCTGGTTCAAGCCCAGCAAAAGAAAGCATCTGAGCAGGGGAATTAAATTTAGACAAATCACCATATTCAGCATATATAACAGCTGCTGACAGAGGGCCAATCCCAGGTATAGATAAAGTTTTGGGATCAATTTCAACGATTAAAGATTCAATTTGACTTTCAAGAGATTCTACCTCATTTGCTAATTGTTTATACAAAGATAGCAGACTATTCAATTGGCAAGTAAAAAGTTCATGATCGCAGCCAACGGTATTCTTGGCCAATTCTTTTAGCTTTATAAATTTTTGCATAGAGAATTTTCCTCTGGAAATACTGCGTAAAGCATCATAGGACCTAGTATTCATATTAGCAATACTTTTGGCAGAACCATAATTATCTAAAAGGTAGATAGCAGTCTTGCTAAACCGATTATTGAAAAATGGCTTAAACTCAGGAAAGACGTGATCAAGGACATTTGTAATCTTAACCATGTAAAAGCTTCTCTGTTTAACAAGAGAGTCACGAAGACGAGTTAATGACTTAAGCGCATAGGTATGATAAAATCCTATTGGATAGGGTTTGTAATCAACCGTCATAAGCCAGCGGGCAATGGATATGGAATCAATTGCATCCGTTTTGGTACGCCTTAAAGACTGAGACTTGTTAAACTTTGAGAGAAGAACAGGGTTAAATTCCATGAAGCTGTAGTGGGCTTTTTCGAGGAACAACTTCAGGTTTAAAGCATAGTGACCAGTAGATTCAAACCCTATTCTTACATTCTCTTTAGGATCAAGAGAATCTAGAACAGATAAGAGTTCTGTAAATCCATCAGAATCGTTCTTGATAGAAAAAGAATCACAAACAACCTCGCCTGCTTCAGTAACAATGAAACAGTCGTGTTTGAACTTAGAGATGTCGATTCCGACATAGAACATTAGAAATACCTCCTTTAATAATATTTAGCACTGTTGTTTTCCACAAGGTTTCCGGCCATGTAATCACGTAAATACAAACGTCAAAGCGTTAACTAACCAATTACCAGTGAAGACGAAAAGCTGTGGTCTGAGTCACCTCAAAACAGTCAAAGCTGTAGCAAAATAGAAACAAATCCACAGTGCTTTATCATTATAATAACGGAGTGATAGATAATCCCCAAATAATTTGGGAGAAAGGAGAAATAATCCAACCCCCTCTATTAAAGAGGTTAATTGGATTATACGTGCAGTTATGAAAAGAATCATGGTTATAAGTGACGGAAGAAACACAGGACAGGCATTGATCCAGCAGCTTAAGGGCTTGTTCGGAAATGAGGTCAGTGCTGAAAATCTTCTCTTGAAGGAGCTCCCGGGAAAAAGCTTTGATAGCGATCTAGTTATATATACAAGCGGATACGTAAAATAAAAGGCTCTGTACACGTCGATCCTAAAATAAGGAATATCGTTGCCAACAGGGTCATAAATCACAGGAATATCCAGGAGCTTATAAGCCTTCAAACAGGTCTTGATGTGCTTTTCGTAAACGATGGATACGAGTCTACAAATGAAGCTGTAGGACAGCTTGAAGAGCTTGGGCTTGACCATGTAAAATACCATAAGTACTACCCGGGAGTCGATGAGTACCCGAAGCTGGGCGTTATAGTTACTCCAGGAGAGCTTCAGCTTGCACCATATATTCCGAATAAAATGATAGATTTGGGTACAAGGATACTTGGACTATCAACTATATTTGAAATTATTAGTATCCTTGGCATCGATGACAGCAAAACCCATTTGCTGGTTAGCGAATACCTGAAGGATATTGTTGAGATTTCAAAATCCATCGATGAAAAAAGGAAAGAGAGTCAGACAAACAAGGAGATATTGGAATCAATAATCAATAGGACATTGGGGACGGAGGTTTTTGTCCCAATTACACGTTAAGCGTTAGTTAGTTGGGCGAAAAAAGATTACAGTCAGTCAGAATTAAAAGTTATATATTGTAACATGCAAAAATAGAAAAGTGGGATTTACTTAAAAATCCCACTTTTTATAAAGGCCATTATTTGAGTTATTACCTCGTCAGGAACTTCCTTTTCCTCGAATATCAACCACTTAAGACCTATAAAGTTTGATATACCCATTAAGCAATATGCAAGGGCCTCTGGGTCCATCTCCTTCATTTCACCTGCCTCTTGTGCACCTTTTATATTCATTATGTATCTTTCTGCAAAGGAGTCGTAATAATCCTTAAAAATATCAAAATCTACAAACTGAGCCTCCCATATTATCTTATAAAGGCCTACATGACTTTGAACAAATTTAAAGAATGACTTCATGCCTTGGAATTCAGCTTCATACCTGGTTTTACAGTTTGCTGATTCACTCCGGATCTGCCTCCTTAATTCCTTGCTGAGATCATGAATTAGATATTGAAAGACACTTTTCTTGTCATTAAAGTAGATGTAGAAGGTTCCAGGTGCAACATTTGCATCTGAGGTGATATCATTGATGCTCGTGTTGTAATAACCTTTTTGGCTGAAAAGCTTTTCTGCAGAATCGCATATCTTTTCCAACGTTTCGTAACCTCGTTGAGTTTTAGGTTCATTGGCTAAGTACATGGAGAGCTCCTTTCATGTATATGATTTTAAATAATATCAAAATAATACTATTAAAGCAATGAAATGAGATAAAACATGAAATATGATTCAATATTCATAATTATATTGACAAAACGTTTTCAGGGTGTTATATATTAGTCAAGGAATTTTTTTAAGCTCAACATGAAAGGTGATTCATATATCATCTTTCAATTAAAAAGGAGGGTGTCTATGGATATTCAAGGTAAGAGGACAGGAATTGTAGTATTAATTGCCCTATTATGGGGTACCATATCAATTCTGGGTTGGAATAACATGTATATGCCTGGATTGTATTTGGGAGTTTTGCTAATGCTGCTTCACATGGTTTTAGGAGTATCAGCAAAGCAGAAGCTGTCTTTAAAGTTTTTGGTGTACCCTTTGCTTCCATGGGCTGCAATTTGGGCTTTGAGCTTTTATTTGTCGGACATGTATGCAAATGCTTTTGCCGGTGTCATGCCGAGCTTTTCGATACTTGGATTCCACCCCTCATTCAGTTGGACAGTTATCCTTTATTGGGTAGGTGGAATGTTGACTCTTACATGGGGATTTATAATGAATAAGGATGAATGGCTTTCATCTGATGACTGGGATGAATTTAAGAAGAAGGTTGCGTTGATCGATCAGAAACAAAAGGGAGGTCAGTAATATGAGTGGAGCAGTTAAGTTTGCAATTATTGGTTTTTCGTTTGCAATGCTTGTAATATCATTGCTTATAGGTTTGTGGTCTAAGAAAAAGGTTACTTCAGCTAAGGAATATTTTGGTAGCACGGGACTATTTGGACCAGTTGCAGTAGGATTGTCTTCAACGGCTGCGGTCGCAAGTGCATTTGCTCTTGTAGGAGTACCAGGGCTGATTTATTCAACTGGAAACGCAATGAATTTCTGGATGCTGTCATCAGCAGCCTTTGCAATGGCATACATAATTCTTGGGAAGAAGATAAGAGCTATGGCTGAAATAGGAGAAGTAGCAAGCCTTGGAGATATCTCTGACCTTAGATTCAACAACAATAGACTTATTAAGGGCTTGATGTCAGTAATCATTTTTCTTGGGTGTATTGCATATCTCGCAGCTCAAATAAAAGCTGGAAGCGAGCTTTTCAATAATCTTCTTGGTTGGAATCCGATTTTAACCGGCTTTATAATCTTCGGGATATTGACTGTTTATACAGCAATAAGCGGTGAGGTAGGCGGACTATTGACGCAAGCCTTCCAGGGTTTGGTAATGATAGTTGCAGGTTTGATAATCATTGTGTCCTTCTTTGTAATGACTGGCGGCTTTGAGAATGTTCTTGAGGTAGTTGCAAATGCTGGAACCATAAGCGCTGGTGATATTTCTAAGTCCTTTGGTCCTGATCTGCTTAACGCATGGGGAGTGCTTCCTAAATCTATCTCCATGGCATGGGTGATAATCCCTATACTAGGCACTGTTGGACAGCCGCAGGTACTTACAAGAATGTATGCTCTAAAGGACCCCAAGGATATGCCAAAGCTTGGACTTTATGCAGGACTAGCACATATGGTAGTTGGATTCTTTGCTTTAGTTGTCGCTTACGGAGCATTATACTTGGTCGGATCAGGTAAGATTAGTCCATTGGCAGTAGCAGATAATGCAATATTTGCTTATGCTGATTATTTGGGTCTATATGCTCAATTATTTGTCTATGCAGCCGTACTTGCTGCAGCCTTGTCATCAGCTAGTATGTTCCTTACACTTTCAGGAAACATTATCGCCAGAGACCTTCCAAGTGCTCTTGGTAAGGAGTTTGCAAGTGGAGAAAAGCAGATGAAGGTAGCTAAGATAACCATATACGGAATAGGCATCCTGTCGATTCTGTTTTCACTTACAAGCGCTGAGATGGTAGCGATATTAGGTACATTTGGCTGGGGTACACTTATGTCTGGTACATTCCCCGTTTTCATAATTGGTCTACTGTGGAAAAAGGCTAACTCCAAGGGAGTCACCGTAGGCTTATTGATATCTTTGGTTCTTAATATAGCTTCACTTGCTGGGTTAAAATGGCCAGGTGCATTGCCATGGTATGTAAATGTCATCTCATTGTCAATAATGGCAACAGTGTTTATATCATTGATAACTAAGGAAGAAAAAATTGGCGAGAAGCTGGACCTTGTAATGGACCTTTAAATTCAATACTGTTTACTGTTACAATATCAGGTGAGGGGACATATTATTTGGCCTCTCTCTTGATGACATGACAAGATGGTACGATAAAAGGAGGATAAAATGAAGGTTATAGGGTTAAACGGTAGTCCCAGGAAGCAAGGCAATACAGGTTATTTAGTTAGATACGCATTAGAGCAGTTGGAAAACAAGGGTATTGAAACGGAATACATAGATTTGATCGACTATAACCTTGGTCAGTGCACTGGATGCTATAAGTGCGTTGAGGCTAAAAAATGTGTTATTCAGGACGATTTCCTTGAAATTTTCGATAAGATGGTCGAAGCTGACGGAATACTGCTTGGGTCGCCATCATATCATTCCTCTATGACACCTATGCTTAAGGCAGTTCTGGACAGGGCTGGGTTTTCAGGTAGATGGTATGTAAACGACATGAAAAGTAAGGAAGACTCGTATGAGTGGAAGGGCAATGCCTTTTCAGGCAAATTGGTTGCACCTATTACAGTTGCAAGAAGGGCTGGTCAAAATTTTACATTTGCACAGATACTACTCTGGGCAACAGCCAATGACTGCATTGTTCCAGGCTCCACCTATTGGAATATAGGAGTTGCCGGAAAAGGCGGAGCTATGGATGCATGTGACGATGCAGAGGGTAAGAGCATCCTGAATCACCTGGCGGACAACTTTGAGTTTCTATTGAAGAAAATCAATCAGTAAGGAGTGAAGACATTGATCAATAATGGTTGGATTGGAAACTATTCATATTTTAGGGCAAGAATAACTCCACATAAGGAAGCAGTTTATGACCTTGATGATAATTTGCGCTACTCCTACCAAGACCTTGAGGATAGAGCTAACACATTGGCTAATTACATGATAAAAAACCTTGGAATAAAGAAAGGCGACAGAATAGCAGCCATATCTAGAAACAGGATAGAGCTTATCGACTTATACTATGCCACTGGAAAGACGGGTACTATATTTGTTCCATACAATGCAAGACTTTCAGAAAAGGAGCTTACTGAGCTAATTGAGCTTGAAAAGCCAAGGGTACTTTTTTACGAGGAAGTATTTAAAAGCAGCATAGAGAATTTGCTTAAGGGGACAGATATTGAATTTGTTTGTTCATTAGACTCGGAGGGCAGCTTTATAAAGTATGAGGATATTATGCAGACGGGGGACAAAAGCTTTAGGTCATGCTCCGAGCTTGACTTTGAAGACATCCATATGATAATTCACACTGGCGGTACCACTGGGCTGCCAAAGGGAGGAAACCTGTCCCATAGAGCTCTTCTTTTCAATTCGATGAATGAAGTGCTTACCTGGGGGATTTCCCACACTGACAGTGCTCACATACTTTTGCCTTTGTTTCATACTGGTGGATGGAATCTGTTGACCCTGCCTATACTTCATGCTGGTGGAAGGATACTTTTGAACAAGCAGTTTGATCCTGAGCTGTCATTAAAGGTCATTAACGACGAAAAGCCAACCTTTATATTTGGGGCTGCAACTATATTTAGAATGATGATCAACTGTGCCAGCTTTGATAACACAGATTTTTCTTCAGTCAAGTGGGTAATGGCGGGAGCTGCTCCAACACCAATAAATATTATGGAGAGATTTTGGGAGAGAAGTATTCCATTTGTTTTAGGCTATGGAATGACCGAGGCTGGCCCGAATAATCTTACTGCTCCTGCAGAATTTATGAGCTACAAAGATATGAGAGACAAGTTTGAATCCGTAGGCAAGCCTATGTATTTTACTCTCGCAAAAATAGTTGACGATGATGGTAATGAGGTTGAAGATGGAACTCCAGGCGAGCTGATATGGAGTGGTCCGCAAATATTTTCAGGTTACTGGGAAAACGAAGAAGAGACTGAAAAAACCCTTGTGGACGGTTGGGTTTACACTGGCGATATGGCTGTAAGGGATCAGGATGGATACTATTATATTGTAGGTCGTAAGAAGAATATGTATATAAGCGGCGGAGAGAATGTTTTTCCTCCAGAGGTTGAGAAGGAATTGTATAAGTATCCCGGTATAAATGAAGTTGTTGTGATTGGAGTCAAGGATGAAAAGTGGGGAGAAGTAGGTAAGGCAGTATTTTCCCTTAAGCATGGGTACGAAATTGAAATCAGCAAGCTGCAAGAATTTCTAAACACCAATCTTGCTAAATATAAAGTGCCAAAATACTATAAGATAGTTCAAGATATACCTAAGAATAATGTAGGGAAGATCATAAGAAATGAAGTGGAGAGGCTATACGGAAGCAGTGACAACAATTGATAGAGGGTGATTTGATGAAAGACGTCAATATTGGGATTGATAGCATTGGAATCTACGTCCCTGAGACTGTTCAGGATTATAGATATATTGGAAAAGAGACAGGGATACCAGAGGATGTTATCCTGAATAAATTTGGAATAAGAGGAAGACATAAGGCTCTTTCGGATGAGAGCGTGTCCGACATGGCAGAAAAGGCAGCGTTAATAGCATTGAATGGTTTTGATCCAAAGGAAATCGACCTTGTTGTGTACTGCGGAAGTGAGTACAAGGACTATTACCTATTCAACTTAGCGGCAAAGGTTCAGGAGTCTATCGGGGCAATCAACGCAAATGCCTTTGAGATTCATTCCCTTTGCTCTGCCGGGGTTTACTCTTTGAAGGTTCTTAAGAGTATGATGAAGGAGGATTCAAGCCTTAGAAATGTTCTATTGGTAACCTCGTCGAAGGAAACTGACCTTGTGAATTTCAAAAATCAAAGATCCAGGTTTATGTTTAACTTTGGAGATGGGGCAGCTGCAGTTCTTCTTAAGAGAGGGCTCAATAGAAATATCATACTCCAGACTCATATGATCACTGACGGTCGTTTTGCGGAGGACGTAGCTTGCTATAATGTTGGATGTAAGGCTTTTGGGGATGACAATGGTGGAAAGTTTGTTGAGATCATGCTTGACGTTAAGGATCCTGAAAGCATGAAGGAAAGACTTGACCCAGTATCTTTGAGCAATTTTCATAAGGCGATAGAAAACTCGCTTAAAAAAAGCGGATACTCAAAGAATCAGGCAGATTTCATAGCTCCTATATTTATGAAAAAATCCATGCTGGATGAAATTCTTAAGGAGTATGGTTTGACTGAAGAAAACTCCTTTATTCTTAAGGATTATGGACATTGCCAATCAGCAGATGCTTTCATATCTCTGGTTGAAGGGATGAAAATGGGAAGGCTGAAGGATGGAGATGTAGCAGTTCTATTAGGTGCTGGTACAGGATATACATGGGCTGCAACAACAATTCTTTGGGGCGAGATCAATTAAAATAGTGCGCAGAAAAGAGGTGTAGCATGGGAAGATTGAATGATAAGGTTGCAATAGTCACAGGTGGAAGCAACGGTATTGGAAGGTGTATTTGTGAAACTTTTGCAAGAGAAGGAGCCAAGGTTGTAAGCTTTGATGTAAATGAGCTGCCTTATGAGTGCGTAAATGTTGAGGGCTACAAGGGAAGTGTTACCGACAGAGAGGCTGTAGCCGATCTAGTTAGCTATGTTGAGGATAAATATGAGAAGATAGATATTCTAGTAAATAACGCTGGAATTACAAGAGATGCATTGACTCAAAAAATTACCGAGGAAATGTGGGATCTTGTCGTAGATATAAATCTCAAGGGTACTTTTAACCTAGGACAAGCAGTCGGACCATTTATGATGGAGCAAGGAAGTGGATCAATAATCAACATTGCTTCTGTTGTTGGCGAATATGGGAATATTGGACAGGCAAATTATGCGGCTACAAAAGCAGGAGTCATTGGATTGGCAAAGACCTGGGCTAAGGAGTTTGCAAGAAAAGGAGCTGGAGTTCGCTGCAATGTTGTTGCCCCGGGATATACTATGACTGATATGATGAAGACTGTTCCTGAAACTGTTCTCGAGCCCATAAGAGAAAAGACTATGCTTAGAAGGCTTGCTGAACCGCAGGAAATAGCTAACGGAGTACTATTCCTTGCTAGTGATGAAGCATCGTACATCACAGGGCACGTTTTATCAATCAACGGAGGCCTAAGACTTTAGCAGGCCATCAGGGACGGTCCTTTTTGGCCCGAATTGTATTAAATTCGTGAATATGCGATAATTTATCCACTGAGTAATTGATTTAGTTGATCATGCTCAGTGGATTTTTATTAGTAGCCATTTTAACAAAATGAGGTTAATTTTGGAGAAAGGAATAGGGACATTGGGGACGGTTCTTTTTGTCCCGAATTGAGACATCTGGGACGGTCTTTCCAAGAAAGACCGCCCCCGATGTCCTTTATATAATTTTTTTGCATCAATTGAGTAGAGTCTTTAACTAGGATATAATATAGATAGGAGGTGTTGATCTTGAGCGGTTTACTAACAAAGGAAAAATTATTACAAATATTTGAGTACCTAAATGAAAGATTGAAAGAAAACCAGCTACAGTTAGAATTAACGATTTACGGTGGATCGTTAATGACTATGGTATATGATAATAGGCCTGCTACCAAGAATATTGATTGCGTATTCAGTGATGTTAATTATACGTTATTAGAAAATATATTAGATAGCACTAAATTTACTTTTGACCTTGAAGATGGTTGGATAAATGAAGAGATCAAAGAACCACTTAAAGCTTTAATCAAAGAAGAAAAAGAAGTATACAGACTTTATTCAAATTTTAAAATACTTAAACCTAAGGTGGAACAATTGCTGGCGATGAAAATATTGGCTGCAAGACCTGAACCAGCGAAGGATTTTCTTGATGCCTCTTTATTATGTAAAGGATTGAATGTTGATAGTAAAGAGAAGTTGCTTAAAATAGTATCTGAGTACATATCTCCTAAACTACTTGGAGAGAGACAAATTGCTTTTATTAAATACCTTGGAAAGGACTTAGGCTATGATTGGGAATAGGTACTTAATGGAATTATATGAAATCGGTGATGAAGACACAAGCTTGAATCAACTATTGGAACTGCTAAAATCCAAGGATGAAAATTTTATTGAGAGCCTTAATGAGTCGATAGACTTAGATTTGTGTACTCCGAATGAAATTGAGTATCTAACAAAGATTTCGGCAATAATAGACTACTCTCTTCAGTTGATTGAGCTTAAAGTTCCTGATTGGCTAAGAGATGATAGGTTGGAATTCGACAAACCATATTTTCATTCTAAGAGGATCAGTGATTTTGACAAATTTAAGCTCCAATTTTCTAGTCCAGCTCCATTCAGAGCAAGAAATGTATATTTTGACCTTAATGGGTTAATTAGGGTTTGATTCAGGAAATATCCACTAATAAGACCAGAGGTGCAGCAATGAAAAAGATTACGGTAATAAGTGATGGAAGAAACACAGGTAATGCACTGCTTGAGCAGATCAAGGGGTTATTTGGCAATGAAGTCATAGCAGATAATATTTTACTTAGAGAACTTCCAAACAATGAATTTACTTGTGACCTGATCATATATACAAGTGGATACGTAAATACAAGAGGCTCAAGGCATGTCGACCCAAGCATAAAATATATCATTGCTAAACGTGTCATAAACCATAGGAACATACAGGAGCTGATAAGTCTTGAATCTGGACTGGATGTACTGTTTGTAAACGACGGTTATGAGTCTACTCATGAGGCTGTAAGTCAATTGGTCGAGCTAGGATTGGACCATGTAAACTATCACTTGTACTTTCCAGGTGTCGATAATTATCCGAAGCTTAGCGTCGTAGTAACCCCAGGAGAATTGCAGATCGCTCCATATTTGGCTACCAAGGCGATTGATTTAGGGATAAGAATATTAGGGCTGTCAACTATTTTTGAGATAATAAGTATCCTTGATCTTGATGCCAGTAAGAATCATTTGCTGGTTCGGGAGTACCTAAAGGATATAGTTGAAATATCTAAATCAATTGACGAGAAGAGGAAGGAAAGCCAGGCTAACAGGGAAATACTGGAGTCTATAATGAATAGCCTGGATTTTGGGATCGGATTTATTGATAATGTCGGTAAGCTCAGGATTCACAACAATAAATTCAAGCAGATGCTGGACCTTAAGAGACATGATATTGCAGGCATAGAGATTTCAAGCATTGAGCTTTTTGAGAGCATCGGACCGCTTAGAGAGGGTTCAACTAAGCTGAACATAGGGAACAGGTCCATAATTATGGATCTGCGGGAGGTCAACTTCTCGCAAAAAATCGGTTATTTAGCAACTATAAAATATATCAGCCAGGAATCAAAAAATTCCGATGGTATTGAGGTATATAAGAGCAAGCAGAATATGCATAACTTTGAGGATTATTATACAGTTGAGCCAGAAGTCCGCAAAATATTGGAACGTGGGAAAAAGTATGCTAAGACGGAGGGCACTATTCTTATATCAGGGGAGAACGGAACCGGCAAGGAGATCCTGGCGCAGGGTATACATCGTAATTCAAGCCGGAGAGATAAGGCATTTGTTCCAATAAACATTGCTGCTATCTCCCCAAATCTTGTAGAGAGCGAGCTATTCGGGTATGAAGAGGGAACCTTTACCGGAGCATTGAAGGGTGGCAAGGTTGGTCTGTTCCAGATCGCAGATGGGGGAACACTCTTTATAGATGAGATCGGAGATACCCCGATGGAGGTTCAGGCAAAGCTTTTAAGAGTCCTTGAGGAAAAAAGAATCAGAAAAATTGGCGGCCATGATGAGATCAAGGTAGATGTAAGGATCATAGCGGCGACGAACAAGAATCTTTTGGAGCTAGTAGAACTGGGCAAATTCAGATTAGACCTGTTTTTCAGGCTTAACACCTTGCCTCTTAATACGATTCCTCTGAGAGAAAGGCCTAAAGACATAGACTTTTTGTTGAGGATGTTCATAAATCTAAACCTTAAAACTGGATCTATAACTGAACTGGAGGAATTTTTCAGCCAGGATGCACTTAGAATATTAAAGGATTACGGCTGGATAGGAAATGTCCGCGAACTTAGAAACCTGGCAGAATATCTTTGCCTGATACACAGCGGATCGTTGATCCAACCGGAGGATCTCCATCTTCACATCCTGGAGGGATCTAAATCCAGAAAAGAAATACCTGATTCTAAGGAATGGATCATCCAAACCCTAGGAAGAATGGGAGAGGCCCCCATTGGAAGAACAAGGCTTTCAAGACTTGCAAACGAAGAAGGAGCTGAAATTGGGGAGGGTAAGCTTCGCAGGCTGATCCGTGAGCTTAGAGATGAGGGATTAGTTGATATTGAAGATAAAATCGGGATAAAGCTAACAGAAAAGGGAAAACAAATGATATAAATATGGATATAGCCAACCATGACTTGGCTATATCCATATTTATATTTAATAATATCATCAGAAAAGATGGAACATTACTGAAATATAGCCTAATCACAAGTGTATATTCCCTTGGCACGTAAATTGCATAGTAAATATGCAAAACAAAGAGGGAGTGATAATATGGAGAAAAAAGAAAGAATTAAGCAAAAACCTACATTATTTCAAGGCATGATTCCTATTCTATTTATGGTAATCTCACTTAGTTATGGCGTTGGAGTATTGAAACTAAGAACAGAGCCAATAATAATTCTGTCAGCTTTCGTTGCTGGAGTTATTGCATGGAAGCTTGGCTATACCTGGAATGAGATGCAAGCTGGTGTAATCGAAAAGATTTCAAGAGCACTGCCTGCAACGCTTATTCTCTGGAGTGTTGGTCTACTTATAGGATCATGGATGTTTGCAGGAACAGTTCCAATGATCATCTATTATGGAGTTGACATAGTAAATCCAAAATTCCTTTTAGTTACAGCCTTCCTTATAACTGCAGTACTATCTACCGTAACAGGTACTTCATGGGGTTCTGCAGGTACTATCGGTGTCGCGATAATGGGTATCGCAGCAGGACTAGGAGTTTCACTGCCTGCAACTGCTGGAGCTGTAGTAGCAGGATCGTACTTTGGAGATAAGCTTTCTCCGCTATCAGACACCACTAATCTTGCACCGATCGCAGCAGGTTCAGAGCTTTATGAGCACATCAAGCACATGCTGTATACAACTATCCCGGCTGCTTTGGTGTCCTTAGCTGTTTATTTTGTAGTAGGAATGAACTCATCTGGATCAGCAACTACACCTGAAACAGTATTGACTCTGCAGGCTCAACTTAGCGAAATGTTCAATTGGAATATAATTTTGTTATTGCCAGTAGTTTTGATAATCGCTGGTTCATTATTAAAATGGCCTACTATCCCAACTATGCTTGGCACAAGCCTTTTCTCAGTTCTTATTGGTATTTTTGTTCAAGGATTTACATTGAAGAACGGATTTGTATCTCTGATCCAGGGCTTTAACGTTAGTATGACTGGGTTTGCGGGAGATGTTGCCCCAACAGTTGTAACTCTTATAAATCGTGGAGGGGTTGTATCGGTCACGGTCACTACTGTCCTTATATTCTGTGCTATGGGATTTGCAGGAATAATGAGCGTTACCGGTATGCTTGACGTAGTATTGGAAGCAATGCTTAAAAAGGTCAAGACTACTGGAGGTATAATTCTTTCAACAATTGCATCATGCTTTACAGTAGCATTTGTTACAGGAAGCTCATATCTATCCATTCTGATTCCGGGAGAATTATTCAGGGATGCTTACGTTATGCGTAATCTACATCCCAAGAATCTTTCCAGAACACTTGAAGACTCAGGTACAGTTCTGGTTCCACTTATACCTTGGTCAGCAGCAGGTGCGTATATGACTACAACTCTTGGAGTTTCAACGGTTGAGTACCTTCCGTGGGCAGTATTGAACTATATGGGTATAGTATTTGCAATAATTCTTGCGTTTACTGGCATCGGAATTGCAAAGATCAACCCCGATCTTAAAGATAAAACAAGTAAAAAGGCAGTTGAGGTGAAGTAATGATTTTAATTAAAGGAGCACATGTTTTTTCGCCTGAGGATCTGGGTGTAAAGGATATTATGATAATACATGATCGGATCGTCATGATTGGCGACGAACTGCCGCTAATAAGTGATGAAATGGTCGTTATAGATGGCAAGGACAAAATACTGATGCCTGGACTTATTGATGGACATGTCCACATTACAGGCGGCGGCGGAGAGGGAAGCTTTAAGACCAGAGTACCTGAGATAACTCTTTCAAAGCTTATTGGTGGCGGAATTACTACCACGATGGGTCTACTTGGAACGGATTCTACTACAAAGAGCGTAGAGAACCTTGTAGCAAAGGCTAAGGCTCTAAAGGAAGAGGGCGTCACTTGTCTTGCAGTAACTGGTTCCTACGGCTATCCTTCAGTTACCATAACAGGATCTGTCAAAAAGGATATCGTGTTCATCGATGAGGTCATTGGAGTAAAGATCGCTATATCCGACCACAGGGCTCCAAGCATTTCAGATGAAGAGCTTGCCAGATTGGCGTCGGATGTAAGGGTTGCCGGAATGCTTTCAGGTAAGGCAGGAATAGTTGTGACTCATATGGGAAGCAGCGATCACGGTCTTCTTCCAATCAACAACGTCATCGAGAGATGGGATGTGCCAATAAGGACTTTCAGGCCAACGCATGTCAACAGAAAAGAAGAGCTGCTTCTTGAGTCGTTTGAATTTGCGAAAAAAGGCGGAGTAATTGACCTTACCTGCGGAATATATGAAGAAATGTCGCCAGCCAGAGTAGTTGGTCTGGCAAAAGAGAAGGGGGTACCTTCAGAAAACATAACCATAAGCTCTGACGGCTATGGAAGCTGGTCAAGATATGATGAAAAGGGAAACCTCGTCAAGATAGGGGTATCTTCAGTAAGCAGCCTCTTTACAGAGCTTAAGAAGATGGTAATGGATAATAAAATGAGTCTCAATGAGGCTTTGCCATACTTCACCACCAATGTTTCAAGGGCTCTTGGAATATACCCTGCAAAGGGCTTGGTTTCTGAAGGCAGCGATGCTGACCTTGTTTTAGTCGATAAAGACTTCAATCTGGAATATGTAATAGCCAGAGGTCAAATCATGATGCAGAATAAAGAAATCATAGTAAAAGGAACATACGAGTAAGAAACAATGCGCTGGATGAAGATCTTATAGATCATCATCCAGTTTTTTGTAGCCGTTGAGTGATTTATTTAAAGTCGTTGGACTTTAGGACACTATCAAGGCTTGTTTGATTTTATACTATTCTATTATGGTAAACTGAGTGCTAATATTATATAATTCTAGTGAAGAAGTTGAAGGTGTTGGAAGTCTAAAAATATTAGGAGGAGCATATGAAGATAAAAGTCTGCGTCGGTTCAAATTGTACACTGCTTGGTTCAATGAGTATCCTAGACCAAATCGAAGACCTTAAGGACATTATCAAGGATGATCCTGACAACTACAGCGATGAGGAGCTTGATGTCGAGGCAATAAAGTGCCTTGATATATGTAAAAACACAGACAAGAATGTGGCACCGATAGTAGTTATTGACGATGAGGTAATACTAAATGCCACTGGGCAGATCGTAATGGAGAAGATCATCAACAAAATCAGAAAATGACAGTAAGAATTTGGAGGAAGAATTAAATGAAAGAAAGCTATGTCGATCTTATAAATATTAGAAGGCAGGTATTTGCCAAGGTCGCTAAGATGGCATATGAAGGAGATGACCTTAGTGAGCTTGAGAAGGCTTCCTTCGAGATATTGCCAGGTGAAGTAGCTACATATAGAGACAGCATATTTCGTGAAAGAGCTATAGTCGACGAGAGATTGAGGCTGACTCTAGGATTGAATGCAAGAAAACCCACGGAGTATAACCGCATAACTGATGGCGCGTCCATAGTAGATGTTAATGAAACAAGATTCATTGAGCCGCTTATAAATGTAATAACCTTTGCTTGCGAGGCTTGTCCAACCAAGGCATTTATAGTTACTGACAACTGCAGAAAGTGTCTTGCTCATCCATGCACTAATGTTTGTCCGGTAAATGCAGTGTCCATTGGCAAGAACAGGGCTATAATCGATCAGGATAAGTGCATTAAGTGCGGAAGATGCAGGGATACTTGCCCATATAGCGCAATTGTTCAATACGACAGACCATGTGCTGCAGCATGCGGAGTTAACGCCATAGATAGCGATTACCTTGGCAGGGCTCAGATCAATATGGATAAGTGCGTATCCTGTGGGAATTGTATCGTTCAATGTCCTTATGGAGCGATCTCTGATAAATCACAAATATATCAGCTTATAAAGGCTCTCAAGGGAAATGACCAGATATATGCGATAATTGCTCCATCATTCCTGGGACAGTTTGGACCCCTGGCCTCACCTGTCCAGATATTTGAGGGTATCAAGCAGCTTGGATTTGAGGACGTTGCAGAGGTTAGCCTTGGAGCTGATATCACTACGATGCGTGAGGCTCATGAGTTCCTTGAAAAGGTTCCAAATGAGATCCCATACATGGGAACCAGCTGCTGCAATTCATGGACTATAATGGTTGAGAAGATGTTTCCTGATCAATATGAATATATTTCAGACTCCGCATCTCCAATGGTCGAAACAGCCAAATACATTAAGAAGAAAAATCCAAATGCAAAGATCGCCTTTATTGGACCATGTATATCCAAGAAACTGGAAGCATTAAGAGATGACGTAAAGGATTACGTTCATTTTGTCATTACCTTCGAGGAACTTATGGGAATGTTTGTAGCAAAGGGAATAGAGCTTTCAGAGATCGAGGTTTCGAAAGAGATTCAGGATGCTTCATCCCTAGGTAGAGGATATGCAATTGCTGGAGGGGTTGCTGAGGCTGTTAAGAGAACAGCTCTTAAGATCGACCCCTCAAGGGAGATCAATGTAGAGGGAGTATCTACACTGCATGAATGCGTAAAGCTTATGAGGACTGCAAAGGCAGGTAAAAAGAATGGCATGCTGCTGGAGGGCATGGCATGCTCTGGAGGATGTATCGCAGGTCCTGGAACCCTGGCTTCGCTAAATAGGGTAAGAAAGGCAGTTGTGAACTTCCAGGGGCAGGCAGAATGTGAATCACCTTTGGACAATAAGACTATTGATGAGGATATAAGGAATAAATATAAATAATCAAGAGGGACAGTTTGGTTGAAGCTGAATTAAATAGGACATTGGGGCTGTCCCTTTTGTTCCTGATTTTCAAATCACAAAATGCTAATTTTGTGATTTGGTTTTTTGCTGAATTCAACAAATATAATTAGATGACCCTTTTATATCTGTATAATACAATACATTGAGGCAGTATGATTATTACGGTATAATGTTAATAGGAGGTGTTTGATTTGAACGAATTATTCAATAAGGATAAACTGTTAAGTATTTTTGAGTACCTTAACGAGAGATTAAGAGAGAATCAATTACAATTAGAGATTACGGTATATGGTGGTTCGATAATGACCATGGTCTATGATAACAGACCTGCAACCAAAGATATTGATTGTGTTTTAAGCGATGTAAATCATTCCTTGTTAGAAAATATACTTCAAGAAGTCAAATTCACCTTTGGTTTAAACGACGACTGGTTAAATGAGGATATCAAAGAACCCCTAAAATCCCTTATAAAAGAAGATAAGGAAGTGTACAGAGTCTATTCTAACTTTAAGATCCTAAAACCTAAAGCGGAGCAATTATTAGCTATGAAAATATTGGCTGCAAGGCCTGAACCGGCTAAAGATTTTGTTGATGCTTTTATATTGTGTAAAGAACTTGGAATTAGAAATAAAGCGGACCTTTTCAATATTATATCTAATTATGTACCATTAAAATTAATTGGAGAAAGACAGATTAAGTTTATTAAATGAGCAAATTGCATAATTTAAAACTGTTGAAATAACTAACTTTTTTTAGCCAGCAAAAAGGATTTCACCCCAAAATGTCGAATATATATATAGTAAGACAAATAACTATATGTTCACATTAAGGAGG
>Ga0265295_1001083_pt1 | contig 50008 bp, 41 predicted proteins | sample Munlansysbiofilm_FD_192503 | JGI IMG/M metagenome (GOLD analysis project Ga0265295, IMG submission 192503) | Leachate microbial communities from a municipal landfill in Southern Ontario, Canada - Methane capture system biofilm | ecosystem: Engineered > Solid waste > Landfill > Unclassified ...
GTCCCCTTTTTTCCCCTGTTCCAGGGAGGCATCCTTGTTTGACGCATCCGATGAACCGTTTTCAGTTTTCTCTTCTAATTCACTCATGAAAACCCCATCAATTAAAATGTTGATGATACTATTATACACTGGGCCCACCAAAGATCAATATGATCCAGGCCCTATATTTAAGCTGCAAAAGGCGTCAACCGCCACTTTTGCAGTCAGATCCCTGCCGTTCAATAATTTACGGTCAATCTATATAACATATGTAAAACTTGTCAAGTCAAAACCTAGGCATAGCTGTGAAGTCCGGGCAAATAATTGACGCCAAAATAGGTAAACATAACGGCCATGAATCCCAGAATGGAAACCCAGGCAATCTTTCGCCCGTTCCAGCCCCGCATCATCCTAAGATGAAGAAGCATGGCATATACTATCCATGTAATCAAGGACCAGGTCTCCTTGGGGTCCCAGGACCAATAGGTGCCCCAGGCCGAATTTGCCCACACAGCCCCCGTAATGATGCCAATGGTGAGAAAAAGAAAGCCAAACATGACCATCTGGTAGGTCAGCTCGTCAATGATGCCAAGGTTGGGAAGCCTTGACAAAAGAGAGCCTGTCTCCTTGTTCTCAGGTTTTACAAGGTACATGATGGAAAACCCGAAGGCCACGGCAAAACCAGCATACCCCAGAAAACAGGTTACAACATGGGCAATGAGCCAGTTGCTCTTTAATGCAGGAATCAGCGGGCTTATCTTGTCTGAAATGTTCGGAGAAAGTGAGGCATAGGCAATGGCAAGAAAAATCATGGGGGTGGCGAACACACCGATCAGCCGCTCCTTGTATTTAAACTCTACAAATATATAAAGGGCGGCAACCGTCCATGAGAAAAACACAAGGGATTCGTACATGTTGGAAAAAGGGGCATGGCCATAGCCCATCTGGTAGGACTCCACCCACCTGAGGATTATGCCGACCGTGTTGCAGAGAAATCCTGAGATAAGAACACCGATTCCAAGGGTTGCGAACCTCTCCTTTTTAAAGGTCCATGCACCAATGTACAACACTGTGGCAAGGGCGTATGCAAGGGTTGTGATCGAGAGTACCATGGGACTGTTTATCATGATTTTAACTCCTTCATGGTTAAAGCAAGCTTAGCTGTTTTGAGTTTCAGACTGTGGGGATTACGGTTGGATGTAGATGCAATTTCGACCATGGCCTTGTTTTGTCCAAGATCTTTTATCTCCACACAATAACTCTGGTGGGTCATGAAAAAGGTGATCCAGCATCCGATGATCATGAGGATAAAACCTGAATAGACATACCAGACCCCGGGATCCTTGTTCACCTGAAGGCCGGTGTAGTACTGCTTTTCAAAGTTGTCGACACTAAAGGCAACCTCCCCCCTCCTCATCTTGTCAAAGGTGGGGAACTTGACAGGGATCACGATCTGGGTTTCGGTTCCATCTGGGGCCGTCACCTTGCCAACAAATGATTCCCCCAGATTGTGACCTTGAAAGTTATACCCCCTCACAAAATGTTCCATCACAAAGCTCCCCTGGTTTTCAGGAAGTTCGACCGTTTTTCCAAACTCAACCTGTTCCTGAAAGGCAAGGCCGCTCTCCCTTGCGGTCATGGTGAGCTGGATAGATTTTGCGCCGGCAATGCCGTAGCTGGACTGGTATAAGCTTACTCCCCTGTACCTCAGAGGATGGTTGACCAGAATATCTGTGGTCAACACCTCCTTGCCGTCTTCAATTAGGGTTACGTTGGATTTAAACTCATCAGGGGAGCCTGTGTCATAGAAACTTACGTCAAAGGTGTTGCAGCGGATGGAAAAATCAAGGGTATGATGTTCGTGGGCACCCTGTCTGAGTTCTATCACGTTAATGGTCTCCCCCTCAGGAATGGAGACACGCCCCTTAAACCCCCACAAACCGCCGATCACCGCCCCCACGAGGAGCAGCAGAACACTCACATGGACCACATACACACCCGCCCGGGTCCAGCGACCCTTTTCGGCAAAAAGGGCAGTACCGCCTTCAAGGTTCTGGGTTGTAACCTTTCCGATCTTTCGTTCCAGAAAGCCCTGGAGCCGGGTTACAAGTTCCCCGTTGTCAAGGCTTGCCGCAAAAGCTTCACGCTCTTTTAGATTTCTGAACCTCTCTGGTCGAAACACGATCTTCCGGGGGAAAATAACCTTCCATGTCACCTTAAGCCGCTGGATGGAGCAGACGATGATATTAACGGCAAGCATGGCCAGAAGGGTCAAGAACCACCAGGAGTTATACATGTCGTCGATATCCAGAGCCATAATCAACTTGGACCACCCCTGGCCGTATTTTTCAAGATAAAACCCAGCGCTCCCGCTCTGGGGGATAAAGGTTCCGACAATTGATGTAAGGGCAATGGCAAGCAGCACAACAACGGTGAGCCTGACCGAACAGAAAAAACTCCAGATCCGGTTGGGAGGATCCTGGTGAAGGGCTTTTTTATTCATAATTAATTCCAGATTATTTGCTGGTTTCCAGGTTGTTTGCTGATCAGGTTGACAGTTGACCAGGTTGATAGTTGATCTTTAATATTTCAGACTAACAGATAGGGAGCCATAACATCCTCAATACGTTGCCGGGTTTGTTCAAAACCTGCCCTTGTTGCATGGGCATCAATTGTTTCCATGGGTAGGTATTTGATGGTTACCCGGGAAAGGGGCTTGGGAACAAAAAAACGGTCCCAGGAGTTAAAAAACCAGGCCGATTCCGGGATCACCACACAGGGGAGAAGCCAGGCCCCGGAACGCTGGGCCATGCGAACTACGCCCGGCTTAACCTTGCCGGCAGGACCTGTGGGCCCGTCCACAAGATTTGCCCCGAGACACCCCTTTTCAAGCCTTTCAATCATCTCTTCCATGGCGTTTTTGCCGCCCCTTGACGAAGACCCCCTTGCCACATGCCAGCCGGACAAACGTGCAACCGGTGCGATGATATCTCCGTCCCTGCTCTGGCTGATCATGATACAGGGCTTGAACCGTTCATAACTTTTAAAATGGCGGATCAGGGAAAAAAAATGCTGGTGAAAAACGCACAATACCACCGATCCGCCCCGATCGATATGGCGCTGCCAACCAACCTCGTTAACCACCCTTATTCTGAGCAGAAAAGAATAGGCCCGAACCCACCGGTAAAGGAACCACACAAAACCCTTTGACCGGAACATCCTCTTCATCGTTTTATTCATCCATCTCCCCTGACTAAGAACCATTAAATCATAAAATTTCCGCTTTATATCAAATTCTGAAGCATACTGCAATCATGCCGCAATTAAACCAGCAATTCACTGACAGCCAAAAAAGCTTTTAGCTGTTAGCTAAGGGCTAACCGCTAAAAGCTAAATCATACAACCCACTTTTTAATAGCCTCAAAAATATCCTCCCGCTTAAACGGCTTGGTCAAAAGATCGTCCATGCCAGCCTTAGCGCACCGTTCTTTGAACACGGGCAGCACATTGGCAGTAAATGCTACAATGGGTATTCTCGTTCCAGAAACAGCCTCCTGGATCCGGATCTGCCGGGTGGTTTCAAATCCGTCCATCTCCGGCATGTTGATATCCATGAGAATGAGATCAAACAGATCCGGCGAATCCTGATAAAGGTCCAGGGTCTGTCTGCCGTTCTCAGCCGTGGTCACACGGTATCCTGCCTTTAAAAGCATGATCTTCGCCATTCTCCGGTTCACGGGATTATCGTCCACAAGAAGAATAGAGGCGGATCTTTTGGCCTGTTCAGCCAGAAGATGGGTGGTGACCAATTTGTTGTTTTCCCCATAAAAGCCCTTGTCTCTATCCGCCTTCATCCCCAGGACACCTGCGATAATACGTTCACCCGTCTGTTTTTCCACGGGGAGCGCCCAGAATGAGAATTCAAACAGGCTTCCCTCACCCTCCCGGCTCTCAACCTTGATCTCTCCTCCCATGCAACGGGCAATTTTCCTGCATATGGAAAGCCCAAGGCCTGTCCCCCCATGTTTTGTTGGATTTTCACCCTGGATTTGGCGAAAGGGTTCAAATATGACCTCAAGGGCAGATTCAGGAATGCCCATACCCGTGTCACACACACAGGCGCAGACCATTATCCCCTGGTCACATCCCTCCCTGATACTGAGGCTAAGTTCGATCACCCCGGTCTCGGTAAACTTTGCAGCATTGCCAAGCAGATTAAGCAGCACCTGGCGAAAGCGGTTAGGATCGGCAACCACATATCCCGGGACACAATCACAGATGCGGCACAGAAGCTCCACCCTGGCCGTATTCACCTGGCTTCTCACCATTTCAAGACACTCAAAGCAGAGGAGCTCAGGATCGAATTCAATGGGAGCAAGACCTATCTCACCAGCCTCAATCCGGGAGATATCCAGTATTTCATTGACAATACCCAGGAGCACATCGCAGCTCTTTTTGGTGTTTTCAACATACCCCTCCTGTTCATCGCTGAGACCGGTATCGAGCAAAATGTCCGTGTAGCCCATGATGCTGTTCAGGGGAGTTCTTATCTCGTGGCTCATGCGGGCAAGAAAATCCCCCCTGGCAAGGGAAACCTCCTCGACTTCTTCCATGGCAGCGGCAAGTTCATTATTTGTTGTTTTAAGGTCAAAAAGAATCCTGCGTTCACGTTCGATCCGGCGGATCCTTGCAATGACAGAGTCCACCTTAAATGGTTTTGCCATGTAATCTGCAGCACCGGCCTCCACGATCTCAAAGTAGGAATAATCCCCGGAACATCCGGTCATGATTATGAAATCAATATCAGGCAGGTCCACTTTGACCGATTCCATAAAACAAAGACCGCCCATCTCCGGCATGAAAATGTCGCAGATGACAAGATCAATCCCCCCGGCCAAAAGTATGGTGCGGGCCCGGGGGGCATCTGATGCCCCATGACAGCAATACCCATTCAGTTCAAGGGCCCTGAGCAATACCCGCATTAAGTCATCATCATCATCCACAACGAGAACACCCTTCACAAAGGGCGGTTTTATCTCCATTTCCATTGTTTTCTACTCGTTGACCCGCTCAACATACTCTGAGGTTCTGGTGTCGATTTTCACAAGCTGTCCCTCTTCAACAAACGGTGGCACCTGGATTTCATAGCCTGTCTCAAGGGTGGCAGGCTTGGTACTGCCGGTGGCAGTATCCCCCTTGGCCCAGGGGTCAGATTTTACGATACGCAGATTGATGAAGTTCGGAAGGGTAAGACCTATGGCCTTCCCATTAAAAAAGAGAACCGTGCAAACGGTGTTGTCCTTTAAGAGATCTATGGCATCCCCCACCTGATCTTTTCCAAGGAACTCCTGCTCGAAGTTGACAGCATTCATAAAACAGTAGTTATCACCTTCGGAGTATAGGTACTCCATCTCATGCTCCTCAAGATGGGCCTCGTTAAACTTATCACCGGAGCGAAAGGTCCGCTCAAACTGATTACCTGTAATCATGTTTTTCAACTTGCATTTATAAAGAGCCTGGCCCTTACCAGGTTTTTTAAACTGAAAGTCCACAACCACGTATGGATCTCCGTCAATTTCAAACTTAAGCCCCTTTCTCAGATCACTTGCGTCATACATATAAATCTCCTGTTTTTTAATTGTAGAAATCACCAATAATTCACCGGACTACTAAATCATATTCAGCGTAATTAGGCAATCTTGATTTAAAAAACCGCTTGCTTTTTAACCCGGGTTCAACGTAAAATAACCTCTTCAAATTAAAAGCTGCAATCAAATTCAAGCCGGATCTCAAAAAGATCTGAAATAAACCTTAACAGGCCCTGACAGGTCTGACCAAGACGAAACAGGATATACAATGATACTCATTATTGATTTCGGGTCACAGTTCAACCAGCTCATTGCGAGAAGGGTAAGGGAAAACGAAGTTTACTGCCAGGTGGAACCCGCCGGGATTGATCTCGAACGAATCAAGGCCCTTGACCCCAAAGGCATAATTCTTTCAGGGGGACCTTCGAGCATCTACGAGGATGACAGCCCACGGGTGGACGTGGGAATCTTCGATCTCAACATCCCCATCCTCGGCATCTGCTACGGCATGCAGTTCATGATAAACGCCCTTGGTGGCACCATTGAACGATCTGAGAAACGCGAATACGGTTTTGCAGACCTTACCATCAAGGATAAAGACCCACTTTTCACCGGGTTGAACGACACCACCCAGGTGTGGATGAGCCATGGGGATTCAACCAGGCAGTTGCCTGAGGGCTTCAAAATCACCGCTTCAACCACTAATACGGAAATAGCTGCCGTGGCCGATGGTGAAAAACGTTTTTTCGGCCTTCAGTTCCACCCCGAAGTCGAGCACACCCCGGACGGATTTGAGATGCTGAAAAACTTTCTCTTTACCGTGTGCGGCTGCAAAACGAGCTGGACCATGGAGTCCTTTGTAACAGGTGCCGTGGATCAGATCAAAGAGGCGGTTGCCGATAAAAAGGTTATCATGGGGCTTTCCGGCGGTGTGGATTCGTCAGTTGCAGCACTTCTCATCCACCGGGCCATTGGAAAAAATCTCTTTTGCATCTTCGTGGACAACGGGCTTTTAAGAAACAACGAACGGGAGAACCTTGAACAAAGCCTTACCGCCAACCTTGACATGAATATCCGGTTTGTGGATGCAAGAAAACGGTTCCTGGATCGTCTGGCAGACGTTACAGACCCTGAAAAGAAACGGAAAATCATCGGGAACCTGTTTATTGAGGTGTTTGAAGAGGAGGCTAACAAAATCGCCGGAGCCGATTTTCTCGGCCAGGGCACCCTCTATCCCGACATCATCGAATCAAAGTCTGCCTTTGGCGGCCCCACATCCATCATCAAATCCCACCACAACGTGGGGGGCCTTCCTGAAAAAATGAAGCTAAAGCTCATCGAACCCCTGCAATTTCTTTTTAAGGATGAGGTGAGAAAGCTCGGGTTAGAGCTCGGACTCAACCATGACATGGTATGGCGCCAGCCCTTCCCCGGGCCGGGACTTGCCATCCGCATCATGGGGGCTGTCTCTGAAAAGAGGCTCACCATCCTGAAGCAGGCCGACACGATTTTATTAGAGGAGATCCGGGCTGCCGGCCTCTACAAAAAGCTCTGGCAATCCTTTGCCGTGCTTCTTCCCATAAAAAGCGTAGGCGTCATGGGCGACAAAAGGACCTATGAGAGCTGCATCGCCATACGGGCCGTCACCAGTAACGACGCCATGACCGCAGACTGGGCAAGGCTTCCCCATGAACTTTTAGCCAGGGTATCCAACCGAATCATCAACGAGGTTACCGGGGTCAACAGGGTTGTTTTTGATATCACCTCTAAACCGCCCGGAACCATTGAGTGGGAATAGAGCAATGGGCACCTCAAGACCGGATGATTTCACCATTGGAGGTCCTGGATCGGACGAAGACGAGATCTCTGCGACCCTCTTTCTCCAGGAGTCCAACCAACTCAGGATCGAAAAACTCGGCAACAGAATAACTATCATTTCCGTAATTATCCCATGTGTTATCTGTGCCATTCTCCTCTTTGCCTACATGGACATCAAAGAAAGAATGGCCAATGTCCACGACAGAGGGCAGACAGAGGTCCTGGGTGTTGCCGAAAACCTCGACTCAAAATTAAACGCCATGACGGTGGATCTTGCAGGCGTCAAACACCGGTTTGAAACCACAGTCAACTCCCTTGAGTCGGAAACAGCCAGACTTGGAACAACCAAAGCGGAAAAAAGCGCAATAAAGGAGGAAATTGCCCAGGTAGAGGCCAATCTTACACACCGAACCTCTAAAGATCTCCAGAAGGCTGTCCAGGCCCTTGAAAACGCCACAAATAAAGAGCTGGAAGCCCTGAAAACCAAAGAAACCCGACTATCTGAAGCTCTGGCAAAAACGGATGAGGCGGCAAAGGAACTTGACCGGCGAACAGGAGAACTTGAAAATCTAATTCAGGCAATGAACGCCGCCATCAAGGCTGAACAATCCAAAACAGCAGCCCTTGAAGCCAAGGTAACCGAACAAAACGAAACCATGGCCCTCGTGCAAAAGGAACTGAGCCTGGTCAAGATAAAAGCCGATACCCTTGAACAGACCTTTATTGACCGCAAGGTTCTGGACAGGGAGCTAAAGTTACTTGACCAGAAGATTGACCAAAAAACAAGTATGATCAAGGGCCAACCCAAGGAGCAGGTAGAGTCACCACTCCCCCTGCTCAAGCCCCCACCATTGCCAAGGCAACCGAAACCTTCAGAGACTATCTCTGAAAAAGACCTGCTGCAATAACTCAAACTAAATCCAATCCCGATATGACGAACAGAGCCACAACTTGGCACAGAGGTGGAGAGGACATTGAGTCAAGGCTTATGAACCAGGCCCTTGACTTTTCGGCAGCCTACATGGCGGTAAAATCCATCGGTGCAGGGGTTGAACGATGCGCCGGGAATGTGACCGACGAAACTGTCCAGGCGCTTATTTTTCTCATAGGATCAAAAAAGTTTGACTCCCAGAAGCAGGTCCTTTTCCTTTTCCGGGAAACGGCCGATACCTTGATCGCCATCCTTGATGCCGACCCTTATGGAGCGGGTAAGTCCATTCTCCCGGCCCTTCAAAAAATCCTGATATCAAGCACCGGCCACAGGCAGAGGGCCGTTGGCGAGGCACTGGGTTCCCTCCCCCTTGCCATAGAACCTGTTAAGGAACCAGCCCCTGGAGAGCCTTTGGTGGGCATACGATCGTTTAAATGGATCACCGGGGAACTTGACATCTGTGGGACAGCTCAATTTACATGGCGGGGAAGAAGCCTGACCGCACCCACCCGAACCAATCGAATCGGGGTCATCAAATTTCTCAATGCCCTTGAGGACCCGGGAAACCTTGCGGTTGAAACAGGGTGGCTGGAGTTCTTCAGGACCCATGCCCAATCTGATTTTACCGATTTTGACATCCCCCGGCCCCTCAAGGATGGGACAATCGGCCTGTATAAAATCATCAAAATTCCTGACAGCATCGTTCTCCCACCCGCCCTTCATGGGGAACTGATTGCCATTGCCTTTTGTGCAAGCCCCAACTACTATGACTATCCCAACGAACCCCTTGACCATGGAGGACTCCTTGACCTGCCCCGGGTTCTTGGCCGCAATGCCAGACTCCTCGGTAAAACAGCAGCCATGGGGATTGTCCATACGGCGGTTATTCCGCTTTTTCACAACAGGGTGCAGCAGAACCGCAGACAGGACGGGGGTATTTACCAATGGGAACGAAGCGGCAGGCTCGACCGCTGGCTTGAGAGCTGCCGTCACCCCAACTTTGCGACATCGGGATTAAGGGATTTTGAACATTTTGCCTTTGTTCCTGGAACAAAAAAGCTGCACCACTACATAGGCTCTCACCTCTTGAGCCTCGTTCTTGTGGCAGGTAGTTTTTTCAGAAACAATTCGCCCGAACAGAGGGGCAGGGACGCCCTGGGGCACCCCGTGGATGCAAGAGGACTCTTTGACCCCAACGTATTCAAACGAGCTATCACCTGCACCATCAACCAGTACTATTCTGGTTTTACAGGGGTTGACGCTCCACCTTCCCTGCTCCCTTCGCCCTCCGAGGAGCTGATGCGCTCCTTGATCGATGAGATGGGGGTTGACCGTCATATGGACGAAATCCTTAGAATCGAAGATCAGGACAGAATGGACAACCATCAGTTTCGATCCTTTCTTCTGGATCGCGGGCTCTCACTGGATGAGGCGGCCCTGCATGAACGGGGAAAGGCCAACATTTCCCTTAGCACCGGCCCCCATCTCGGGGGGTTTAACCAACAGATCTCCGTTCCCCGTCTCATCGATCATATCTTCTCCTGGGCATCCCTTTGCATCTGTGGTAAATTTCTCCAGGAAAAAGCCCAAAGCCAAAGACCTTGAAACAAGTCGGGATTTAAGCTATGCTCCATAAAACTGCATGAAAAAGATAGAAAAGCCATAAACAGGGAGTAAAAAATGTCAAAGCAATATCCCGAATGTCCGCTCTACAACCATGCCACCTGTAAAGAACTCCATAACCCTAAAACCTGTGCCATTATCCGGGACGACAAATTCTGCTCAAAAAAACGCCAGCAAATGACCAAGCCTGAAAAGCATGTCAACCCAGGCTTTTGGGAGACCACCACCAGAGCGTAACGATTATAGTTTTGAATCCACCTTGAGCCGGTCTCCCGGATGAATGAGACTCGAAAGGGTCAGCCTGTTCAACCGCAATAGTTCCCCAAGGGACATCTGATACTGCTGTGCTATGGTGGTAAGGCTGTCCCCTTTTTTCACCACGTGAAGTGCTGTTCCACTTTTTTCTTTCCATGCTTTAACAAGCCCAGGGAGCCTGCCGGAAAATTCTTCTGACCTCTGTGCCGGGATCAGAATCGTGCGCCTTCCCTCTGCAACAAAGTCCCCCCGGATATCAGGATTGAGATTCTTAATCTCCTTGAACGAAGTTCCGGCTGCCTGGGCTATCACCGCAACAGGAATTTCACAATCCGAAACCATGTCAATGCTGTCAAAGGAAAGCTGTGGATAGTAATCCTCACCCGAGAGGATAAATCCATACTTTTCCGGATTCTTCATGATCTCCTTGGCTGCAACGATCTTCAACACATACCCCTGGGTTTCCAAGGGGAGATACAGAGAATAATAATCAGCTGTTCCCTGTTTTTTTATCTCAGCTGCCAGACCGTTTTCGCCCATATTATAGGCGGCAGCCGCCAGGGACCAGGAACCGAACAACTCTTTCAGAGTTTTCAGATATTGACAGGCGGCCTGCGTAGACGTGAAGATATTTCTTCGTTCATCCACCGTTGAATCAACCTTGAGACCCTGGTTCCTTCCCGTTGATCGCAGAAACTGCCAGAAACCAACAGCACCCATGGATGATCCGGCATGGGGCCTCAGACCGCTCTCAATGACTGCAATGTACTTTAAATCGTCGGGCAGGCCCTCCTTTTTGAGCACCGATTCAATGTGGGGAAAATACCGGGACGCCCGTTTAAGCCACAAAATCACCTGGGCCCTGTCCCACAGGGCAAGGAGAACCTCTTTTTCCAGGCGTTCCCGTACGTCAAAATCCTCCACTGGGACCTTATCTTCACAAAAGAAAAGGGGATCGGGCAACCTGACGCTCTCCACAAGGGAAGGAATAACGCGGTCCGGCAAATCTGAACCATTGACCGGACAGGGAGAGGGGAAAAAAAGGAATAGGACAGTAAAAAACACGGCCCACCTGGGAAACGTTACAAAATCAGCCATGGGAATCAAAGCTCCTGAAATCGGTTATAAATTTAACTGGAACATGGTCTCAAATAGCCCTTACTTAGTCAAGCAGATACATATTGCTTGACACACCAGGGTTGACCGGTATCATTTAGAGCATGAAAAGAACAATGGGATTCAGAGCCATGGCTCTCTTGAGAAAACAATGACCCTTTGATCGCAGACTTGAACGTGAATCTAAACGTCATCAGCCTTGCCTGGGCACACCCTTTTGTCACGGATTACCTCAACCCCATGATTTCAAATGGACGTTTGACGGTAAGGTGAAATAGATGGCCGACGAATCTTCATGAAAGAGCCAACCGAACTTGAGCCCCCAAAGGCCGATGGACATCCCGCAGCATCGGTCATCATGAAACTGAGATAATCCTGAGAGTAGAATTGTCCCACCTCTTTTTTTACCTTTTATACTCCTGCAAAACTGTGGTATGCTTCTATACATGTATATTTCAGCAACAGCCCTGTTGATTCTTGGCGCCCTGTCCGGGGCCGCCTATGGATTTTTCTCGGGATTTCCAATATTTAAAACTATAATCTATTGCTTTGCAGGAGGTTTTGCAGGCAGTGTGGCAGGAGCCTTTTTGTTCACCTTTTTATACTTTAAATCCACTAAAACAGACAGGCCCGGCAAAGAGAGCCATAGCAAAAACCGTTCCGGCAAAGACAAGGGGAGAGATTAACAACAAATGGATATCCAGTGGTTCCCGGGACATATGAGACAGACAAAAGAACTCTTGACAGAGGCGATTGCAAGGGTTGATGTGGTCATGGAAATCCTTGACGCAAGAATCCCCCTGTCAAGCAGCAATCCCCTTGTTGATAAAATCTGTAAAAACTCTGTAAGACTCAAGATCCTCAATAAGAATGACCTTGCCGACCCCGGAACGACCCGGTTGTGGCTCGACTATTTTAACCGGCCCGATGCAGCCTCTGCCATTGCCATTGCCGGGACCGAGAGTCGGGAGGTATGGATGGCTGCAGATCTTTGCCTCAAAATGATCACCAAGGGAAGGTCAAGACGGATGAGGATAATGGTGGTGGGAATTCCCAACACAGGGAAATCCACCATTATCAACACCCTTGCCGGGAAAAAGATTGCAAAAACAGGCAACGTCCCTGCCATCACCCGCCAGAAGCAGCGAACTGAACTCAAAAACGGTGTCGATATTTACGACACCCCGGGCATTCTCTGGCCGATTATGAATGAACAGGGCAACACCTATCGCCTGGCAGCCATGGGGGCAATTTCAGACACTGCCTTTGATTATACCGAAATTGCCTGTTTTACAGGCTCCCTTCTCGTTGAAACCTATCCACACCTCTTAACCCGGAGATACAAATTACCCTCTCCCCTTCCCAGGGATGGTCTGTCCCTGATCAAGGCCATTGGTGCAGGAAGAGGGTGTCTCAAAAGGGGTGGTGAAGTCGACCTTCAAAAGGCGTCGGAAATACTTATCCGGGAACTGAGAACAGGAAAAATCGGCCGAATAAGCCTTGAAACCCCCCAAGGGATAATTGTTCCCCCAGCAACCCACCCACTGGAAAAATTGGAGAACCCTTCATGAAGCATAGTGTCCTTTATTCATTTTATGCCGGAATTACAGCTTTCCTGCTGTTTTTCACGCCGCTCTCCCAGGCAAAGCAGCTGCCTGAAACGTCGGAGACCTTCTCCTTCACCGTGGAAGATCAGGCCACGGCCGTTGCCATAGTAAGATCACTTGAACTCAACCACTATTCAGGACAACGTCTCAACAACGCTGTCTCCTCAAGGATATTTGACCAGTATCTCACAATGCTCGACCCTGGCAGGATACTGTTCACCCAGTCTGATATCGACCGGTTTGAGCCGCTGCGCTACCGATTTGACAACGACCTTAAAAGGGGAAACCTAGCTCCTGCCTACGGCATCTTTAAACGTTTCATGGAAAGATCCCGTCAGCGCCTTGTAAGCTTTACCAACCTTGCCGACACCTGGAAAACCACGCTTGATTTTACAACAGACGAAACGGTTGATCTTGTGAGAAAAGAGATGCCCTGGCCTGCCGATGAAAAGGCCCTTGAACATCTCTGGAAGAACGAGTTTTTAAACGTCGTCCTGAACCTCAAGCTTGACGATGAAACCGATGAGGCTATTTCAGAGACGGTGGCTAAACGCTATACCAGCCGACTTAACCGCCTTGACCAGACCAATTCGGCAGACTGCTTCAGAACTTACATGAATGCTGTAACCATGAGTTTTGACCCACACACCCAATACTTTCCTCCAAGGCTGTCCGAGGACTTCGACATTCAGATGAGCCTCAGCCTTGAAGGGATTGGTGCCGTTCTCCAGAGCGAATACGAATACACCAAGGTGGTCAGTCTCATTACTGCAGGACCTGCCGAAAAATCCCACAATCTCATGCCCGGAGACAAAATAATCGGCGTGGGCCAGGACCTTACCGGAGAAATTCAGGATGTTGTCGGCTGGAGAATAGACGAGGTGGTAAAGCTGATCCGGGGACCCAAGGACACGGTTGTCCGCCTTAAAATCATTCCTGCAGAAAAAAAAGGGCTCCAGAGTGCAAAGGTTGTAAACATCAAACGGGACAGGGTAAAGCTTGAGGAGCAGGCAGCCAAGCAAAGCCTTGCCACGGTGAATGTAAACAATCGCGACTACACCATCGGCACCGTTGAAATCCCCGTTTTTTATCAGGACTTCAAAGGCTCCCAGGCCGGCGAAAAGGAGTATCGGAGCACCACCCGGGATGTAAGACGATTGATAGAGGAGCTGAAACAAGAAAACATTGACGGGCTGATCATCGACCTTAGAAACAACGGCGGCGGCTCCCTCCAGGAGGTCAATGAGCTTGTAGGACTTTTTATCAAATCCGGCCCCACCGTCCAGGTAAAGGGAAGAAACGGATTCATGTCAAAGCTGACCGACCCCGACCCTTCAATCGTCTATACAGGCCCCCTGATTGTGATGATCAACCGCATGAGTGCCTCGGCATCGGAAATCTTTGCCGGAGCCATCAAGGATTACAACCGAGGCATACTGGTGGGAACAAGAACTTTCGGCAAGGGGACGGTTCAGGCCCTTCAAGGCATCAACAATGGCCAGCTAAAGCTCACCAACGCAAAATTTTACCGAATTTCGGGCAAGAGCACCCAGAACAAGGGGGTGAGCCCGGATATATTCTATCCCATGCTCTACAACCCAGAGGATATTGGCGAAAGTGCCCTTGACGGTGCCCTTCCCTGGGATATGTCCCATCGGGCAGAATTCATCGCTTACAGGGATCTTGCCCCGGCCATTGAAAAACTTGGGATAGCCCATGAACAGCGGACCATATCCAACCCGGGATTCACCTATTTAAGGGAAAGATATGACCTTACCACTGAGATTTACAATGTCCGGGAATGGTCCCTCAACGAAACAAAGCGCAGGCTGGAAAAAGAACAATTCAAGACAATGGAGTTGGCCATTGAAAACAGACTCAGGATTAGCCGGAATCTTGCCCCCCTTGAGAGTCTTGAACAAAAAGCAACCCGGACCAAAGACGTCGACCCAGAAAAAGACATTCTCCTCAAAGAGACCGAACTGATAATGGTGGACTTCATTGACATCTCAAAAAATCAAGGCCTTATCTGGTAAAAACGTTGGTAGACATTAATTATCATTTTGGTTTTACATTAGAGGCGGTCACTGACAGATATCCACTCCGGAATTTCACCTTGCTATTCTATCCGTTATTGGTTATTTTACTCGGTTAAGAGACAAATTAAAGCCTAACAATAACTATTCAAACAAAAAAAAGGAGAACTCAATGGCAAAAAAAGCCAGTGCACGTCATATCCTTGTGAACACAGAGGAACAATGCCAGGAACTTATCGATCAGATTAACAGCGGAACCGACTTTGCTGAGCTTGCCCGTCAGCACTCAAAGTGCCCCTCAGGAAAACAGGGAGGAGACCTTGGCGAATTTGGCCCGGGTCAGATGGTGCCTGAATTTGATAAGGTTGTATTCAACGAGGCGGTTGGCAAACCCCATGGTCCAGTAAAAACCAACTTTGGTTTCCATGTGGTTGAAATCACCAGCCGTACGGAATAGATTACGGCTTCAGCGCCGCCCCCAAGGACGGCGCTGAAAAAACGCCCGCCCCATGACTGCGAAAAAAAAATATCCCGTCCGAGTTCTGGTTCTCACTCTTTTCCTTGTATCGATTTTCATCCTGGGTATCTGTTTCTCCTTTTTGTGGCTGCGGGACTCCTCTTATTTAAGGGACGAACTTTCAACCTTTCTCGCACAAAAACTCAACATACCTCTAACTTCTGAAAAAATCGAACTACGCTTCTTCCCCTTTCCCAGCCTTACCATAACAGATCTGAAATTGGACACGGATAGGGACGTTCACATCCTTATCAACAAAGTCCTTATCGTTCCAGATCTTCTAAGTCTTGCAACCGGAAAATTAGACATCAACAGAATCCGCTTGAAAACGATCTCCGTCACACCGCAAACCAGGCCTGAAAACAACGATGCCCCCCTTCAGATTGACCTTAAGGACCTCGGATTACCACTACTGTCAGAACTTTTCTCCATGTTGCCCACATCCCAGAACGACCTTGTTGTAACCTTTGAGGATTTCCACCACCACCCCTTCGACCGGATGGAAGGGTCCATAATCATTTCTCCAGAAAGAAAAAAAATTTCTGGTAATATCCTGGTCCAAGACCTTAAAATTGATGAGGGATCACCCTTGAACCTGATTCCAGAGAAAACAGTCTCAGCGTTCACAACCCCCCTTGTAACAACGGATTTTTCCCTTACAGATACCTCAGGGCTTGAGATGACTCTCACAATGGTATCTCCAGAAATTTATTTAAAAGGGGATGATGTACAAAGGATTTCAGGCAAAAAGATTGAGATCTCGGCCAGTGTGACGACCAGCAGGATTGAACTTTCCATTACTCCCTTTACCCTTGACTCCCCCGACCTTACCCTGGCCGTTGATTTTAGACTGGATCATGTTACCGAATCTGCCATCCTCGCATTCAAGGGGGAAAACATCCAGATTGGGCCAGCCAGGAGCGCCGCTCTCGGGCTTTTAAAACAAAACAAAATCTGTGAGAAACTTTTTTGGATATTGCGCAACGGCTTTGTCCCGGAGATCAATGTCTCGTTCAGCTCAAACACCTTAAACACACTGTTCGATCCCGAAAAAATGGTGATAGTTGGTTCCGTTAGCAAGGGAGTTGTCAAGATCCCCGAGACCAAACTCACCGTAACAGACATCCAGGCTGGGGTGACCATGGAAAATGGCATTCTCCATACCCGGCCTACCAAGGCACGTGTCGTTGGAGGAGCGATCAAAAAAGGCGCCCTCTGGGTTGACATCCTTGGGCATAAGAACGACTTTAACGGTGAATTTGACCTCACAGCAGATCTTGATGCTCTCTCCCATACATTAAAGCTGCTTTTGCCCAACACCCTTCTTGCCAGGGAACTTCACCGGTGCAGCAGAATCGGCGGAAGTGCCGATGGAACCCTTGAACTAAAATCAACAGGGGGTGATCTTTCTGTGTCGGTTCAGGCGGAAAAAATTGTTCTAAGTGGAGAATACGACCGCATTCCAGGCACCATAAACCTGACGGCCAGGTCGTTCACCTTTGACAAAGAGAAAATCCATTTGGATGGCCTGGGCGGAACCTCTGCCCTGGGGAATTTTTCCAATGTCAATGCCGGAATAACCCTTGACGATGACCCCTTGCTCACCCTGGCAACAGGGGCTGGAAAACTCGACGTTTCAGCTCTCTTTACCTGGCTCTCCAGATTTAAACCCATTCAGCCAACCCTGTTGCCCCTTATGCCGGCCAGGGGAACGATCAACCTTGATCAGGTGCGCCTAAAGGGAGCGATCCTGACGCCCCTGACCCTCGATTACTCCATTGACGGCTCGTTTACAGACCTCACCCTGGCAGATCATTCGCCAACCCATGGTGAAAGCAGTGGAATATCCAACGCCTCGGGAAGGTTCATGCTTTCCCCGAAGAACAAACGCCTCACACAGTTGAAAGGCACAATGCATACCTCCGATCCGATATCCTTCCTTACCGGGGCCCCCCAAATAGAAGAACTCCTTCTTCCCCTTACCCTGTCCCAGGGTTTTATGGAGGCAGACGGGACGGGAGTCAGCTTTAAAGGAGAGCTCAAGTTTAAAACTGAAACCACACTTTTTATCAGCCTCAGGAAAACTCCCGATGCTGTTTCCCTTGATCAGGCAACCATAAAAGTAAAGGACAGGGAGATTGCCCGGATCACAAACAGACGGGGAGACCTCACCTTTGAGGGAATCCTTGACACCCGGACCCTGGACGAGATCCTGAAACCCGGAGGGCCTGCCTTAAACCTTGTTAACAACCTGACCCAGAACGGCCATTTTACAATTTCAACAGATTGGGACAACACACCGGTGCTGACCATGAATTTTCTTGACCTTAACCTGATACTGAAAAATAAAACTCAAGGCCCACAAGATTCCCTGTTGCCCAAAGGCTTTAACCTACCCCCCTTTATACTCAAGGCCGACTCCCTTAAATACAACGGATCGATTTTAAAACAGGTGAAAGCCCGGATAATCCCGACTGAGAAAGCAATGGAGATAACTATTTTAAATGCCAGTTTCTGCGAGATTGACTTTACAGGCACAATCAAAGACAATCACAACATTCTTGGCGTCCATTTTACAACCTACACAGAGGATAAGGATCTTAACACGACTCTGTCATGCCTTTATGGCAAGCAAGAGTTGATCGAGGGCCGTTATTCCCTCAAGGCCAACCTTGATTCAACGGGGAATATGGCAACTTTGACCGACAATTTAAAGGGAGAGTTCACCGTTGATTCCCCTGGGGGTCGTATTTACAAACTGACACTTTTGTCCAGAATAGTCTCGGTGATCAACATAGCCCCACTCTTCAAGGGAAAACTCCCGGATCTTGAGCAGAATGGCTTTGCCTACAAGAGTTTAACGGTGAATGCCCAGGTAAACCAGGGCAAGATTATTTTTAAAGATTCAGTCATTGACGGACAGGACATGAGCATTGTCTTTAACGGATGGGTGGACCCTACACTTGATACCCTGGAGCTGATATTTCTTGTGGCTCCCTTTAAGACAGTTGATCTCCTGGTCCAGAGAATACCCATACTTGGAACCATCCTCAAGGGAACGCTTGTCTCGATTCCTGTAAAGGCATCGGGTGCCGTTAACAATCCAAACGTATTTTTACTCCCCCCGGCCGAAGTAGGGAAGGGCCTTATGGGAACCATGCAGCGGATTCTTGAGACACCGTTCAGGCTGATCGATAAACTTCCGGGTAATTGATCGTCTATTACGGAGACGCAACCAGGCAAAATAGGAGGCCCCATGTATCTCATCTGTGTCTATGTACCCGCATCCCATTTAGAAACCGTTAAAAAGGCGCTTTTTGAGGAAGGTGCGGGTAGATTGGGCAATTACGACTGCTGCTCCTGGCAAACAAGGGGAACCGGCCAGTTCCGTGCCCTTGCCGGGAGTTCCCCCTTTGTGGGACAGGAGGGTAAAATTCACACCCAGGAGGAATATAAACTTGAATTGATCTGCAATGATGATATTGTAGCCAAGGCCATTGAAACATTAATTCGGGTGCATCCCTATGAGACTCCGGCATATCATCTGATCAAAATCACGGACACAGGGGACACAGATACGGGGCTTACAAGCACTGACCTAACGAACTAACGGATAATGCTCATGAAGTGAAATGAATTTAAACCAGCAGAAAGATAAAACAACCAATGCCTGACAACCGTTTCACCCATATAAAAAAGAGCAGTGTAGGCTACTCGACCCTCGACTCCCAGGGAAAGTTGAAGATCGTCAGTGTTTTGAATTTTCTCCAGGACGCGGCATCTGAACATGCCTCTGAAATGGGAGTTTCCGGATTTGATCTTGCCAGGGAAGACCTTGCCTGGGTGATCGTTCGATATCAGATAGAGATAAAAAACTCCCCAGCCTGGCGGGAAGATATCCAAATCGAAACCTGGAGAACCCCCTTAAAAAACCTTTACGAGTTAAGGCAGTTTCGAATAACAGACAACAATGCCCTTGAGATCCTGACTGCAAGAGCATGGTGGGTGATGATCAAAAAAAAAAATAATCGGCCCGTAAGGCTGAGCACCTATATGCCCGACCAATTTTTAAAAGAACAGACACCTGAAGATGCTCCACAGTTCAAGGCGCTAAAGGCCCCCGAACATGCTGATCTTGACCTGCCCTTTAAGGTAAGAATGCACGACCTAGACCTCAATGGACACGTTAATAACGCCATCTACCTTGAATGGGCAGTTGAAACGGTCCCCCAAGAGATTTTACTCACCCACCGACCTGAACATCTTGAGGTCATCTTTCAAAGGGAATCCCTTTATGGGGACAAAATTTTATCAAGGACAGAAATTGTACATCTGGGGGGCCGGTTGATGACCTATCATTTGATCATGGACGCCCATACCGGCACAGAACGCGCACGTATAAATATCCAGTGGAAACTTGCCGACAAACCATGAAAGACTCTGCCAAAGCTTACAACCAGGCCCTTATCTATCTTACCCCCAGGGCAAGAAGCATTATGGAGGCCAGGAAGAACCTCGATCAAAAGGGATTTTCATCCGGGGTAATCGACGAGACCATTTCTAAACTAACCGGCCAGGGCCTCTTGAATGACAGAGAATTTGCAGCCCTTTTTGTGGAAAACCGAGAGCGTTTCCGCCCAAAATCAAGATTTGCCCTGGGTTACGAACTCAAACAAAAGGGCGTTAGCAATCTCATCATCGAAGAAATATTGGCAAATTTAGATGACAGGGATGCTGCCCTGCGCGCCGTCAAAACAAAAATAAACAGATGGAAGAATCTTGATCCTCCAGCCCTTAAAAAAAAAGTGATGGCTCTGCTACGCAACAGAGGGTTCAGCTACGAAATTTCCATGTCAGCCTATTTAGCCATTTTAACTAACAAAGAGGAGAAAGATTCCTAAAAAACCACGATTGAGAAAAAAATATCCTATAAAAATATGAAGATCAATTCATACCCCATTCAAAAGGAAAAACCATGAATCCAACGTTCAGGTGGTGAATCAATCGACCAGTATGGATTCTGGGGGATGATAGCCAGACAGAGAACATATAGGAACAATTATTGCATCCTGAACACAGATAAAATCACTTTGACACTTGTGCCCAAAAGGACTTCACCATGAACACCACAAAAAAAACAGTTGAAAGAAGAAAACACAAACGCTACAAGGCCAAAGAGGGGGCGTATGCCGCCATCAGTCCCCACTCCAGAAGACTTGGACAAATTATTGATATAAGTATGGGTGGGCTCTCATTCAAGTATATCGATAACAGTGATGAGCAGGAAGAGAAACCAGAACGGTCTATATTTTTAAGCAGCCTTGGTTATTACGTGGGAGAATTGCCCTTTAAAACCATTGAAGATTGCGAAATAACCAACTATCCCTCGTTCAGCTCCATGCGATTAAGAAAACGGCGGGTTAAGTTTACTGAGCTATCCTTTAAGCAGCTATTTGATCTGGATTTTTACCTGAGAAACAATGTAACCGAGCCATTGGATCAGAATCAACAACTGCCGGAAGAATAAAGCCTCAAAGGGCGAGGGCGACCGCAAGGGCAGCCCCTCTACATCGGGGCTTCGGCTTATATCTTATCGAGCCACAAAGGGCACCCGCAAGGGGAGCCCCTGCTACCTCCTTTTACCCAAGGGGCGGATGACAATCAGAGCCCTTTTATCTATCGTCAAATAATCCTGTGCCAGCCTGTTTAGCCCATCCACACCGATGGAGCTATAATCATCAAGAATAGTCGTTGCCCATTCAAACTTCTCAGGATGCTCCCTAGATCCTGACAGAACCGATTCCAGCCAGTATTCATTATTCTTCTGCATATCCCTGATATGGGTAATAATAGGCTTACACGCAAGGTCTACCTCTTTTTCAGTCACTCCGTTTTGAGCAAGGGAAACAGCTATACTCTGAATCTCCTGAACAACCATTTCAGCGGCATCCGGCTCCACATTGACTACTGCGCGAAAAACCCCATAGCCGTCATAAAAACGCGATGGGTCATTATAGGCAAAGGGAGAGTAGGAGGCACCGAGCTTTTCCCGGATGCTCTTCCTGAGTCTGTCTGAGAAAATGGAAGCAAGAACGTTCAAACGCCTCACCCTGGAGATATTCCAGAAATCGTCGGTCGGGAATGCCAGCTGAACCAAAGCCTTGTCAAGTGTGGTTTCCACAGTCAACTCCAGGGTTTTTCCCGCTGGAAAAATCGGACCGGCGAGATCCGATAAGCTCTCCAAATCTTTTCTTTCCGGCAGGCTTCCGAGGTAGGTTTGAGCCTGGCTGAGGAGCTGTTCCGGGTTAAAATCCCCCACAATTGAAAGCTCAATTCTGCCCCTTGTAAAGTAGGGATCCATCCATGATTTAATATCAGCCAGGGTTATCTCTTCAATCTGAGCTGTTGATGGAAACCCGAATCTATGATCACCTCCGGCCAGAAACCTTTCTCCGTTAAGCGCCATGACTCCTTCCGGGGTTCCCAGAAGCTCGTGGTAAAACTGCCGGTAACGTTCCTGTACAAGGTCAAGGGCACTCTGCCTAAAACCAGGATCAAGAAAATAGTTCCGGATCACCTGGAATAGAAGCTCTGACTCTTCGGAACCTGCAAAGCCCGTGATTAAAAAACGTCCCTGATCCGCAGCAAGATTAATTTTTACATTTCTTCCGGCAAGGGCCGCTTCGATTTGATCCCGATCAATTCCACCAAAACCACTTTCATTGAGCACGTTTGCGGCCAAACTGGCGATACCCGGCAGGGACTCTGGTTCCCCCTTTCCCCCCTTACCAAAGGCAAGGCTAAAAACGAATTCTCCTTGTTTAAAGTCGGTTTGCTTTAAATTAAGAGTAACCTGGTTTTCAAATTCAACCACTTTTACATCAAGGTCCTGGATTGTTTGTGCAGCCTTGATCACTCCATTAACCTGGGGGGGTGGAAGATAGGGAAACCCAATATGTTCATGGATCACCGGGGACGAGACTTTTTTGGTCCGACTGGTTTGAAAGACCTTTAAAACCTCCTCGCAAGCTTCGGTTGAATCAGATGGATCAATCACGGCATTACCCGTTACCAGGACCTGCCAGGAACCCTTTTCCCATTCGTTCCTGAATGCCTGCACCAATTGGTCAGGGGTCAGGGAATCAAGGAATTCGGCCAGAATATCATACTGTTGATCAGGGGATTGAAATATGCGTTTACGGTTAACCTGGTGAATGATTTTTCTTGCCAGATCTCCGCTCTTTCGGGTCGGGGCCTCTTTTACCTCTGTGGTGAGTCCCTGGATATAATCAGCCTTCACCCGGTCGCATTCTGCGTCTGAAAACCCGAACTCAAGGGCCTGCCTGAGGGTGGTATCCACAACCTCAAGGCCCTGCCTCCATGCCCAGGGATCACATTCTGCGGTAATGGCGGCAAAATGAACCCCCTGAAAGAAATCACCTGAATAGATGCCCGCATCGGACAGGGGAGAATCCTTTTGACGAACAAGCCTTGAAAGCCTATTGCCCACAACGGCCTCTGCAAGGTCCAGAACGCTCCTCTGTTTAAATGCATCCAGCGTATCCTTCTCAAAGGGAACGGCCCTCACCTTTTCAATGGTGATTGTCGTGTTTCCCGCCTCAGGCTCGTGGAAATAGAATGCCCTGTCCCGGGATATCTTCTCCCAGGCATCCCCTGGAACCACCCTGTTGGGTGCCCTGGAGGTCATATCTGAAAACCGCTGTTTAATCTGTGCCTCAAGCATGTTGACATCAAAATCACCCACCGCCACCAGCATCATGTTATCTGGTCGATACCAGGTGTCATAGAAGCCTTTGAGTAAACTTTGGTCCGCTGCTTTAATCACCTGATCCGTTCCGATGGGAAGACGCCGGGGCAGCCTTGCACCGGGAAGCTCAAAGGCGAGGGTCTGCGCAAAAGTACGATAGGCAACAGAATCCCTTTCCCTTTTTTCCGCAAGAATCACCCCTCTCTCCCGATCGACCTCAGACTCCAGGAGCAAAGCCCCCCTGGCAAAATCGTCAAGGACAAGGAGTCCCCCGTCAATGGAATCCCTGTCTCCTGTGGGCAGTAAAATATCATAAACCGTCTCATAAAAACCCGTGTGGGCATTTACGTCAGCACCAAACCGCATGCCAATGGACTGGAAATACTCGACCAGGTCATCGGGCTTGAAATGGGTGGAACCATTAAAGAGCATATGTTCGAGATAATGGGCAACCCCCCTTTCAGCCTCTGTTTCGCCCATGGAACCTGTCTGAACATTGAGATGCATGCTCACCCTGTTCTCAGGGGTGGAATTTTTCAACAGATAATAGGTAAACCCATTGGAAAGTTCACCCCGGACAATATTGGGGTCAAGGGTTAGTTCCTGGTCTACACTGCCAGGTTCGACCCTGAATGATTTATCAGAGGTTGCACAGGCAGCCAGGATGATAACACAGAGGATAATCCCGAGTGTGGCAACTCTTTTAATCTTAAACATATTAATCCAGGAACCCCTGCCTTATATCAATCTTGGCGTCTGCCCTTAACTGAGTCAGCCACTCACCATAAACCCTGTTTTGCTTTAAGCGGGTCACCGACTCTTTCACCTCTTCAAGGTTTTCTTTTATCTCGGCAACTTCCGGCAGTTTCTGTTCCCCCAGGACGATGAGATAAAAGCCTCCATTCCCCTTGATAGCCTCCGGATACAACGGCTCTTCAGGGGTAAGCTCAAATGCCTTGGTTGTAATTTGAGAATTTGGACCAAATTCATCCATCGTTGCCCCCCGGACAAAGAGGGACGAGCGCTTGAGTGTGAGACCCTTCTCACTGGCAAGGACCTTGATTTCTTTCCCATCCTTGAGCTCTTTTAGAGCCTTTTCAGCCTCTGCCCCGGCTCGTTCCTGACTCTTCCCGGCCGTAAAGTCTTTGATCAAAAGCCCACGAACAGCCTCAAAGGCAAGCACTTGAGATTCAATTTTTTCAATGGGCTTGATGATATAATAATCATCACCAATCTCTTTGATATCCCCGATCTCGTTCATGTCCAGGGAAAAGGCAGCCTGGGCAAAACCCTGACTGTTCGACAAAGAAGCCCCGGTGCCCATGGCCGTGAAAGGTCCGGCGGTTCGAACCTCTTTGCCGGCAGCAAGACCCGCCTGCTCGAAATCATCCCCGTCAATGATCCCGTCAAAGACTCTTCCGGCATCGGCATAGGCCAGATTCCTGACCTCGGTGTCGGAGAGGATTTTACGAATTTCAGCCCTCACCTCGTCGATGGGGGTTGTGGATGCGGGAAGCCTTGCTTCGACCTTGATCACGTGCCATCCAAACTGGGTCCTCACAGGTTGGCTGATCTCACCTGCTTCCATGGAAAAGGCCGCATCGGCAAAGGGTTTGACCATGGTATCCCGGGAAAAAGAGCCAAGGTATCCACCGCTGTCCTTTGTCGGGCCCTGGGAAAATTTTTTGGCAAGGTCTGAAAAATCCCCGCCCCCAAGGGCCTTTGCCTGAATTGCCTCGGCCTCTTTTTTTGCGGCTTGAACCGTTATCTCATCTGCGTCTTCTGGCACACGAATCAAAATATGACGCGCCTCAACCTTTTCTGGGACCTCATACCGGGCAAGGTTTTCCTCATAATAGGCCTTGATCTCTCCATCGGAGATAACCACCTGATTCCTATAGTCCTCGGCTGCGAATTCAAGGTATTTGACGGTGAGTTCCGGCTCGGACATGTAATTGTCCCTGTTTGCCCCATAGAAATCGGCCAACTCCTTGTCGTCAACAGAGACATCTTTGTAGGCCCCGGGATCAAATACAAGATAGTCAACATTTACCTGGGTTTTGCCGTGGACATACCACGCCTCAGCCTCCAGGTTTGAAGCTGAAACAGTACTCAGCACAAGATCCTGGACCTTTTGCTGCCTCAAAGTCTCCTTTTGCATGACCTCAAAGGATTCAGGGTGCATGCGGTTCTGTGCCAGCACAGCCTTATAGGTTGCCATATCAAACGCCCCATCTCGCCTGAAGGCAGGAATATCGAGCAAAGAATCTGCAAGCTCCTGATTGGACACGGCTATCTTCAGCCTGTCCGCCTCGCTTGAAATCAAACGTTCGTCTATCAACCGGTCAAGGGCCTGTTTTTTCACCTGGAGCATTTCAAGAATTTCATCGTTTAGATTGTCACCAAACCGCTGGCGCATCTGCTCAATGATATTTTGATAGGAGCGCTGGTACTCTTCCAGGGTAATCTGCTGATTATTAACCGTTGCAACCTCATTGCCCTGCCGGGATCCTAAAGAACCCATCCCAAGAAAGACAAAGACCAGAACAATAAGGCCAAGCAGAATTTTAATAATCCATGACCCTGTATTTTCCCGCATAAACTTGAGCATACACTCTCCTTACTTTTTAAATTAAGTAGTTCTATATTAAACCTCTCTTTTACCGCTATATAAGAGAACGTGTCAACAATTAGTTCAACAATGTTTTTTTTACCATCTTTGCATTTTTTGGTTGACATCCCCCCCGCCATAAACTATAAGTTGCAAAGTTTTTGCTTGTGGGGCTGTAGCTCAGCTGGGAGAGCGCATGGCTGGCAGCCATGAGGTCAGGGGTTCGATCCCCCTCAGCTCCACCATTTTATTTTACTGCTCATATCTTAATTTCTCCTTTTTTCCTCTTTTGGTGCCCATAACGGACCCAAAACAAGGCAAAGGGGATTTTATGTTTTACCCCCCCTGAATTCCCCTTCAAAGAACAAATCAACGCAGAACAACTCTCATTTTGATTTCACTATATAGGTGGTAGCAGGTATTTATCTGTCCAAAAAACTACTGGATCAACCCACAAATAACTGATAAGAGTATGGCAAATCTTGACGGCACCACATGGGGTTAATTTTTTGGAAACTATTTAAAAATGTCAAAAATACTGATCATCGACGACGACCCTCACATTTGCAAGCTTCTTACAACAATATTCCAGCGAATGGAACACGGGGTTGACCATAGCCTAACCTTGAATAAGGGCCTTGAACAATTATTTGCCCAAGGGGCCGATATCGTATTTCTGGATGTAAATCTTCCCGATGGGAACGGTCTTGAAGCCATTGGATACATAAAGAACCTTCCCCTTGCTCCGGAAATAATCATCATGACCGGCGACAGCGATCCTGAAGGTGCAGAACTTGCCATGAATTCAAAGGCCTGGGATTACATCCAGAAGAGCGGTTCTCCCAAGGAGTTCAAGTTTTCCCTGATCCGAGCTCTGGAATACCGTCGACAGAAACAGTCCAACACCCATGAAAGAAAAATTGACCGGGATGCCATCATTGGAACCAGCCGACAGGTCAAAGACTGCCTTGACAAGGTCATAAAAGCGGCCAACTGCGACGTATCGGTCGTGATCACCGGTGAGACCGGAACTGGCAAAGAACTCTTTGCAAAGGCGATCCACCAGAACAGCTGTCAAAGAAAAAATCATTTTATCGTTGTTGATTGTGCAGCGCTGCCTGAGCACCTTGTCGAAAGCACCCTCTTTGGTCATGTAAGGGGAGCTTTCACCGGAGCCGAGTCAGACAAAACAGGATTGATGCAGATGGCAGACAAAGGCACCCTGTTTCTTGATGAGGTGGGCGAACTGCCCCTGGACGTTCAAAAAAAGTTTCTCCGGGCAATCCAGGAAAAAAGATTCCGCCCCCTTGGCGGCAAAAAAGAGATATTCAGTGACTTTCGACTGATCTGCGCAACTCATCGGGATTTGTCCCATATGGTTAAAGAAAACAGCTTCAGGGAAGATCTGTTCTTTAGAATATTTTCCTTAAACATTCATCTGCCCCCCTTAAAGGATCGTACAGCCGACATAATCGCCCTTGCCAAGCATCGCCTCAGTCGCAGGACAGCACTTTCAGGTGAGGCACCACACTGTGTGTCACCGGAATTTTTCAAGGAGCTGCAACTCTACGACTGGCCGGGAAATGTAAGGGAGCTGATCAACACCATCGATGTTGTATGCAGTGAGGCTATTCAGGGCACCACTCTCTTTCCCCACCATCTTCCAGGCCATATCCGTGCGTTTAACATCAGAAAAAAAATCAACACCCATAAAGAGCATACCCCCTCAGCCAAAACATTTTTCCCAGGTGAGAGCAAGGAATCCTCCCTGCCAACGCTCAAGAATCACATGGAACAATCAAAAAAGAGATACTTAAAGGAGCTCTTGGCCTCAACAGGAGGAGACATAAAAAATTCGTGCGAGCTTTCCGGACTTTCAAGAGGCCACCTCTATCGCCTGATGCAACAGTTTGATTTGACAAAAACAACCTGATATCTGTCTCATTTTTGCCAATATATTATTTTTGTGACAAACTACAGTCGCCCCTCCTATCCTGTTTCTCCTTAAAAAATCGAACAAAAACACACTTGTCAGCATCGTAATGTCGCCTTCTTACGACTCCCCAATCTGGGCATTCACGGACACAACGACTTGAAATGTTTAAACATTAAAAACATTACCCAGTGGCACGGGAATTGTAAGGTATCATGAGCATCAAAAACATAGAAAACCAAAACACAAAAAACCAAGGAGGAAAAATGACAGCATCAGCAAACCTGTTTAATCAAGCAATCAGCGTAACAACGGTTAAAATGGGTAAATACCTGACATTTACACTTGAAAAAGAAGAGTACGGCATCGGAATTTTAAAGGTCAAGGAGATCATTGGAATGATGCCGATCACCTCTGTGCCCGGGACACCCGCATTTGTCAAGGGGGTTATCAACCTCAGGGGTAAGGTAATTCCGGTCATCGACCTGAGGGTAAAATTTGGCATGTCGTCGATTGACTATTCTGACAGAACCTGCATCATTGTCGTTGAAATTGATTCAAAGGAATCCACCGTTCAAATCGGCATTGTCGTGGATTCTGTGTCTGAGGTGTTAAACATCAATCCTGAAGATATCGAAGAGACACCGTCCTTTGGCACAAGGCTTGACACCACTTACATCCTTGGCATGGCAAAAACAGGCGGCAGCATAAAGATTCTGCTTAACATAGACAAAGTGTTATCGGACAGGGAAATTGCAGCGCTTGACGCTTAAACAGAGGAATCAGGTATGAAAAAACAATAGATGAGATAATATAAAATGACAAAAATAATCATTTTTGCCCATGAAAACAGCGGTAAACAGGGGAATCTGTTTTTGAGTGTAATTAAAAAAAGGGTAAAAAACGTTAAAATTGACATCTGCCGTACCGTTGAAACCTTTGAACAAAGGCTCACACGCAGCCAGGCTGATTTTGACAGGGAGATCATGGTTCTTTTTGTGGACAATGAAACTCTATTTACCCATCTCTACCTGAAAAAAGAGATCCTTCAGGAGAAAAGGCTGCTCTTTGTTCTCCCGGAAAAAACCCCGGAAAACATATCCATGGTTCACAAATTTTTCCCAAGATATTTTACCTTTATAGACAACCAATATGAGGATCTTTGTGATGTTCTGGACAACATGATTGCACGCTGATAATTCCAGAGACAACCTTTAACAAGAAAAATGACCTATTATGAATCTATCAAATGTTTACAGCGAAAAAATGCTGATGCAAATAATCGAAGCTCTGCCCCTTGCTATTTGTGTGCTTGATCGGGAGCAGACCGTTGTTCTTATCAATAAAAAAACACTTGAATTTACAGGCAAAGCCAACGATCAACTCATCGGCAATGTCGGAGGTAAGGCTTTAGGGTGTGTTCACCACAACGACGTGCCTAAAGGATGCGGTTTCGGCAAAGATTGCATGCGCTGCAAGTTGCGAACGAGCCTTTTGGATGCCCTTGCATCAAAGCAGCCCCAGACCATGATAGAGACCACCATGGTATTCAAGGATCTTGGTGAAAAAAAACTTCGAATTTCAGCCACCCCCATTTCCCTGTCAACCGGGGATGCCGTTTTACTGGCCATTGAAGACACAACCCAGGCAAAGATTTTTGAACGGACAAAAATGGAAAAAAATAGGCTCGATGCCGTGATCCAAACGGCAGCTGCCGTATGCCACGAGATAAATCAACCTCTGATGTGCATCATGGGTTATTCTGAGTTTTTACTTGATGAAATCAGCCCAGACAGCGAGCACTACGCAAATCTCATGGAGATAAAAAAACAGGCGGAACGGTTGGGAGAAACAACCAGAAAACTTATGACCATTACCAGATATAAGACAAAGAATTACCTCAGGGGAAGTATCCTCGACATTGAAAATGCCTCCACCCGGCAAAATTAAATCAACACACAGGGAGCTAAACACTTGACATGAACGAAAAAAAAATCTTGATCGTGGATGATGAGGCATCGATCCTGAAACTTCTCAACCTCTCCTTCACAAGGGCCGGGTACCGGGTACTTACGGCTGAAAGCGGTGAAGATGCCCTCGATCTACTCAAAAAAGAAACCATCCATGTGATGTTTTTTGACCTTAACCTTCCCAATATGGATGGACTTGAACTTTGCAGAAAGGTGAAACAATACATGCCCATGACCATCATTTATGCAATTACAGGCTATGCCTCGCTCTTCCATCTGGCTGAATGCCTGGAGGCAGGTTTTGAGGACTACTTCAAAAAGCCCGTCAATATTTCGACCTTGATCAAAAGATCCGAGGATGCCTTTACTAAAATTGAACGATGGAAACGCCTGTAGCAAACACAGCCCAGGTCCGCCCCAGATGGGGCGACCGCAAGGGTCGCCCCTGCATTGGCCTCGTCGGATTATCCTAGTAGAGCTTCACGCTTGGCTGTGTCCGCCCTATTCCTTGATAAAGCGCACGGCAATGAAACTCGTGTTGCCCCGTCGAAAAAGAAGCTGAACCGTGCCTCCCTTTTTAATCCCTGCAAGGACTTCAATATACTGATCCATGCTTGTGATCTTTGTATGGTTCACCTCGGTAAGAAGATCCCCCGGACGGATGCCGGAGGAGGCAGCCTTGCCCTCTGGCTTTACTTCCACCACCACCAGTCCTTGAACCCCGTCTGAATAACCAAACTTTTTTGCAATCACAGGATCAAGAGGCTGGAGGCCCAACCCAAAGGCATCAAACCCTGTCTCAGACAGGATCTCACCAGGTTCGGTATCGCTTCTCTTTGTCAGCACTACAAAAACAGTCTTTACACTGCCCTTCCGTATAAGGGTAACGGGAATTTTACTGCCAACCCCAAATCCTGCAATGGCCGAAGAAAGATCCCTGCTTGACGTCACAACATCGCCCTTGATGTGGGTTATCACATCGCCAGGTACGATGCCTGCCCTGTCAGCTGGATCATTTTTATAGACCTTTGCAACGAGAACCCCACTTTTTTCCTTGAGGCTGTAATACTCGGCAAGCTCAGGGGTGATATCCTGGATGGCAACCCCCATCCAACCCCTTGTCACCTCTCCTGAAGTTCGGAGCTGATCAACGATACCTGTGGCAAGTTTTGAGGGGATGGCAAAACCAATACCCTGACCCGTTGCAGTAATGGCGGTATTGATGCCCACCACTTCACCGGCAAGATTCAGCAATGGCCCACCACTGTTGCCCGGGTTTATGGAGGCGTCGGTCTGGATAAAATCATCATAGGGACCAGATCCTATGATCCTTCCCTTGGCACTCACGATCCCTGCCGTAACGGTCTGTTCAAGGCCAAAGGGACTGCCGATGGCCACAACCCAGGTCCCCACCTCAAGAGCATCAGAATCCCCCAGCTCAAGATAGTCAAGCCCCTTGGCATCGACCTTGATCAGGGCAAGATCTGTCTTGGGATCTGTTCCCACAATTTTTGCATCATACTCCTTGTCGTCATAGAGCTTTACAGTGATCTCATCGGCCTCTGCCACCACATGGTTGTTGGTTACAATATAACCGTCGCTGCTGATAATAAAGCCTGATCCAAGGCTCTGCTGGCGGTAGTCACGCTGGGGCTGCTGGCGAAGAAACGGTTCTAAGAACTCCCTGAACGGATCATTGTTGCCAAAGGGCTGACCAAAAAAATGTTGAAATACCCGTCCCCCCTCCTGTGTTACCTTTACCGTTCTGATGTTCACCACAGCGGGCCTTGCATGTTTGGCAAGTTCACTGAAACTTTCCGGCACCATGGTAACGGACTTCCCAAGGGCTGCGGCTACGCTCCCCGGGCCAAGGACCAGCATGGTAATGGCTCCTACGGCGAACAAAACAAGTCGATTTTTTCTGATTGGGTTCATTGTTAACTCCTTTTCCGGATGCACCGGCATTTAGAATAAACGAAAAATGATAAATGTTCATTGTTCATGAATTATAAATCATACTATAATACAATAACATGACAATTAAACTCGATGGTCATTTTTTTTCCTACGCTCCCAGGATAACGGGGTCAGATTATCATAATCGCCGGATGTTTCAAACATGAGAACATAGAGTCCTAGGCTGTTCCCAGTATTGATTTACATTGGGAAAAGGGATATAGTATGCTAAAAAAACAATCACTGACAACCATGAGGTTTTTTTATTTGATAAAATATTATTGGTGGCCACTCCAGACAGGCCTTGTTCTTATCTCCATGTTTTTCCTGGTCTTTGGCGTTGATTTACTCATGGGGTCCTATTCTCTTAAGAGCCCCTTTGATTTTATCATGACCTTTTTTGCCGCATGCCTGATCATTCTGATCAGCCTCACCTTGGTTGCGGGATTCCTCATCCGCATGGCAGGAGTTTATAAACGGCTGAAGCATGGCTCTGGGACAAAACCTGCTGAATCTGAAATCCCTGAATCAAACCATCCTGAAAAGGATACCACCATGAACGAACGACCAAAAGAGAAATCATGACACTTGTTTTTAGCTATAAATCCATCGTCAAGTCCTATGGAGGCAAACCAGTTTTTGACGACCTGACCATCAACATTCAAGACAACGAACGCCTGGGCCTCATCGGCGGAAACGGGTCTGGGAAATCGACCTTACTTGAACTGATTGCCGAAAGGGACACCCCGGAGCAGGGGGAACGCTATCTCAACAAAGGCACCCGCCTTGTCCTCCTTTCCCAGCAGGACGAACTCGACCCCGAGAAAACCATCCACGAAACTCTGGATGAGTGTTTGGCGGCGAACAATATCCATGACCAGGAGCGTTATCGAAGAGTTCAGCAGATGATCGGACTTGGCGGATTTGAAGACCCATTAAAGCAGTGCAGAACCCTTTCCGGCGGTTGGCAGAAACGCCTTGCCATCACAAGGGCGCTGAGCCTTGAACCAGGTCTTTTTCTTTTGGACGAACCCACCAACCACCTTGACATCAGTGGAATCCTCTGGCTTGAATCCATCCTCAAAAATCCACCCTTTGCCTTTGTAGTGGTCAGCCATGACCGTGCCTTTCTCGAGTCAGTTTGCACGGACATCACAGAGCTTGGCCGGTGCTATCCCGAGGGATCAATCAGCGTCAGGGGCGGCTACACCACATTTGAACAGGAACGCACCCGAATTCTTGCCACCCAGATCAAACAGGAAGAGGTCCTGGCCAACCGTATGCGCCGGGAAACCGAATGGCTGAGACAGGGGGCAAAGGCAAGGTCCACCAAGGCACGCTATCGCATCAACCAGGCTGATAAGCTTGACAACGAACTTTCAGACATAAGGCATAGAAATCGCCAGACCGTTCGCATGGAGCTTGATTTTAACGCAACCGACCGGAAAACCCGCAAACTTCTCACCTGCCAGGGGGTTGAGAAGTCCCTTGGAGGGAAACAACTCTTCGCAGATATAACCCTCGCCCTTACCCCCGGCACAAGGCTTGGGCTTGTGGGCGACAACGGTTCTGGCAAGACCTCGTTCATGAACATCCTAGGGGGACACCTGGACCCTGACAAAGGCCGGGTAGATAGGGCAGACCAGCTCAAGGTAGCCGTGTTTGACCAGAACCGGTCGAGACTTGACCCAGAGCTGACCCTGAAACAGGCCCTCAGCCCGACCGGTGACGCAGTTGTCTACCGGGGGCAGAGCATCCATGTGGTGTCGTGGGCAAAGAGATTCCTCTTCACCCCGGATCAACTCACCCTTCCCGTTGCAAGGCTTTCCGGAGGCGAAAAGGCAAGAATCCTGATGGCCGAAATAATGCTGACCCCGGCGGACCTGCTTTTGCTTGACGAGCCCACAAACGACCTTGACATTCCCTCCCTTGAGGTGCTTGAACAGGGTCTTATAGAATTTCCCGGTGCCATTGTCCTTGTCACCCACGACCGATTCCTCCTTGACAGGGTAGCAACGAGTATCCTTTACTTTGACGGCAAGGGAAATGCCACTCACCACGCAGACGTCTCCCAATGCCTTGTAAGGAAAGAGTCCCCCAGAAAAAAGCGAAAAAACAACAGAGCAGTAACGGAAAAAAAACCGACCAAACCCCTGCGATTCTCCTACAAGGACAAATTTGAATTAGAACAGATGGAGCCCAGCATCCTGGCCGCTGAAAAAAAAGCCACTGCTCTTGAACGCTCCATGGAAGATCCCGCTGTATTTTCAGATCCTGAAGAACTCGCAAGGGTCTGCACCGCCCTTCAAAAGACCCATGACCTTGTGGAAAATCTCTATGCCCGGTGGGAAGAGCTGGAAGAGCTTAAGACAGTAGGCAGCAGCGGGTAGGCAGTGGGTAGTGAGTTAAAACGCCCCATGATTTTGGACATCAGCAAGGGAATACCGACTGTTGCCTCTATTGTAAAATTAGAATTGCTGGAGTTTGAGTTTGCTGTTGACCATCCGGCGTATCGATGATATAAATTTATCCTTTTATCGGGAAGGATGTAAATCCGTTCCCCTTTTTTTAATCCTTGCTCCGCGGGACCACCGTCGGGGCTTAAATCCGTGAGGAAACAGAGTATGAGAATGTATGAAACCATTTTTATCGCTGATCCCGACCTTCAGGATGAAGGTCGGAGCACCCTGTTTGAAAAATTCAAAGGCATACTTGGGCAGGAGGGTGGAATACTTGCCAATTTTGATGACTGGGGAAACAAGAAGCTTGCCTATGAGATCGCCAGAAAATCCAGGGGACACTATGTCTGCATGACCTATGGCGGAACAGGTCCCCTCGTGTCTGAGCTTGAGCGTACCTTCAGGCTGGATGATAAGATCTTGAAATACATGACGATTCTCCTTGAAAAAGACGTTGACCCAGAGGCGCTGCAACTTCAGATTGATGCCGAAGCCACGGCAAGAACTGAAGCTGAGGCAGCCAAGGCAAAGGCAGAGGCAGAGGCAGAAGCAGCCCAGGCTCAAAAAGAGGCCCAGACATCTGAAGCCGCAAAGGTCGCTGAAACGGTAGAACCCGTAACCCAGGAAGACGAGGAGGAGGAGAATTAGTATGGCCTTTCAGAAACGCAACCCAAAAAAAAGATTTTTCCAGCGACGTAAAGTATGCAGGTTCTGTGCAGACTCAACCCTTGAGATAAACTACAAGGACGCAAAAGAACTTCGATCGTTTATCACTGAAAGGGGCAAAATCATTCCCCGAAGAATCACCGGTACCTGCGCCAAACACCAGAGGGTTCTGTCAACGGCAATCAAACAGGCCAGAACCATCGCTCTGCTGCCCTATGTGGGAAAACTGAACTAGAATAAGCTAACGGTTCGAAAACGGAGAGAACATTGACCGGTCAAAGCGCAATACAATCGGTGGCACGGGATTTGATCACAGGGGTATCAATCTGCCTTGTGATCTTCAGTGCAACCCTGTACCTGCCGCTCATGGGCTTCTTTCTTGCCATGGTTCTGCCCATGCCCATAACCTACTACAGGCTGAAGATTGGCAGAAACCTGGGGGCCGCAATGATGGCTATTATACTTGCTGTTATTGCCGGCACTACGTCAGGAGCACCCCTTGACCTGCTTTTTTTCGGGTCCCTGCTTTTTACCGGTTTTTTCCTAGGCGAATCTATAGAAATGCACGTTTCAATCGAGCGAACTGCACTTTTCACCTGTGCCGCCTCCATGGGAACATGCTTTCTCCTCTTTTTCCTATACACACTCACAACCGGCCAGAACATGATCCAGCTGATATCAGGTTATGTAAGCGCCAACCTTGAGATGACCCTGGGTCTTTATTCGGAAATGGGAATCCCCCAGGAAAGTATCGACCTTGTAGCAAGATCCATGGATACGATCCAGTATGTTATGGTAAGGATCATCCCTGCTCTTTTCTTTGTCATGACCATGATGGTGGTATGGGTGAACACCCTTTTCATCAAAAAAATCCTTATAAACAAAGGACTCCACCTACCACAGTTGGACAATCTCAACCAATGGAGAGCCCCTGAAAAACTTGTATGGCCGGTTATTTTCTTTATTCTGCTGCTCCTTGTTCCAATCCCGACTAATGTGCTTAAAATCCTTGGCCTTAACTGTATCCTTGCGGTCATGCCCATATACTTTTTCCAGGGCATAGCCGTTGTCTCGTTTGTGCTCGAAAAACGGAGTTTCCCAAGGTTGTTGAGGTTCTTCATTTACAGTATCATCGCAATCCAGCAGATCTTTTTGTTTGTGGTTGTAGGACTTGGTTTTTTTGACACATGGATAGACTTTAGAAAGCTTGGAACCATGGGCGAGGGAAAAGAGCAAGAGTAGAACAGGCCCGAATTGAAACAGACAAAAAAACAGGTTCCTGCCTCACGTCAGGCAGAACCTTTATCGGAGGTTGAAATGAAAATAATATTAAAAGAGACAATCGCCACACTTGGCATTGTCGGAACAGAATGGGAAGTGGCACCCGGATATGCCCGCAACTACCTTTTCCCCCAGGGAAAGGCCATTAAGGCCACTCCCCAGAACCGCAAGATTATCCAGCAGGCAAAGGCCAAGTTTGACCTTCAGATTGCAAAGGAGAAAAAACTTGCCGAGGAGATGGCAGACCGCCTCAAAAGTGTTGAATGCATCATCAAGGCCAAGGTCCACGAGGAGTCCAGACTCTATGGGTCCGTCACCTCCCACGATATCAAGGCTGCCCTTGACGCCCAGAACATAATCGTTGAGCGCAGGACTATTCTTCTAAATGAGCCCATCCGGGAGACCGGCGAGTACAAGGTGCCCATCCGGCTTTACAAGGATGTTGAACCTGAAATAACGGTCAAAGTCATCCCCGAAGAAAATATCCAGTAGCACAGTTGCCAGATTCGACGTTATCCATCCTTAATCTGTAATAAGGGATGGATAACGCTGGATTTACAAAGGAAATTTAATATCCCATATGCGAGAAACACCCCACAAGGATCCCCTTCTCACCAAGGTGCCTCCCCACGATATCGATGCGGAAGAGGCTTTGCTGAGCGCCGTCCTGATCGACAACGAAAACCTCTTTGATGTGGTTGATATTTTAAAGCCTGAAGATTTTTATAAAAAGGCCCACGAACGAATCTTCAACGCCATACTCGAACTCTTTTCAAAGGATGAGCCGGCCGATCTTGTCACGGTGGCAACACGCCTCAAGGAAAAGGATGAGCTTGAATCAGCGGGCGGTGCAGCCCTTTTAGCTTCAATTGCAGACTCCGCCCCAATGGCGGTGAATGCCGTTCACTATGCAAAGATCATCAAGGGCAAGGCCTCCTTAAGATCCATGATCACAAGCGCCTCAGCCATCATCGAACGATGCCTGAAGGACCGGGGGGATTTTGAGGACATAATAGATTTTGCAGAAAACCAGGTGTTCCAGATTTCTGAATCAAAGGGTGGCCAATCCTTTTCAACCCTTGGCCAGCTGATTGACATGAACATCGATACCCTTGAAGAGCGCCAGGGTTCCACGGGCGGACTTTCAGGGCTCTCCACCGGTTATTCAAGGATTGACTCTTTGACATCGGGTCTTCAGAAGTCAGATTTGATCATCCTAGCTGCAAGGCCCAGCATGGGCAAGACCGCCTTTGCCCTTAACATAGCAAGAAACGTGGCTGTTGAGGAAAGGGTGCCGGTGGCAGTATTCTCCCTTGAGATGTCAAAAGAACAGCTCTCCATGCGCCTTCTTACCTCTGAGTCAAGAATCGACTCCAATCGCCTTAAAACCGGGTTCATCAGCCAGGAAGACTGGCAGAACGCAACCGACGCCGCAGGCATGCTGAACGAGGTGCCCATCTTCATCGATGACACTCCCAACATCTCATCGCTGGAAATCCGGGCCAAGTGCCGGAGGCTCAAAATGGAAAAAGGACTGGGCCTCGTGATAATAGACTATCTTCAGCTGATGAGGGCACCTTTCCATTCAGACAGGCGGGACCTTGAAATCGCTGAAATTTCAAGAAACCTGAAGGCCCTTGCCAAGGAGCTTGAAATCCCCGTTGTGGCCCTTTCCCAGCTCAACCGAATGCTCGAGCAGCGGGCCGAGAAACGACCCCTCATGTCTGATCTGCGTGAATCAGGAGCGCTGGAGCAGGATGCGGACATCATCGCCTTTATCTACAGGGACGAGGTGTACAACAAGGAGGAGAACAACCCCAACAGGGGTAAGGCTGAAATCATCATTGCCAAAAACAGAAACGGCTCCATCGGAACGGCCCACATGGCATTTATCGGCGCCTACACCCGTTTTGAAGAGCTTGCCAGGGAATCCTATCAAGGGTACGAATGAAAAAAATCTTTGGTTCCACCACCGGGCTTTCCGCCTCCCAGTTAAAAGCCCTTGACGCTCTTTACCACTTTAATACAAGACCGGAAGATCTCATCTCAAGGGAACAGCTTGAAGCCCTTGTGGCGGTTTCTACCGATATCCGTCGCCAGGTCGGTGTTCTCATTGCAAGAAACGGCAAGACCGTTCACGTCATAGCCGGTGAACCCCAGAGGATAATCATCCCCGACACCCCGGACTTTCGGACACATCCGGGCCGTCTCAAAGGGGTAAGGTTTATCCACACCCGTTTAAATGAAGCCCATCTCACCCGGGAGGACCTCACCGATCTTGCACTTTTACGCCTTGACTTTCTAGGGGCCGTCTCGATTTTCACCTCCAGGAGCCCTGACCAGACCGAAATAAGAAACGGAGAGCAGGAAAATCTTCCCGTCACAATTTATTCCGCTCACATCCTTCCCGGCGACGGGGATGAGCCCTACACTATCATATCTCCCCTTTCCCCGGACGATCTCAACATCGGATGCATTGAAAGAATCCAGGCCATCGAGGATGAGCTAAGCCGGCAGGATGCAAGCCACAAGGTGGAGAAAGGCGAGGAAAGGGCTCTGTTGATAAACGTCTTCACCGACCACGTCAACGAGGCCGTGGCCTCCCTTGACGAACTCAAGGAACTTTGTCGATCCTCGGACATAAGGGTTCTCGATACGGTTCTGCAACGACGAAAAAAGATCGACCCTAAATTTGTGGTAGGCAGGGGAAAGCTCGCCGACCTTGTCATCCGGGCCCTTCAAAAACATGCCACCATGCTGCTCTTTGACCGGGAGCTCACCCCCTCCCAGATTCGATCCATCACCGACTTTGTGGAGATGAAGGTAATCGACAGAACCCAGCTCATCCTTGACATATTTGCCCGTCGGGCCAAGAGCCGGGAAGGAAAACTCCAGGTTGAGCTTGCCCAGATGAACTACCTTTTACCCAGGCTCGCCACCAAGAATACAGCCATGTCAAGGCTCACCGGTGGTATCGGCGGCAGGGGGCCAGGGGAAACCAAGCTTGAGATCAACCGAAGAAGGGCAAGGGAAAAGATCACACGGCTTACAAAGGAAATTGACAAGATAAGGAAGCAGCGCACCCAGCAGCGCTCAAAGAGAAACCGGACCGGCATACCCGTGATCTCCATCGTGGGTTACACCAATGCCGGGAAATCAACCCTTCTCAACACCCTTACCAAGAGCGACATCATGGCAGAAAACCGGCTGTTTGCAACCCTTGACCCCTCGTCCAGAAGGCTCAGGTTCCCCAGGGAGCTCGAGGTCATCATCACAGACACCGTGGGATTTATCCAGGACCTTCCCGACGAACTCATGGAGGCCTTCCATGCGACCCTTGAGGAACTTAAAGAGGCCGACATCCTCCTCCACGTGGTTGACATCAGCAACCCGAGATACGAACAGCAGATGGGTTCGGTGGAAAAAATACTAAAAGAATTAGGCCTTGAACAAACCCCGGTGGTGTACGTGTTTAACAAGCAGGACAAAATAAAAATTGCCGATTTTGACAACCCCTGGCTCCTGAACCAGGGAACGCTTGTCTCAGCCACGAGACCCGAAACCTTGAAGCCCCTTGTAAGCCGCCTTGAATCCATGACCCGCTCCATGGCTCGGTCCACTCCATGACGGGATTCACGTTGGGGCAACAAACAGGTTGACCCCCATCCAGGGATTGATTATAGTAACCCCAATTAAACATCTAACTATAAGCTGGAAAATTACCAAATGAAATTTATCGATACAGACTATATGGGCGTGATTGATTCAGAGGATGATCGTTTAGGCAGAAGTTCAAAGGTCGATTCAATTGACGCCCTGGAGTGCTTTGGGGAATTCAGCAGGAATGACAAGGTGTGTACAAATTACTGTTCCTGTTCGATTCGATGTGCCATCGAGCTGAACCAGAATCCAGGGATCGACTTTTTTGACCACATTCTCAACCTTAACTTTTATCCTGCAAGGATCAATTAGAAAACCTGCCTGGTAGAAAACCTGCCTGGTAGAAAACCTTTTAAAAGATCTTCCCGGGATTCAAAAGATTTCCGGGATCAAAAACCCCCTTGATCCCCCGCATGAGCTCTATTTCCGCCAGACCCATCTCCTTTACAAAATATTTCTTCTTCGTGACCCCCACACCGTGCTCACCCGTGATGGTCCCCCCAAAGGAGAGGGTTGCGTCAAACAGCTCGTCCACTGCGGCCTCGGCCCTTTTGAGTTGATCCTCGTCCCTCTTGTCATACATGATATTACAGTGGATGTTACCGTCTCCTGCATGGCCGAAACTTACAATGGCAAGGCCTGAACTCTTTTTGATGGATGCGATCTTTGCCACCATCTCGGGAATCCTGTTAATGGGAACAACGATATCCTCGTTGATCTTGTTGGGGGCTATCTTAAAAAGAGCCGGAGAGAGGGCCTTTCTGGCCTTCCAGAGCCCCACCGCCTCCTGGGGGGTGGCAGCTACCAGGACGGCTGAAGCCCCCATTTTATGGCAATAGTCTTCTATCTTGACGGCGTCCGCTTCCACCATTTCCCGTGATCCGTCAACCTCGATTATTAGAATCGCCTCAACTTCAGGACCGAGATCGAGTTTAAACTCCCCCCTCACACAGTCAATGGATGCCCGGTCCAGGAACTCCACACACCTTGGCACGACAGACTCACGAATAATGCCAGACACGGTTTCAGCGGCCTTTTTGATGCTGTCAAACACAACGGCCATTGTTTTAACGGCCCCTGGAAGGGGAAGAAGGCGCAGAATAACCTCCGTGACAACGGCAAGGGTGCCTTCAGAACCAACGATGAGTCGGGTCAGATCATAACCTGCCACACCCTTGGCTGTCTTGACACCTGTATGAATAATCCTGCCCGACGGCAACACAGCCGTAAGACCCAGCACATAGTCCCGGGTCACGCCGTACTTGACGGCCCTTGGACCGCCTGCACATTCACCGATGTTTCCGCCGATGGTGCAAAAGGATGAACTTGCTGGATCGGGCGGATAGAATAGACCGAGCCGTTCAACCGCCGTGTGAAGATCGCCTGTTACAACACCCGATTCCACCCTGGCCGTGAGGTTTTCGGTGTCGATTTCAAGGATTCGATTCATGCGGCCCATGCCCATGACGATCCCTCCCCCCAGGGGCAAAGTCCCACCGGTCATGCCCGATCCGCTTCCCCTTGGGGTTACACACACCTTATATTGGGTGGCAAGCGCAAGTATCTTTGACACCTCAAGGGTTGTTGCGGGAAAAACCACCATATCCGGCATAGAGGAGCGGCCAGTTGCATCAAAAGAATGGCAGACAAGATCCTCTGGTTCACGTGTAATCGCCTCTTTACCGATCACCCCTTCAAGGGCCTTAAACAGGGAATCAAGTTCTGTCATCTGCTATTCTCACTTTTTTATGCAATTTTGCCGGATTCAATTTTTTTGTAAAGATGCTTCATCTGCTCGGCAAACCCGCCCTGCTGCTTGAGCTGCTTTTCCACTGCATTGATGGAATATATGGCCGTGGCATGGTAGCGGTTAAAGCTTCTGCCGATGGTCTTCAGGGGCTGGTCTGTATATTTTCTGGCAAGAAACATGGCCACCTGGCGGGGTTTTACAATCTTTTGTTTCCTTGAGGATGACACCAGATCCTGTTCGGAAAGGCTGAACTCGTCGCAAACCAGTTTTTTGATCAAATCAACGGTTATGGTCTTTCGGGTTCTTGAAATGGTGGACAGCACTCCCCTGGCAAGGTTGAGATCGATCTTTTCACCCATGAGTGCACTCTTTCTGGCAACCCCCATGAGGCCACTCTCGAGCTGGCGCACGTTATCACACAGCTCCTGGGCAAGGTACTCGGTGACATCATTGGGAATGAGTAACCCGTCAAACTTTGATTTGTTCTTGAGAATCTTGACCCGGGTCTTGAAGTTGGGCGGTTCAATTTTTGTGACCATGCCGGTGGTGAGCCTTGATTTGAGCTGCTCGTTCATCTTAGGAATGTCGTCGGGAAGATAACAACCGCTGAAAATTATTTTTTTCTCGGCGTCCATTAGATAATCAAGGGTCATGGCAAGCTCTTTCTGGGTGGCATCCTTTCCAGAAAGAAAATGGACATCCTCGAGGATCAGCACATCACATTTCTTTCGATACTTTTCCTTAAAACCGTTGATGGTGTTGTTTTTAATCGACGAAACCATCTCATTGGTAAAATCCTCGGCCGTCACATAGTAGACCTTATCGGTAAACCCCTGGGCGATCACATGGTGACCAACGGCCTGGGAAAGATGGCTTTTGCCCAACCCTGTATCCGACAAAAGGTATATGGCACCGTTGTTCACCGACGATGTCTGGGCAAGGGAGAGAGACGCTGAATAGGCAAAATCGGAATTGTCCCCCACCACAAAACGATCAAATGTGTACTCCTTTTTGAGCATTCTGCCGCTGTCCGAACGAAGATTCAATCCTGGAAGAGCCATCTGCATGGGCCGATTTGGCCGTTGCCCGAAGCTTAAAGGGGTTAGTGGATAGGACCCGGCATCCCCGGGTATGGCGGTGGACCGGGCCGGGGCTTTTTTCGCACCGCGGGTTTCAACCGTAAGATCAATTTTTATCCGACCCAATCCCAATTTAGAGAACTGAGATTCAATCCCTGCCAGATAATTGTCATTGATACGTTTTTTTGAAAACAAATTGGGGCAGGACAACTTTACTACATTGTCGGTAGCTGCTATGTATCCCATGGGTTGAATCCACATTCGATAGCTGTGGTCCGGCAAAGAGTTCTTTATCTCTAATTTTACTCGTTCCCAGTATAGCTCCATGAAATTTTTATCTCGCTTATCGGTTTCAAAGGTTACTCTTTCGCCTGAAAATGGCGCATTCACAGTCTATTAGACCAACATTTCAGAATATCGTAAATTAAGATCAAAAAGGATGTGTCCTCTTTTATTTCATCTCTCCCTCCGAGTCAAATCGGATAGCCATCTGTTAGGCTGATATAATTTTTAAACCTGGGCAAGATCATTAGATACTGATTTTATTGTGTTTGTTTTCGTGAAACATTTTTTTTGGCTTTAATTCCAGCAACTTCCACGATGGGCTAATTTTTCATGTAATAATCATGGTTTCAGTAACCGCAACCATTTCAGTAAAAAATCTTTACTCCCAATACCTTTGATTTCCTCTTCATATCTCTTCTTTTCATTATTGATTCACCGATAGCTCAAGGATATGGTTTTGCAATGGTTTCACAGCATCACTGATGGACCTGTTTCAGACAATATCTTTTTCAGGTTTTGTGTTTACACAGGTTCCTGACAATAGTATAATTTAGATTTTGTTCATGGGAAACTCCCACTAAAACATTACCCTAGGAGGGGCGGAGTTTTCACCAAGGCATTTATTTTACCAGGCTTGAAATCACAAAACATCAAAGGAGCTTTGAGGGTGGAAGAAAAACGTCCCATTATCGGAATCACCATGGGAGATCCAGTGGGAATCGGGCCGGAGATCATCGTTTCCGCCCTTGAGGGCCCGCTTTTATACGAAATTTGCCGACCCCTTGTCCTTGGTGATGAGGCTGTAATGGAAAAGGCCCTTGCCTTAAAGTCAGGCGGGCTTAAAATTTATACGACCCACACCCCGGATAAGGGACACTATTGTCACGGGTCTATCGATCTTATGCCCCTATCCACCCTCGATGCCGTGGCACTTTGTCCTGGCCGCCCAACCAAAGAAACAGGAAGGGCTATGATCGACTACATTACGACCGGGGTAGACCTTGCCATGAACGGAAAAATTGAGGCTATTGTCACCTGTCCCATCACCAAAACCGCCATGAAGCTTGCCGGTTCAACTTTCCACGGCCACACGGAATTAATAGCCAACAGAACAAAGACCCCCAAATTTGCCATGATGATGGCAGGCGACCGCCTCAGGGTTGTCCTTGTGACGATCCATATCCCCCTGTGTGAGGTTTCCCCGAGATTAAATAAGGAGGAGATCCTCACAACCATCAGCCTTACCTCAACGGCATTAAAGAACCGATTCGGCATCCATGAGCCAAAGATTGCGGTGGCAGGCCTGAATCCCCATGGCGGCGAGGAGGGGATGTTTGGCAGGGAAGAGCTTGAGACTATCGCCCCGGCCGTCAAACTTGCGAAGGCTCAAGGAATGGATGTATCCGGCCCTTTCCCGCCGGACACCCTTTTTTTCAATGCTTCCAACGGTAAATTTGATGCTGTTGTCTGCATGTACCACGACCAGGGGCTGATTCCCTTTAAGATACTCCACTTCAGCGACGGGGTAAACACCACCCTGGGACTGCCCATCATACGAACCTCGGTTGACCACGGCACGGCCTACGACATCGCCTGGCAGGGAGTTGCCGACCCGTCAAGCCTTGTCAGCGCAATCCATATGGCGGCAACCCAGGCCGTAAACAGACGAACCTTTTCTACACTATCCAGCAGCCAACCTTGATGGCAGCAGATAAAATAATTGTCAGGGGCGCACGGGAGCATAACCTCAAAAACATTGATGTGGAGATCCCGAAAAACCGCCTTGTAACCATTACAGGCCTTTCCGGGTCAGGAAAATCAACCCTTGCCTTTGATACCCTCTATGCAGAAGGCCAGCGCAGATACGTCGAATCGCTCTCCACCTATGCCCGCCAGTTCCTGGGCCAGATGGAGAAACCGGATGTGGATTTCATCGATGGCCTCTCTCCTGCCATCTCCATCGAGCAGAAGACGGCGAGCCACAATCCAAGATCCACGGTTGGAACTGTGACCGAAATCTACGACTACCTGCGCCTCTTATTTGCCAGGGTGGGAACTCCCCATTGCCACAAATGCGGCCTTGCCATCACCTCCATGACTATTGACCAGATGGTTGATCGGGTCATGACCCTTGGGGAACGTTCAAAAATCATCATCCTTGCCCCCCTTGTCACAGATCAAAAGGGAAGCCATGAGCGTTCCTTGAAGCAGCTCAAGAAGGATGGGTTTGCCAGGGTAAGAATCAACGGTGAGATCTGTGGAACAGACGACCTGCCCGATCTAAAACAAACGGTAAAACACAGGATCGAAGCGGTGGTGGACCGGCTTATAGTAAAGCCCGGCATCGAAAAAAGGCTCTCCGATTCCCTGGAGCTTGCCCTTACCATGGCCAAAGGTATTGCAGTTGTCCTCACTCTCGTTGACAACCTGGAAATCTTCTTGAACGAACGTTCTTCCTGTGTCACCTGCGGGGTGAGTTACCCTGAATTTGTGCCGGCAAGCTTTTCGTTCAACTCGCCCCAGGGCGCCTGCCCCATGTGCGACGGTCTTGGAACGGTAACCGAATTTGACCCTGACCTTATCATCCCGAACCGTGAGCTTTCCCTCAGGGAAGGTGCCATCGCCCCCTGGGCAGGAAGAGATTCAGTCCAGTTTGCGGAATTCCTGGATGCTTTGACCTCCTTTTACAACCAAGACATCTACACGCCCTTTTCCAAGCTGTCGACAAGATTCCAGAAGGTTCTTATTTCCGGCTCCGGCAAAAAAGAGATCCCGTTCTACTTTGAAAAGGATGGCCGGCGCATAACCTACACTAAAAAATATGAGGGAATCATCCCCAATCTCAAACGGCGCTACCACGAAACTGACTCCCACCAGTTAAGGGAAGAGATCAAGCAGTACATGAGCTTCACCGCCTGCTCCAGATGCCGGGGAACAAGGCTAAACAAGGCGTCAAGCTCCGTTAAGGTGGGAGGAAAAAACCTGTTTGAGATCACGGAACTTTCGGTTGAAAAGGCCGAGCAGTTTTTCAACCGCCTGACATTTACCGGCCAGCAAAAGAAGATTGCAAGGGGAATCCTGGACGAGATAAAGGCACGCCTCGGATTTCTCACGGGCGTTGGGCTCAACTACCTTACCCTGAACCGAGCGGCCACTACCCTTTCCGGCGGTGAGAGCCAGCGGATCAGACTTGCCACCCAGATAGGCTCCAAGCTCACCGGGGTTCTCTACGTGCTGGACGAACCAAGCATCGGTCTTCATCAAAGGGACAACCGGCGACTTTTAGACACCCTCCTGGATCTGAGGGACATGGGCAACAGCGTACTTGTGGTAGAGCATGACGAGGAAACCATGTTAAGTTCAGACCACATCATCGACATGGGACCCGGGGCAGGCATAAAGGGCGGTGAGGTGGTTTTTTCAGGCACCCCCGGAGAACTTTTAAGGGCGGAAAATTCCCTTACCGGCGACTACCTTTCGGGTAAAAAACGAATCGAAATCCCCACCCATAGACGCAAAAGCCATGGAAAGAACCTCACCATCACCGGTGCCTCCACCAACAACCTCAAAGATATCGACGTGACCTTCCCCCTTGGCTGCTTTACCTGTGTCTCCGGCGTATCAGGTTCTGGGAAATCCACCCTGGTGCTTACCACCCTGTTCAAGCTTCTTTCCAACCACCTGTACCGCTCGAGATTTGCCGCCGGCAAGCATACGGGCGTATTCGGCCTGGAGCACCTTGACAAGGTGATCCACATCGACCAGTCCCCCATCGGACGGACCCCAAGGAGCAATCCCGGCACCTACACGGGAATCTTCACCTTTATAAGGGATATCTTTGCCAAAACCCCCGATGCCCGGGCCATGGGTTACAAGTCGGGCCGATTCAGCTTTAACGTCAAGGGTGGAAGGTGCGAGGCCTGCACCGGCGATGGTATCATCAAGATTGAAATGCACTTTCTCGCCGATGTCTATGTCACCTGCGATGTGTGCAAGGGGAAACGCTATAACCGGGAGACCCTTGGGATCAAGTACAGGGGGAAGAGCATTGCCGACGTCCTTGACATGACGGTCAACCAGGCCGTTACCTTCTTCGACCGGATCGCATCCATCCGGACAAAACTTGAAACCCTTATGGACGTGGGTCTCGGCTATGTAAAATTAGGCCAGGCCGGCACAACCCTTTCAGGAGGCGAGGCCCAGCGAATAAAGCTTGCCAGGGAGTTAAGCAAAAAAAGCACCGGAACAACCATCTACATCCTGGATGAACCCACAACCGGCCTTCATACGGACGACATCAATCGGCTTTTGTCGGTCTTGAACCGCCTTGTCGAATTGGGCAACACCGTGGTCGTTATCGAGCACAACCTGGATGTAATAAAATATGCAGACCATGTGATCGATCTAGGTCCTGAAGGCGGAGACAAGGGCGGCGAGGTTGTCGCCGTTGGAACCCCTGAGGAGATCGCCCTTGTGGAACGATCCTACACCGGCTTTTTTTTAAAGGAGATACTCAAAAAATGATCACCACCGTGGCACAGGATCTTGGTCTTTCACCTGACCAGGTCCAAACCATTGCCGATTTTTTAGACGGGGGGGCCACAATCCCCTTTATTGCCCGCTACAGAAAAGAACGTACAGGTTCCCTTGACGAGGTCGTGATTGCCGATATCCGGGACAGGATCACAAAATTCAAGGAGCTTTCGGCAAGAAAACAGGCCATTGTCACCTCCCTCGAACAGAGAGACCTCCTGACCGATAGTCTCAACAAGGCCATTGACCGGGCCGAAACAAGGGCCGAACTTGAGGACCTCTATGAAAAATTTCGCCCGAAAAAAAGAACAAAGGCCCAGACGGCAAGAGAACAGGGGCTGGAACCCCTGGCCATGGAACTCCTGAAGCAGGGGGACAGGGACCCTGAAATCGAAGCCCGGCCCTTTGTGGATAAAGGCAAAGGAATCGAAACAGTTGAACAGGCCCTCAACGGGGCAAGGGATATCCTGGCCGAGATATTTAACGAGGACCCGGCCATTCGGGGGAAGGTGCGCAGGCTGTTTGAGTCAAAGGCGACCTTAAGCTCCAGGATGAAAAAGGGAAAGGAGGATGAGGGGGCAAAGTTCAGAGACTATTTTGACTGGTCTGAAAGTGCGGCAAAGAGCCCTTCCCACAGGATTCTTGCCATGTTCAGGGGCGAAGCTTTGTCCTTTCTGACTGTCCATGTGCTTCCCGAAGAAGAGAAAGCCCTTGCCATCATAGAACAAAGGGTGGTCAAGAACACCACCCGGTCGGCCCTGGAGGTAAAGGCGGCCGTCAAGGATTCCTACAAGAGGCTCATGGGAAAATCCCTTGAAAAAGAGACCATGGCAAACCTCAAACAGAGGGCGGACCAGGAGTCCATACAGGTGTTTGCAGAAAACATCCGAGAGCTTCTCCTCTTTCCCCCCCTTGGTCAGAAGAAGGTTCTGGCAATTGATCCCGGCTTCAGGACCGGGTGTAAGATCGTCTGCCTCGACCGCCAAGGTACCCTTGTGTACCATGGGGTGATTTATCCGTTTTCAGACCCTGACAAGGCCGCAAAGACCCTTGAGGGGCTGATTAAAAGATACAAGATTGAGGCCATCGCCATCGGCAACGGCACGGCAGGAAGGGAAACCGAGGCCTTTGTCAGAAAATCAGGCCTTGACCAGAAGGCCCAGACGATCATGGTGGACGAGAGCGGTGCCTCCATCTACTCTGCATCAGAAATTGCAAGGGCCGAATTCCCAGACCAGGACATCACGGTTCGGGGGGCCGTCTCCATCGGTCGCCGCCTCATGGATCCCCTGGCCGAACTTGTAAAGATCGACCCTAAATCCATTGGTGTTGGGCAGTATCAGCACGATGTGGATCAAAAAGAGCTTCAAAAAGCGCTGGATGATGTGATTTCGACCTGTGTCAACCGGGTCGGGGTCGAGGTGAACACGGCAAGTGCGGCTCTCCTCGCCCATGTAGCAGGCCTTAACCCCACCATTGCGGCCAACATCGTAAATTACAGAAATGAGAACGGACCCTTTTCAACGCGCCGTGAGCTTTTAAAAGTTCCCCGCTTAGGGCCAAAGGCGTTTGAGCAGTCGGCAGGTTTTTTGAGAATCTCCGACGGTAAAAACCCCCTTGACAGAAGCGGCATTCATCCAGAATCCTACGCCATTGTGGAGTCCATGGCAAAGGACAGCGGCCATACCGTTGAGGCTCTCATGGGGGCTGAATCTCTGGTCAAGAGCATTGATCTCTCCCCCTATATCGTAACCGGCACAACCGGAATGGAGACTCTCAAGGACATAGCAGCCGAAATCATAAGGCCCGGAAGAGATCCAAGGGAAATCTTCAAGCCCTTCGAGTTTGACGACACCATCCACGAGATAAAGGACCTTGTTCCCGGCATGCGGGTACCCGGTCTTGTGACCAATGTCACGGCCTTTGGCGCCTTTGTGGACATCGGAGTCCACCAGGACGGACTGGTTCACATAAGCCAGCTGGCCGACCGATATATCAAAGATCCCAACGAGGTGGTCAAGGTTCGCCAACAGGTAACGGTCACCGTCCTTGAGGTGGATATCCAGCGCAAACGGATCTCTCTTTCCATGCGCAACTCATGAAAACAATTACCAAAAAGAAGGGCAACCGCAAGGGATCGCCCCTACTGGTGCAATTACAACAATAAAATTGTGCCCCCAGTACGGTTAGAAAAATTATAGCAACGCAAATTAGTTGCTGGATGAGAAACAAAAAAAGCCCCGACCATGTTTCCATGATCGGGGCTTTATAAAGATAATCCGGCGGCGTCCTACTCTCCCACAGAGACTCCCCTGCAGTACCATCGGCGCTGGAGATCTTAACTTCCGTGTTCGGGATGGGAACGGGTGTGGCATCTCCGCCATTGCCACCGGATTAAGCTTGACAATATTTTATCTGCTGAAAGTAGTTTTTTAGCTATTAGCTTTTAGCTATTAGCTTTTAGCTTTTAGCTATTGGCTTTTAGCTAAGGGCTAACTGCTAAAAGCTAACTGCTGTACATCTGCATTAAAGCGTTCAAACCTAAAAGGGTTTGAGGTTAGCGGCTAAGCCTCACGACCTGTTAGTA